>Ga0302140_10009726_pt1 | contig 11917 bp, 14 predicted proteins | sample I_Bog_E1_1_FD_202095 | JGI IMG/M metagenome (GOLD analysis project Ga0302140, IMG submission 202095) | Peat permafrost microbial communities from Stordalen Mire near Abisko, Sweden - I_Bog_E1_1 | ecosystem: Environmental > Terrestrial > Soil > Wetlands > Peat | place: Sweden: Abisko, Stordalen...
CGAGCTGTGAGTGGCGATGAGAGGTCGAGTTGAAGCTATATGGGGATACAGTAGAGGTTGAATTCGCTTGGTGCTGACGTCCATTTTTAGCCCCGTAAGAGGTGGCTTCCATGGCCTTTAGGATCGAGGAAAGCGAGAATGAACGAAAAAGAAACAAAATACTATAGTAGCGAGATCCATCACCACCTTCGATGGGAGAGTGAGTGTCTTACGAGTCATTTTGAAAAATTTCCAGACTGAGCGCTTTGCATGTTCGACAGCCTTGCATGTTGAGGGGAGATAAAGCGCTCCTTCCAATGATTCGACGGCTGACATTGCCCCTCGATTGTGCCAACCCTTGCGTCCTCAGGTTTTCAAGCTGGAGTATCGACATGTGATGTGTTTATTGCTGCTGGTTTCCAGCAGCAGACGGTCCGAGCCACGTTGGAACAGGAGGCCAGAAAGAGGGATTCGAGGACGTTGAGTCGAGACTTTGTGTGGCGAATAGGTGACAAGTGCTTACAGTCCAACATTAACAAGGATGCCAGCCCTATATACGACATCTTTACCACCATTGGCCAATTGAAAGATCGTCACTAGGGGGTTGGACGTCAGGACCTTCTGCGGCAAGGCAACAGAGAGACTTCACTGACTGCTCTGATGCCTCAGTCCGAGATATCGTCGGCGAATAGTTGTACTCAAGGCCGTTCCGAGGGGAAGGGCCGCTGCATGCAAGATTGTCGCTAAGTCCGAATAGTGTCACCAGGAAGATTCGCGCAACCAGATTCAGATTCTGGGGTTGCCCACACGCGGGTGAGGGGCAAGGACAAACAGCGAGATATCCAGTGATGACAGGAAGGGAGGGCCGATACAAGGAGAACAAGTGAGAGGTGTGCAACGGTGACTCGACTCACCCACATCGAACTCGCCGTGTTTCCTGAGTCGCCACCGGCTGCGGCGTCGCGGCGTGAGGCCGAAGACGATGGTCGCACGACAGCGGAGGCCGTATCACCTGGTGCCCAGCAACTTCAGCTGGTATCAAGAAGATAGGAAAGACAGAGAGGCAGCGATGGTAGAAACGTGGGCAGACTCATCATCGGGCCTTTTCGGTGCACAATTTGGGTCTGAAGCAGCAGGTCGCACTCACACCGCGTGCTCTCGATCGCGACTCAGCCTGGCGAGGCATTCTCATGAATCATGCTTGGTTCAGCGACTTCAGCGACTTCAGCAACTTCAGCTGGCGCTCCACCCTCACTTGTCACCATGAGAAGAGGTGACGACGGCATCGCTGGCGTGTGGCTGGTGCTGTCGAGTCTGAGTAAGCTCCCACTTCTCGAAGTCGAAGATTCCCCATCGCCGGGGTCGTGCTCCCAGCGGTTGCGGATTGCCGGACAAGTACACAGTTGGAAAACCGGTCGTAGGAGTTCATGGCTCCTGTGCGATGGCTTGTGCTGTGAGCTGAAGCGGCCGAAAACCCTCTCCTGATCCTTCAATGCCAAGCGACGATCGGAAACAACTGTTCGAGGCAGAAAGGGGCAAGTCGTGGATACGCCCGACTGAGGTTGCAATTTCGTTGTCTGCAAGTAGTCAACATTCAAGAGCACGGGTCTTTTTGGGGAAGGACTAACGAACGGCGATCCAAGTCGAGAGCGTTCCTGGCGGGATGGCGAAGAGGGCAAGACCTCCCCGCTAGACCGGAGCTACCATTAAGCTTAAGTGTTGTCTCATTTCCTCCCTGCCCGCAAAGCGCGATCGTCTGCTCCTGTTTCCCAAAGTCTAAGATCTTCCTTCGTGTACTGTCTGGTACTCACGCATCGCCCAATGAAGAACCAGTCTCTAGATGCCCTGTGCAGTTGCCATCGGGCAGGTTCACAGCCGAGTGAGACTCCATGATAGCGGACATTCCTCGCCCTCATGCAATTTCCATTGAGCCTCAAACTTTCCCATCTTAGCTTGGCACCGAGAGGTTTGGAGACGTGGAGTAACTGGAAGGAGCCAACTAACGTCGAGGGTAAATTGCACACTCTGGGGAAATGATGGTCGAAGTCCTTCTGTACCTGCTCAAAGCAGCTGCCTCCCTTTCCCCCTTCCCTTTCAAGAGTCCTCTTCAATCTTCGTCGTTTTCTCCTTTCACACTCTCTTTACGTCACTCCTTAAGTCACTCCTTCGGTTTTGCACAAGTCCGTCACCATGAAGCCCGCTCTCATCGCTCTCGCAGCTGTCGCTGCTGCTGGCCCAGTCGTCAAGCGTCAGTCTACCGGTATCACTGATGGTAGGTTGTCTGCCCCAAATCTTCTGACTTTCCTGACGATCTGGAAGTTGGCATCCTCAACTACGCTCTCTCTCTCGAGCACCTCGAGGACAAATTCTACCGAGAAGGCCTAGCCAACTACACGCAAGCACAGTTCGTTGCAGCTGGGTTTGCTGATCCCTTCTACGCCAATTTGAAGGAGATTTCCGACGATGAAACCACCCACGTCTCCTTCCTCAGCACAGCTCTTGGCGATGCGGCCGTGGCAGAATGCACCTATAACTTTCCCTCCACTAATCCGGCCTCGTTTGTTGCTTTGGCATCTGTCCTGGAAGGCGTAGGTGTGAGCGCGTATCTGGGAGCCGCCGTTAGTATCGCCAACAAAAATTATCTTACTGATGCTGGGTCGATTCTCACGGTTGAGTCTCGTCACAGTGCGTACATTCGTGCCTCTCTTGACGAATCGCCATTTCCTCAACCCTTTGGTTTGTCAGCCCTCGCTTTCCTCAGATGATCAGTGATCACTAACACAGCTCTCCAGATGACCCTCTCACTTTCGATGAAGTCTACACCCTCGCTGCCTCATTCATCGTCTCCTGCCCTTCTTCCAACGCAGACAAGCCTCAACTCCCCCTTAAGGCTTTCCCATCTCTTGCTCTTGGTACGAAAGGCTCCATCAAATCAGGAGACACCATCACCCTCCTCACCCCAGGCTATATCCTGCTTCCAAAGGACGGCAAGACCCCGATCTATGCTGCATTCATCACAGTCACTGGTCCCATCTACGTTGATGTCACTCATGTTCAAGGAGGCTTTGAACTCGTGGTTCCAGAAGGCATTAACGGACAGAGCTATGTTGTACTGACAACTTGCAAGGACAAGGTTACTGACGAGACGGTTGCTGCTGGCCCTGCTATTGTTGAGATTACCAATTAGAGATTTATTAAAGTGGAAGACAAGTTGAAGCATGTAATAGGGTTTTTGGTGGGAAGATGGTGATAGGTGTGAGGTATGAACGGGTTCATTCTTGTATATGTTAGCACAGATCAGTCAGTTATTAGGCATGTTGGAATGTCTGCTTACCTTCGAGTATACAAGACAGCATAGCATGTTAGTCAACAACCTTTGAGATCCGAGTTCCGTGCATACTTTATATTTTCTCGTGATCCATCGCTGTACCATCCTCTACCGGCTTACGCTCATTATCTAAGGTATGCATCTAACCGCTATGCAATCCGAACGCCTTTTTATCCCATGGCGCATACCCGTTAAGCATGTACAATCGCCTATAATCCGTGCCCCTTCCCGACATCATCACCGTCCCACCCCACCATCTTCCTCGTCCTCATCCTCATCATCCAGACTCCCAGTCTCCTCGTCCCACTCGGCACTTTCCAGGCCCTCGCCTCTTATCCCAAAGCTAACGACCCACCCCAAGAATGCGATGCCGCCAAAAATGCCCCATGCGAGCGCTTCGCCCTTGGGACGAACTCGGGTTGCGAACGAGAAGAGTCCTCCGGAGAGGAAAGGTCCTGCTGCTCGACCGGCTGCCGAGAGGGTCTGGGCCAGGCCATTTAGTGTTCCCAGCACAGAGTGGTTCGGTGCTGAGTTTGTGATCTAAGCACCGTATTAGAATCTGACATTGACACTGCAAGTGGTCAGGGACGTACAAGAAGCAGCGCACTGGTCAGCCCTCCAACGGCCGCAACTGTCTTCACGAGCAAGACGAACCCCAACTCCATCCACAACCACACTTTGCCTCCGAACGGTGCATTCAAACTCCGATGGCTTACCCAGGGCATCATCATCATTGAAAGAAAGAAGAGGAAGAGTCCAGCTCGGTAAGTTCGCTTATTGCCCATTTTCTCTTTCAATTTGCCAAATATTCCGACCTGGAAAACGATTGTTACGATTCCAGCGAAGGACAGAGACAACCCGATTTCCTCTGGGCTCAGCTCACGGCCTGTGGGCTCTGGACTTGATGCGAAAATCGGATATAACGAGTTGAAAGAAATGTTGGACAGTTGAAAGACCAAGTAAGTGCCTAAAAGAAGTATTGTATCGCGGTTGAAGATCTCTTTGCTACTGAGATGGTGGTTGTTGTTCGAGAACATTTCAGGCACGGAAAGGAGTGATTGGGTTTCGCTGCCATCTGGCGTGCCTTCGTCTTCGGACTCTTCTCCCGCAGTTCCATCAACTCGAGGTCTAGAATTTCTGTGGTGTCGAAGATACGTGGGACGTCGCGCACCACCTGTGAATTGCCACAACCAACTGAAGAGGTTTCTGACTCGCTTCTTGAGGGGGGGCAGGTCTCTCGCTTCCTCGAGACTCTCTTCGAGGAAGAAGCCAGTAAGGACCAGATCGATCAACAGGATCGAGGCCGAGAAAAGGTTCGGCAACAAGTACGGGTACGGATTATCCTCTCCTTTCGTCAACGGATTCTTCTTGAATACCAACAATCCTCCAACAGCTGGCCCTGTGATTCCTCCAATTCCGTATATGACTGGCAGGTACACAAAAGCCTTGCTCTGATTACTTCGATCTGTGATCTCCCCCAAGCATGTGCTTATGACTCCTTGGTTTCCATTGACAAGACCCATGAGTGCTTGCACTAAAACTGCTTGCCACAAAGTCCTGCAAAACCCAAATGCTACAAAACAAGCAGCAGTAAGAACTGTGCCAAGCATAACTACAGGCTTCCTCCCTATCCTGTCTGACAACCATCCCCAGAAAAAGTTCGTCGCAAACTGCGCGAGCGCAAAAGAAGACGCAATTGTGCCAACGTATAACCCTATTTGTGAAGGATCGACTTCGGGAAAGGTTGAGGTCATCTCTGGGAGGTACGGGGAAATCGAATTGAGCGCAGTTTGTTCCGCCAAAGCGATCACGGCCAGTATGGCAAGCTGCTTCTTTGGCAGTGGAGAGTTTTGATGGTCCTGATCCGCGGCTCCATCATAATTCGGAGGATTCGTGTGGCCATCTTGGCCCGAGGAGCTCGTGGGAGAAATTGGTGGTCGTCCCCGCGATTTGGGAGGAGGGGTAGGGAACGTCGTGTAGTGTGGGGTGGAGGATTTTCGTCGTGCAATTGCTGGCATTGTTTCGCCTTTCGCTGCCATTGATGGCCAAGAGAGAGCGGGTGCTGCGATGGTTCAAAGAACGATCCAAGTCGTAACAATTCCGACGGTGGTGGTTCGAGTTGAACAAGGTTTGTAAAGAGTCGTGTGCCTTCTTGTCGTGTGCAACAAACCACTGGGGTTCTCCAGGGAGTGTACGACGAGTTAAGAATGATCGAGATGGGGGAAAAGAGAATCAAGGCTCTTCTTGTGGTCAACTGCAGTCCATTTTTGTCGCAAGTGTATGCCTTGTCATCCAAAAAGCAAATTTCTGTGGTTATTCCGAAGCTCCTCCCATTTTTGCGCCGATGATGTAGGTGTAATTCGCTTGGGCTTGGGATGAAAGATCAGATAAGAAAGCGCCACCAGCCACCAATTTAAAATTATGGGGTCACACAGGATTTGCTAATACGCTGGAAGGATCATTTCGGTACTACCTCGATTATGAATAGCTGTAACTCCAAGATCTGTATCAATCCCGAGGCCGTTGAAAGTCATCAAAACCAGAATCTCGGGCCAGGAACAATCGCAGATCCCCAACTCGGGCCCAACTTTCAGCATCCTCGAGGCTAGTCCCAAAACAATTTCTTCAACTTCCTCTCCCTCTCTCCCTCCATGAAGTCGTCAAATCGAAGTGCTTCGTGGTCGATTGCTTTACCCTGATAGATCTCTGGGGGAAGGAAGGCGCATTTGTCAACATCATGGGCAAGGTATCTACAAACGTGCATGTGGAGAAGTATGGCGACCTGTTGTGAGGTCAGTTTCGATTGTGCAATTAACATCAGAGCTTGTCTTCAAAGGCGTACTCGCTGATTGCCCCTTTCCGTCAGACGCCATTGCTTTAACGAGCTCTGCCCTGCAGGGCTGTTAGCTTCGCGAAAGTGTCAGGAGGTAGGGAAGAACCATCAAGGAAGAAGTCTTGATCTTCCTGCGGGCCGTCGAAATGGATCTCTGTATTCAACCAGCCAGAAGTGTCAAGCCAAAACAGATTTTTGTCCCCCTCCTTTCGCAAACGCTCTACGACTGCATGAGTGGCCTGCTCAAGCTGGCCGCGAAAAGGCCTCATGACGAAGATAGGAATCCCAGCGCTTGTTGTTCGTGGTGAGTATACATAGCGGCTTGAGTCGATAGTCGTCGTTGAGTAGTTTGGATATGCCAATGCACGAATAGCCTTGATCATTGCAATATAAGTCTCTTCGAAGCTGACACTCAGTTCCCATACTGTCTTATTATACTCTTGGTTATTTGCCTGGAAAGAATCCCAGTCGGAATTTCCGATGTTCATGACCTGCATTTTCTCAGCCTTTTCCCAAGCCAGTGGAATGTGGACTCACCATCGCATCTGGCACATACTCCTGGAAAAGCCAAGGTTGGGCGAACTGCTCCGATCCAGCAGGGCCGCTAGATTAAGTTAAATGGGGACTTTCGGTAAGTATTGGGTGAAATACCTCTGGAAGAAAACATCCGCGAGTCCGACTGGACTTCCAGTACCGCCAATACAATCCTGAATCAAGCACATCCCATCCATTCCTATCATAACGTGGTCACTTCCAAACATTTCCCCCAGCAAATATTCCCAGCCCAGCACTCCGCCGAGGATTGTATGTGTGATGCCACTCTTCTCTGTCCCTACTTTTGATCCCGGAAGATCAGTGATAACCTCGAGCATCTTGCTCTGAACAGTGGGGTACTTTTTGCTCTGAGCTGGAAAAAATCCATCTCCGGAATCAGAAGTGTCACGAGGCACGATCTGCCCGCCTTGGTCAATCCAGATTCCCTCAACTTGCAACGTCTCGACGATCTCGCTGCTGACCATAGGAGCAATTATTCGAATATCATGGAGTGAATTGGGATCTAGGTCTCCTCGTCGAACAGTAGTGATAGAGGTTGCGTTAGGGATTACAATATACTCTTCGTCATCTGCTCGGGCCAACAAGGATATCGGCGCTGCCCTTGAAACGTTGGCTACAGGGAGGAACGTGAGGCTCTGCACGGTGCCAGTTGCTTGCTTCGCTGATAGATGGCTTGACTGTTCTTGGTTGTGTAGGGAGAGAAGAACAGTTTTGCTTCCCTTTAGAGCAAAGTCGAAGTACACTCCTTCAGTGATTGTGTCAGCAGGCTGTAGATCGAGGATTAATAGTTTGCTACCTGGAAAAGAACCATCTTTATGCGTTCCATCTGCAGTTGATGTCCACCGGCCAACATACTGTTACAAGATTAGTTGCTGCTTGTTTGACGGCGATGAATTGGCGTACACGAATTGATGGATGGTTGGCATCTATAAATTGCAGTCCTTCGAGCTTTGGTTGAGTTGCCAGCATTCTCTCGTCCGCAAATCCCTTTCGGCCCTTTCTTCCTGCCCACAGGAGACCGACGACTACCAGGATAGTCAGCCATAAAGTCTTGCTTTGGTTTCGGAAACGCGTTCTGCAAGTGCTGAAATGTGTTGGCTTGTATTTGTGGGGAACTGGTTGTTCGAACCAATCCACTATTTGTATTTCTTCGAGGAGAACTTCGGACCACGGGGTTGAAGCTTCAACGATCTCTGGTCGGATTGGTGTACACTCTGGCGCCAGTAGAGGAGAGCTGCAGGCCATAATTTTGTTGGTAAACTTTGACGCAGATAGAGGTGAAGTTCATTCGAGTTGTCGTACCAGACAAATAGAAAGGTGGAATCTAGAGCAGATTTTGATTAATTTGGAAGTGTACGAGATGCTGCCAGTCTTGAAAGAAGTGATTCTTAGCGACTTCCAGGTCATTTGGCTCGCTTAAATGGGGGTTGTTTACTTACCTCGTGAGGCAAGCGAGAATTGCGCTGTTGGCGGTTTCCTCCACTCGTTCCGCTATTTTAGCCGTTCTTGCCACGGCTCCATATTCGATTACTGTCAGTCATGCGTCTCTGTTCAATCGAATCGTTCTGATCCCTAAGCATAACGTATACTTCGACATGTCAAGTCCAATCGTGAAGAGATTCTTACTTTGCGTCCCCATAGTCTGCCTCGTATTCCTCCTGATTTCTAGATTATCTCAAGGCTCGACCCACTGGAACTCGTTCAAAGGCGTCCACACACTCCAACACCCATTCCAGGTTCCTAACAAGCAGTCAGTTGTTAACCATTCAAGCGACGGTCATTCGGAATTTACGATACCCGTAGAACATATACACGCTGACGCCTTGCTGGAAGCTAGCATAAACAATCCACTCAGTGCTTCCACAATTACCTTTCCGAGAATGTTGATCGATCTCACAAAGTGTCCTCGTTCTCCCAATCAATTCACTGGCCATACCCGTCTTCCGAATTTGCTGTACAACATCTCCATGACTCCAGTATCAGCTAGTTCGCGAGAGATCCGTACTTTTTGGAATCCGACAATTCTCGCACTTCCATACTGGGCCGAGAACCAATACCTAATCGTCAACATGGTCACTTCTCATGGAGAGCCATTTCGAAGGAACGTGCTCTGCGAAGCCAATATCTGCTACCCGCAGTCACAGAGACCCAATAATTCACGCGAGAAGACCTGCACGAAGAATGATCTTGCAGTTCTTGGTCCAAACGGAGGACTTCGATGCGTTACTCCACCGATTGAGGTGGATGTTCCCCCAACTCCGGCTGAAAGATGTGACGGCATTGAACAGCTCCTGGCGGATATTCCAGGCTTTCATGATCCAAGACTGTTTTACTCTGGTAGAGGAGAGCCCATTTTAATGGTGGTCTCGCAGTAAGTAATCAATTGCTCTTGAGATCGTGTCACTAATTCCCTGAAGGTCGAGATATGCCTGCATTGGTCTCTGGGCAATTGATCTGCGAGTGCTCTACCCAGATATTGACGAAACCTTCTCTTCATCTCCTAGACGACTAGGACCTGGGCCATTGATGTCCTATCCCACTCTGACTGAGCTCACTCGCAATCCGCCAACAACTCGTCGGTCTTATGAGAAGAATTGGGTGATGTTCTCCCCTTCACCATCAACATCTTACTTGCAATACGATTTAAACTCTACCACCAGGACTTTTGCCCAACTGATTGGAGCTGGTCTCACCACAACAAATCTGACAGACCCCCTAGAGGAACCCTGTCTTAGTGACCCAACTTCGGATGAGGTTGACAGTGGTCATTTCATGGCCGGAGCATCTTGGCACCAAGCGACGCCAGCACTACGGCTGATTCCTTGCATGAGATCCAATTCGACCTGTATCAATGACTCTGCAGAGCCTGTTTTCTTTTCAGCCATCCACAGGAAGCATGTCAATGGTTATGGACTTCCTGAACGATACGAACGATACTTCGTTGTGTGGTCTGCGACACCTCCCTTCAACGTGCTCGCAGTCAGTCAACATCCAATCCTCTTGGCAAACGAGACGAATCGTGGCTGGACACCAGATGAGATATGGTATGATGTACTGGAGGGGCAGTCTGAAAACAAGACATATTGGGGTCAATTTACTTATACAACCACGATCGCATACGCTTGGGGCAGGGAGGAAAGTGATATAAGGGAGAAGAACACTGGATACCTTGATGATGAGGTGATTCTGAGCGTGGGAATTGACGATGAGAACGGACTTTATGCTAAAGTTAAGGTTTTAGAGCTCTTGCAATGTTTGAGGATCTGTCCTGGTCGGATGCCACTATGAAGATGAGAGGAAATTATGATACGCAAGAACGAAGCTTGGCTGCCTGCCTCGCAAAGACCGTGTGGCAATTCGGGGGCTTGGCAAGACTTGCGAATTCAGATATCGTATAGAAAGTAGTAATATATGTATATTCTTCTATGTATACAAGAAATGGGTATCTAATTTGCCAAAATAAATGCTTCAACTTTGAAATCTAATCTCAATCATCATGCACTGGGGCAAAAGACGATTTCTTCCTCAACGCCAAGCCATACTTCATGAACACAAACGGAACGGGTATCGCAATGGTAGCCACGGCACCAAGAATTGACATAGCAGGTCCGACGCCGAGATTGTGAAACATGGGCTTCGCTGCCAGAGGCAAGCCAGCGGCCATGATGCTCCTCAAGAAGGTGTTTGCGGACACCGCACTAGCGGCATACATTCCATATGTATCGACGAGGAAATTGATGCATTGCTGGAAGATGATGTTGAATCCAGCTCCGATGAAGAGAGTTGCGAAAACAGGGGAAAGCCAAGAAATTGAAGGTGTGGCTGTCCATCCAAACCACTGAAAAGGTTAGCTAGAATGTTCTTCCAGGTACAAGAGGGCGTACTTACAAAGAGTCCGATTGCGAAGAGAAACCCGCCGATGGCCATTGGCGCGAGTCTGGCTTCGGGAACTGGTTTCCCGCGCGCTGCGTCCGAAATTCTGACGTATCGGGACTGGTTTCCTAGGTTGATGACCGTTGCAAGACAGACGCCGATGAAGAGTCCGATGAAGGGTAGAGACCCAATGACGGGACTCCAGTGCCTATTCTCTTCAAAGACAATAGGGAAGACTTCCAGGGTGAGATAAAGGAGCGCATAAACGAAGGAGGCGTAGAATGCAATACAGGTGACCATGGGTTCTGTGACGAGCATCCGAAGTGGCCGTCCGAAATGCTTGGTGACGATCGTTTTTGGAGATAATTTCATTCTTTCTTGAGGGTGGTAGAGTGCTTCATTGCCGGTCTCTTTGCGTAACCGCTGCGCCTTCTTCTTGAGAAGGACAGGGGCGTAGATTTCAGGCAGGGCAAAGACACACAGGACTAGGGTGGCGAATACCCAGATCGCCTCGATGTATTCGGTCCATCTCCATCCCAAATGAGGGTTAACTGTCAAGGTGGCTCCGATCACAGGTCCTAAGGTTGGACCTCCTACAACAGCTGGGACTTGTCAGCTGAACCTTTCTGTAAAGAGATGAAGAAGTATACTCACCAATGGCATAGAATGTAGTGGCAATGCCTCTCGCCTTCGGTTCCCATATATCACCTAGTGCCGCAGCAACGTTACTGACTGGAGAAGATCCAAATACTCCAGCAAAGAATCGAGTGATAAATATAGTCTGAGCATTCTTGCCAACTGCCGTGGCGATAGAGAACAGCCCCAAGACGAACATGGCGGGGAGCATCGACAATCTTCTACCCCAAATTTCAGAGATCGGCGCCCAACATAGTGGACCGAGGGCAAAGCCTAGACTATTGGAAGAAAGGTCAGTACATCAAGCAAGAATGGCAACAGCGCAACTTACATGTAAAGCGAGATTGCTAGGACAGTGACCTCCGTGCTCACTCCAACGTATTGAGCGATCGCATTCTCTCCGGGAGCTATGATACTCGATCCCAGACTGGCAGCCAAAGCAAGCATTCCCAATTGAAACGTGATCCAGCTCTTATAACCCTTGCTCCAGTTTCTTGGATTTGCTGGGTCTGCATCTCCATCCCAGTCAACTATATTTGGATTCTGCTTTTCTTTCTCTTTGGCGTCCACTGAGGGCAATGTATGCTCTTCATCGTTTGGCGGTGTAGCTATCGTCCATGTTTGGTCGGTATCAGAATCGTCGGTTTTGTCTGGGGGCGACGACATTGTTCAATCTACCAAGTTGAAGCACTTCCAAACTGCTGTCTTGCTTT
>Ga0302140_10009727_pt1 | contig 11917 bp, 9 predicted proteins | sample I_Bog_E1_1_FD_202095 | JGI IMG/M metagenome (GOLD analysis project Ga0302140, IMG submission 202095) | Peat permafrost microbial communities from Stordalen Mire near Abisko, Sweden - I_Bog_E1_1 | ecosystem: Environmental > Terrestrial > Soil > Wetlands > Peat | place: Sweden: Abisko, Stordalen...
AATTTTATATTTTTTTTTTTTTTTTTTTTTTTTTTTTTGGAAGGCTTTTTTAATAAATTTAATTAAAAAAGCTTGTTAACTTGTTTTTATTATTAAATTTGAATTTTTCTAATAAAATTAAAGCTTTTTTAACTTCTTTTTATTAATAAATTTGAATTTTCTAATTTATATAAAACTCAAAGTCGAAAAGTCTGATTCGCGAATTCAGGACTTCTTCTAATTAATTTCAGGCTTTTTAACGTTAGGAATGGTTTTTTTATAATAAATTCAAATTTCTCAATAAAAAAAATGAAAATCCCAAAGGAAAACAATGAGGTCCTGATTCTCCATAAAGGCCAAAGCGATTATTCGCAGGCTTTAAAGAAAGTTTTGAGTCTTTTAAAAGTAAAAGTCTAATATTTTGCTTCAGATCCATGAAAACTCATCAAAAAACCCACAAAAAGCCTGTTTTTTCAAAGAAATCTGGAGAGTCCATAAGAGGAAAATCGATAAAATGCCTAGAAAACCTCTAAGTAACCTCACAAATTTGCCTAGGAAGGTCTTTTTGGATGAAAATAAGCCTAATTTCGTACTTTTTTTATAAAAAACATCAGAAAATGAAGATTTTTATAGGAAGTCCTGGGTTTTCTGAATAGACAAAGCCAAGATCTGATGTTTTTTAGGTGTTTTGATGAAAAAGACCTGAAAATACCTGAGGAATTCGCAAAAAAGACAATATCTCATGTAATTTCTAAGGAAATATTAGGAATTTTCATTAGAAATTAAGACTCTTGATAATGATGTGAGCACTGATGAGGAACAGGTGAAAAGCGCCATCAGAAATCTGAAGAATTCAATGAAAGAAACCATAGAAAAGAAGAAAAAAGAGGGCAAAACCACAGAAATTCAAGCCAATAAACCGAAAGTCCTATTAATTCGTTGAAAAGTTAGAGATTTTATATGTAATTAAGACCATTTTGACTATTTATTGCTATTTTGATTAGAAAATATAATAAAATTCACTAAAAACACTAAAAAAATATTAAAAAAACTCGATTTTTAGCTATTTTTTTCTTTTTTTCATTAAAATAAGCTTAACTTAAAAAAAAAGCCTCTATTTTTGAATAATTTTACTTGATTTTTCACTCATATGCCTTATAAAACCCCTCCATTTTCCTTAATAATAATCATTAATCAATATCAATGGCAACTCAAAAAGATCTCATAGCTGAACTCCATAACATGATTCAGAATTTCCTCACTCATGAGGAAAAAACCCTATCTGAAGCACCAGCCGAATTCCAAAGCAATCTTCAGAATACGCTCAGAGAAGTGATTTCATCACTTTTTCTCAATGAAATCCAGAAAGTTGCAGACATCAAATTGGAACTCGGATTCATCTCAGAAAAAATTAAACAGGAGAGAGAGAAGCTCACAGAAAAACTCACCTTGTTCCTTGCAGATTTCCCAGATTTCAACCGCAACTCAGAAGGGTTCATACAGGATTTACAGAATCTCAAGGAAGAGATGAACAACACAGTGATTGAAATGCATGGATACAATCAGAGATCCGAGCCAATCAAGAAGACATTGAAAAAATTGGAAGACAACAAGACACCCAAGGGAAATGGTTTGTTCTACAATAAGAAGCCAAGAGCCGGAAATGTGATTTTCCTTGAGAAAAGGATGAAGGAGATGTTCCCTTCTGGTGCAAGTATGCATGACTTCAAAAATAATTTGAAGCTTTTGTTCGAAGAATGGCATGAATTGGCTATCGAATTCAAGGCAACCTATGAAAAACAAGCTGAACAGGAGTTCATTGAATATTATTTGAAGACAAATAACTAAATAATAGAAAAAACCTCTATAGATTTAATAATATGAACTGTTAAAACTTTAAAAGGCAGGTCCTTTAGTCATGAAATGAGTTGTTGTTATATTTGTAAGGTTTTGAATTGAAATATCTATAGTATTAGCCTCAGGAGTCTCTTCAGTATCACTATAACAGGCCAGAATTACTATCAAAACTATGAATATTATGAAAAGAAGCACTGCCATGAGGATCCAGAAGCCCACTGAGCAGTTTTCTGTGTGTTTTATGCGAAGATCTGTTGCGTTTTCTTTGAATTTCCCAGCAATTTCAGCCATTTTCTCAGTTTTCTTCTCCATTTGTAACAGATTTTCCTGTTGGAAGATCATTTTTGTGATGTTTTTTTGCATTTCCACGTTGATTTCCTGGATTTCTGAGTGGATTTTCGAAAATCCAGGGAATTTCTCGACTTTTTGTTCCATTTCTGAGGCTAAATTGTTGAATCTTTCCTCTAGGAGTCTTTTATTAGCGAAAGAAATGGGCAACATATTAGAAATTTCTAGGGTTTGATAGGCTTGAACCATATCTTTTATCAGGGTTTCAAGAGAATTAAGAGGGATTTCAGCAGGGGAGAAGCCCAGGACATAAGCCATTTTCGTGAAATCAATTGTGATGAAGAGATAGGAGGAGGAGGTTGGTTTGAGAAAAATGGGTGTTTTGTCTGAAGATTGCATGATTTGAGGAATTAGAGTTGGGAGGAGGTTTCTGAGGTTATAAGAGGGAGGGTATTGATTCCGTTCATGGGAAAAGAGGATTTTGGCAGTCGGGAGGTCTATTATGCTGAAAGAGAGGATTTGTGCGCAGGGCATTTATATAATTTATAATTTAAACGGTTTAATCTCGATTTAAAATTCATTTAAAGCCTTTTAGGAAGACTCTGATTTTAAAATAAAAAATAATTATAATTAGGTAATAAATATCATTGTTTTAATTTTTCTTTCTTTTTTTTTTTTTTTGTTTAATTATTTTCTTTTAAATTATTAGAAACACAACTAAAAAATATTAAACAAAAACCTTAAAATAACATTCTTTGCCTAATTCAATTCATTTTTTTCTTGTTTCTGTTCTGTTTATATTAAATATTAGATAAACTCTTCACTTTGTTGTAATTTTCTCTCACTTTTCCTAAATAAAATAAGTATAAAAAAATAAAAAATAATATACAATATACAATATTTTTTCTTAAAATTTCCTGTGATCTTTAGAGATCTTTGGTCATACAAAATTAGGAGTCTTGCCTTAACCAGTAATAAAAAATCTGCTCCTAAAACATTTACATCAGAAAAATGCACATAGACATACATTTCATGTCCATTTAAAAAAACAGTTTCGCCATGTTTCATTGGCTGATCATAGCTTGTAATCACATGTTGTGATATGTAATGATGGAAACAACAGGTCTCCCATAATCTCCCCAAAGAACACCATGAAGTTCCTCCTCGTTGTTCATGTCTGCATCCACCAAATAAGGGAGATTCAGTTTTTTGGCAATAACTAACAGATCCTCCTTCTTCACATCTGTTAGCATCATATCGCAGTGGTTGGGCAAACCTGGGTCCATGAGTAAAATTTGGCCTTGCAGCTTTTGCAGAGGGAATCTTTCTGAAGAATGTTGGTCTATCTTGCTAATGGAAAAATATTTTAAATTTGGCCTTAAAAGTTTGGGAAATCTAGGAATGAGCCTCCATACTTTGCTTGGTTTGGAAAGAAATATCTTTTGCATCATTGCAAAATTTAAATTTGTTGTTTTTTTATTATAATTCTGAAGCATATTTTAAAATAATATTTTCCATTTTTTCCAAATATTTTTCATAAAATAAAAAACAGATAAGCAATTTTTCCCTACATACAGTCTTATTATATTTTTCATTATTATTCCTTCCCCAATTTGTAAATCAAAAATAGCAAAAAAATAAAATAAAAAAAATATATGATCATCTTTAGTTAGTTATATATGGTTTCATAAAAACTCTGTCGAGCTAGTTTAAATGGTCGTATCTATATTAAGGGGGGACTCATTAATTGTTTTTTTTGTCGCCTTTAAGAAATAAATATCAAATAATAAAATAAATCAATTTTTTTTCTTTTTCTTCTTATTTTTATTCTTCTTCTTGATTCGTTTCCTCACTTCATCAGTGTCTTTTTCCTCATCTTCCTCGAAATACTCCAAATTACTCTTTATCATTTCATCTTCCCATCTTTTCTTCTTCTTCTTTAGTTTCCGACTGAACTCCTCCTTATTATACACCTCATCTTTTTTCTCCACTTTCTTACAATTGATATGTCCCTTCTTCCCACATATCAGGCATTTCACACCCTTTTCTAGCTCTTCCCCTTCATTTTCTATCAAGACTCTGCAATCTTTGGCCTTATGTCCTCTTTTCTTGCATCTATAACAATTCAACCCTTGTGCACTCTTGCAATCTCGAGCCATATGCCCCGTTTTCAAGCATTTATAGCAAATAAACGCATCACATCGCGAAATGTGATGGTTTTCATCGAGACAAATCAAACATTTGGCCTTGGTCTCATCTTCTTCCGGACAGGTTTTTTGGAAATGGCCTGCTTTTTTGCATCGGTAACAGAAAAATTGCGGGTTTTGATTAAAATAACGGTTTTCTTTCCCATTGATCAACTCTTCGTCTGCCTCAATTTCATGATTTTCCTTTAATTTCTCACAATTCTTCAAAACTTCAATGGCTGGCATTTCGCCTTTTTCTTGATTTTCCTTGAATTTATGCATGAAAGTTTCTAATTTTTCCTTGATATTTTGGCCTTGGGTATATCTTTTGTTGTTCCCATCAAGGATTTCATAGCTTTTCGAATGGATAAATTCATGCTTTTCGTTTTTTGGGGGTTCATTCATCGGTGATGAATCGATGTTGAATTTAAGGAGGTTTTTCTGTAGAGAAATCAATGGGTTTTCAAGCCTTTTGGTCGGTAGGAAGGCTTCTAATTTGAAGTTATTCGGAGCCTCAGAAGGTTGAACTTTTTCTTTAGGAGGTGGATCGAGATTATAGAAAGAATAGGAGGTCATTGGGGCGAATAATAAAAGAAATTCCAGATATTATATATATAATTTATTAATTAGGACATATATTTTTTTAAATAAATAAAAGAAAACTCAGATTTTCTTCAATTCAGCGATTTCTTTATATAGTTTGCCCTCTTTTAGCCGATATTCAGTCACTAAAATCTCTAATTTATTGACTTTTTGCTTCAGGGAATCGTTTTCTTCGAGCTTTTTATTAGAAATCAGGGTCAATCTTTCTAATTCCACTGATAATAAAGCCACTTTATTCTCATAATCTTTGAATTTCTCAGTTTTAGGGCTATTTTCTTTAATTTTAGCCTTTAAAGCCTCGTTTTCACGCATCAATGCACCCATTCGGCTCTCATTTTCTAATAAAACTCCCTCCAAACCCTGGATTTCTTGTATTTTCAGCTCTAATTTACTATTTCTGGCTTTCCATTGTTCGATTTCCTCTTTAATTCGAATATTCCTGTTATTAACAGCTTCCAATTCTTTGATTTCTATGGTTTTTTTCCTAAGAATTTCATTCAATTTCTCGATTTCATTCAAATATAGCGCTATATTAGTCTCAAATTCAGATATCTTCCCATCCTGGGTCTTGAAATTCATCATAGCTCTCTGCAATTTCTCGTTATTTTGTTTAGATATCTCAAGTTCTCTGCTCTTTTTCTCATAATTCTCTCTAATTCGCTTCAAATCAGCTTCCCAAGCCCCTCTTTCCTCATTAAATTTCATCACAGTTTCACGGATTTCCTTATCAATCATTGATTTCCTTCTTGCTTCATAATTCACTCTGAAATCCTCAATTTCTCTGTTTTTCTCGATTTCACTTTCAGATTTCGCCTTCAATACTTCAGATCGAAGGTCTTTCACTTCCTGAAGGTATCGTTTCTCTAATTCAGTGAATAAAAGCCGCCAGGATTGCATTTCAGTGGCCATTCTTTCGTTTTCTAAGACTATTAATAAGAAATTCTTCATCAATTCCAATGAGTCCCCTTTTGTTTTTCTCTCTGTATTTTCAATCATTTCTAATGGATTTTCCTTAGAATCCAACAAATCGGAAGCAGAAACTGATCCCCCCCTTTTTATTAAGGTTTTACGTGGGTCTTGAGGCAAAACCCCCTTTTTCTTGATGAAACTTGAGGGTCGATTGGGGGAATCAGCAGGACGATTATAAGAAGGGGTCAATTCGGAAGGATCTTTATTGGGAAGCTCTTGATCACTGTAGATTCGGGTGGAAATGCGGGGAGTATAGTTTGAGTTGATGGATTCACGGAAATTCTCAGAAATGGTGGATTTTGCGAGCGCACGAAAAAAGTCACCGAGTTCTTCTTTGTACATTTTTTATAAATTACCTTTTTAGAATGTTTTTTTTAATATTTTTAGGATTTTTTATTTTTAGGTTGATTTTAAATTTTAGCTGTTTTTATAATAAAGAAACTAGTTTAAAATAGTGAATTTTTTATATATATTTTTTTTTTTTTTTTTTTTTAATTATTTTCTCCTTTTTTAATTATTTTCTTTTTTTTTAATTATTTCCTTTTTTTTTAATTATTTTCTTAAAAAAAAAAATCAAGGAATTTAATTTTTTTTTTTTTTTTTGCATACTTTTTCCAAATTTTCACTTCATAATAATTTTCAGTTATCAAAAACAGTTTTTAATTAATTTTATATGAACTTAGAAGAACTTTTCCAAAATCTCATTGACTATTTCCTTTCTATAAGATTTCCTTATGTTTTTAACTGCCATGCTTCGAATGATGCTTCTTTTTTTCTCATTTCGATAGTTTTCTAAAATCTTATCGAAGCCATAAAACCCTATCATTTCAACCCCACAATTCATTAGTTTCACATTGAAATCTACAAGAAATTCCTGATATTTTGTTAAAATTATCAGGAAATCCTTGACCTCCTTTTTTCCAACCGTTTCCTTGATTTCATAATACAAATTAAATTTTAGAAGTGTCCATAGATTTTCTTTCAAAAGGTTTCTGAACCTCTCTAATCCAAACATCGTCTGCTTGTTAATTTTGCCATGATCCGCACAAAATCCAAGGGTGAATTCTCTTAACTTTTGGCTTTTCGTCATAAAAAGAACCTCCAGAATCTCATTCATATCTTCTTCCTTAGAATTCTCAAAATCAGTCTGTAATAAACAGACCATTGATTCTAATTTCGGTAGGATTTTGCTCACAAACCTTATGATATTCATTGTGGTTTGTTTATCTAAATGAAGATTTGCGAAGAAAATTCCGAAATCTCTCAAAGATGTGAATTTATCTTTCTCGAAAGTCGCATCAAGTTTTGCAATGGCTTGTCTAATCCCTTTGGGAGTAGGCTCCATCGCCCCTCCGAAAGCAATTCTAATTGATTGAAGTTTATCGAATTCACTCATTTTATCAATTTCATCGAATATGGGTAAATATTGTTCCTCTTTAAGGTAATATGTCCTGAAAAACAAGAGAAGTTTTTCCAAAGATTTCCCGAATGTCTTTAGAATGTTGGTGGCGTTTTGCAAATGAAGGGGGTATTGTACGAAATCTTCTAAATTTCCATTAACGAAGGCGAACTCTTTCAATTCACTGAAGTTTTTTTGGATGATCTGGAGCAAATTATTTAAATTATTGGTTGCTGGTATGGTTTTTTCATATTCTTTGAATCTGGTGATGAATGATAAATCAACGGGTCTTTCTAATACTTCCTGAAGAAAAGTCGCATAATAAAAATCACGCCATAAGGTCATATATTCATTTTGAATGAAGGTCACAAGATGGATAGAATTGTTTTTAAGATAGGCCATTTTTTTGATTAGATCTGATAAAAATTGGTATTGTTTGATGTTAAATTGGGTGTTTTCAAAGGAAAGCCCTAAAGAAGAAATTGAGGGGAGATGCTCTAATTGAGACCATAATTTATCAGAAATTTCAGAGAAATTGCTGAGAACAGACATTTTCGGATCCTCGTTCAGAGATTTCTTTAAAAGCAGAGAATAATCGTTTTCAGGCGCTTTCAATTTGAAGGAAAAGTCACCGAATTCCTTTCGCCATGACCAAAAAGGTGCATTTTTATTAATGGGCTCCATATTTTAAATAAATTTAATAAATAATTAATTAGTTTATTTTTCTAATATTTGGCTTTAAATTTTAATTTTTGTTAATAATATGAAAGTTCTAAATCATAAAATAAATTTTTTCTCTTATTTTTTTTATGGAAGAGGCACATTATCAAGGTTTTTTAATGCTTTCACACTATAATACTTCACTTGAGGCTGATAAGCATTCTCCCCATGGTTTCTATAAAAAAATCATTCATTTTCGCCTATTAAAAAAATCTCTTACTTTTCCTTTGGGTAATATCTCGGAGCCCCCAAAAAGAAACCATTTTTCCCTTGTTCAAGAGTATATTTAATGTTTGAATTATTGCTGAGCATATTATCCTTTAATTTGTTATAATAGTCGCACCCCATGTTTTGATCTTTATTATTGTCATTTTTCGTGGATTTGGGAAGAATAAGGGAAGTTGTTTGTGCGATGATCTCCGGGTTTTCAAACATGAATTTTATGCCTTGGCCTCGTCCGAATTTTTTCGAAAATCTCCTTTCTTCACCATCAGATTTCTTAAATCGACCGCCAAAAATATCAACGCTATATGAATGTTGACTCACTTGTTTTTTGATGGTTTTTGAGTTTCTTAGAAGAGTTTCTTCATTGCCCAAGAGTTCCGAGTTATTATTCATATTATTCGTAGGAAGATTATCATTATTAACATTGTTGGAGACATCACCTGGGGGATTATTATGATATTCCTTCTGAAACATATCCAAAGAGTCTTGATAATTGTTTTTTTGACTGTAAGATTGATATTTCGCAGGGAGTTTGTTATAAATCGGAGGACTTTGTTCAATGTTCTTCATTTCAATAGGTATGGAAGTAGTTTCTAACGTTTGTTGAGTATATAAAGGCTTATCAATGATGTTTTTTTTGGGGGGTAGTACTATTCTAAATATTAAGTAAATTATTAAGAAATTATCGAAGAAATAGTTAATTGGGATTGTTCGGTGGCAGGAAGGAATAAGGCGCAGGCTTGAAAATCGAGTCATAAGGCACACTTTGTCCTGACAACGGGTTTTTGCTGATTTTGTTCATTAGTTGCAAAAAAAAAGTTATTTTATATAAATTTTATATAAAAAAAATTAATAAAAAAAAAAAGGCCTTATTTTTTTAACTAAAACTGAAAATTTATGAAAATTAGCAAAAATGCTCAATATTAGCGACTATAAATTCGGCAAAATTATCGCCAGAACCGAAAGAAGTTCAGTTCTTCTGGCTTCCAACAAAAACACCTTACAAAAAGTCGCTGTCAAATGCTATAGGATGCCATCACGTGCCTCACCTGAATACCTTCACATCCTCAATGAATTCATCATTCTGTCCAAATGCAACCATCCGAATATAGTGAAATTTTATGGTTTTTCAGAAGAAACTCATAAAGATGATGTTTTAAATGAAGATTTCCTTGCGATTTATTTGATTATGGAGCCTTTGGAATTGAATTTGAAGGAGCTCATTAAGAAAAAACGAGAATCGTCTTCTTTTTTCACTTTGCAGGAACTCAAGAGGATGATAAGGGACCTGTTTCCAGTGTTTAATTATTTGGAAAAAGAACTAATAGTGCATCAAGATATAAAGCCAGCCAATATAATGATAAACGATGAGGGGAAATATAAAATCTTAGATGTTTGGACTGGGAAGAATTTATTTGGCTTAAATATCAACAAAACTTCATTTCCAGTAGAGGGTAGTTTGGCCTATTCTTCTCCAGAGAAAATAGCTGCTTTGTTGAAAAACCAAGGTGTTTTCCAAGGCAACCCTTTTAAATCTGATGTTTTTTCATTCGGATTGGTTCTTTTACAATTGGCGACCTTGAAGAAGATCAAAGGACTCAATACAGGCGATGAACAGGCTCGGGTTTTATTAAATCAAAGGATTTCAGAAGCTGAGGAACGATATAATAAAACGTTGGGGGGGTTGTTGAGAATATTATTGGAGCCAGATCCAACGAAAAGAAAGACATTTCTGGAAATAAATGAAGAGGCATTTTTCGAGATTTTCGCAGAAGAAGGAGGCTTATCAGCGAGTCCTTTTCTAAGCCAGAACAATAATAGTCCATTATTCAATACTTTAAAGGAAAATATGGACCCTAAATTCAAAAAGAAGGGGTCATTTCATAGTGTCACATCCTCTGAGTTGCAGGCGATTTTCCCACCGATGGACACTTTGGGAACGAGTCAATTGGATAATAACTCGCAGGAAATTGAGAATTTGTTGCGAGATGCGGAAAAATATCGGAAAATCTGCAATTATAACAAAGCGTTAGAACTTTTTGAGAAATGCTTCAAGCTCAAATGGCAGAATCCAAAGCCGGAAGAAGATCTCCAGACCTCGATGATCCTTGGTGGATTAGGCCATGTTTGTCTGGAGATTGGGAATTACCGAAAAGGTGAGGAATTGCATGATAAAGCTTTGAAGATACGAAGGAAGCTTTTAGGTGAGGTTCACAAATTAACTGCCGAATCATATAATTCATTGGGGGTGGCATTTCATGGGCAAGGGTTATATGATAAGGCGGTTGAGAATTTTGAAAGAGCTATGGAGTTATATGAGAAATTATATGGCTTAGAGAACAAAAGCACTGCTTTAGCTTATAATAACGTGGCAGGGGTTTATTGTTTATTAGGGAAACATAATAAAGCTTTAGATTTGAGAAAATTGGCCTTAGAGATCAGAATAAAGGTTTATGGGGAACGTAGTGAGGAAGCAGCAGCTAATTTTGATAATATAGCTAATGAACTAATGGATCTGAATAAGATAGAAGAGGCTCTAAAGAATAGATTGAAAGGATTGGAAATTCGAAGGGGGGTCTTCGGAAATACACATGGTCAGACCTCAGCTTCTTTAACAGCATTAGCTTCAGATTTCCTCTTGCAGCAGAATTATGAAAAAGCATTGGAAAATGGATTAGAAGCCTTAGAGATCAGGATGGAAATCTATGGGAAGAATCATACAGAAACCGCCAGAAGCTTCCAGATCGTCGGGGAGGGGTTTTGGGGGGTGGGAAATCTGGAAAAGGCGGTGGAAAATCTAGAAAAGGCTTATAATATCAGGAAGAATTTGCTCGGGGAAGAACATGAAGAAACTGGGAAATCAAAAAGAGATTTGGAGGAAATTATGATTAAAATGAAATTATATAATTAATTTTTCGGGTCAGGTTCTATAGCATTTTTAAATCAATAACAAAAATAAGCCTGTCAGTTGCCAAAGGCCTCCATTGGGGAAATAGTTATGTAGAGATATCCATCTGCGTCTTTCTTTTTCTTGTAGATTTCACCTAGGATATCACCTATTTTAAAGTTTTTTAAGGATCTGTTGGGAAATTCAAATGGAATTACTCGGCTTTTCTAATTTAGTTTGGTTTATGTACCAAAACAGATTGTATTTGGCTGAAATGCGCATTCTGCGAGTTATTGACTCTTGAAACTCCATGAATTTAAGGTCATTGGCTACTAAATACCTTTGATTTTATAGATAAAAATGAAAATTGGAAGGTTTTTTATGGGTTTTACTTGTTCTTCTCAAGGACCAAACCTTCGATTTTTGGGGCCTTTGAGTGGATTTCGATTACTATCGGAACGTATTCAGGGTATTTCTGAAGCTTTTTGATGACGTCGCTTTTGCGGTCTTGGAAGGGATTTTGGTCTTTGAATTTGGCGATTGAGAACTCCATGTTAGTCAGAAAATTTTAGAAAATTTTTCAATTTTTGTTTTTTTAATAAATTATAGAAATTTTGGGTTGAGTTATTGCAATTTATAGATTAAATTAAGTACAAAAATTTTTTGAAAATTTTGGTTAGTTTTCAAAAAAATAGAAAATTTATATTCTGAAACCACTCTTAAAAATCAAATTTTTAAAAAAAAAAAAACTTTATTTTTTTTTTTCGTTAAAAATTTTATTTAAAAAAAAAAAAAAAAAAAAAA
>Ga0302140_10009730_pt1 | contig 11913 bp, 9 predicted proteins | sample I_Bog_E1_1_FD_202095 | JGI IMG/M metagenome (GOLD analysis project Ga0302140, IMG submission 202095) | Peat permafrost microbial communities from Stordalen Mire near Abisko, Sweden - I_Bog_E1_1 | ecosystem: Environmental > Terrestrial > Soil > Wetlands > Peat | place: Sweden: Abisko, Stordalen...
TACCATTGTCTTTAGAAAAATGCTAATACATTTGTAGTTAGGGAGTGGCGCGATGACAATCATTAGCACATGCGACAACTGCATGGTTAGCAACATTGTTTGGGGTGACGAGCAGAGAAATAGTCCACGCAGCGTGCTCGAAAACCCTTTCGGAAAATTCACGTTCTCTCCATGCAGTGGATGCCATGTGGTTTATTTCTGTGACGAAGTAAGTGATCTTTGATATATTGAGCTCTTCCAGAACTAATCAGAATTTGTTTCTCACTAGGAATGCCGGAAACAAGCTTGGGACCATCACCACAAGTTCGAGTGTTTCCTACTTAGCACATTTGATGGTCTCCTCAAGAAAGAGGGTGATGCAGTTAGTGCGGCATTTACGACGCAGTCGTGGGACTTCCGAAGCTTGCTCCGTTTACTTGTTCTCCAGACCAACGAACAATTCTCGCCAGACGATTGGGAGGAGACCTGCTCTTTACAAAGATGCTTTGATGTCAATGAAAAGAGCCCATGCTCTCTTGAGCAAGGCTATGTCCTCGCACGCGTGCTGAAGCTAGCCACTGGTTCAGAGCTCAGCGTGGAAGAGATCTTGGAGCTGATTTTTGCGGTAAGCTCCAATCTCCAAGCCTGCTCTGTAAATCGAGAGTATTGACTGATTGGCCCATAGGTTCACCAAAACAAAGTTGGCATCAGACATCTAGTTTTAAAATGTGCAAACGGCATAGCTGATGCTACTCTCCCATTCTTCGCATCGGATGGAGTTACCGTCGATCCTTTTCTAGCCCTCGTCAACCACAATTGCGAGCCTAATGCGACTTGGGTTCACAATCAAGGATCAATTGTCATCCGCGCGCTGAAGGAGATCACACCAAACACCGAAATCACCTTCTCGTATCTCAGCCTCCGTGGAGATTGTCAATCTCGTAAGAACGAACTTCATGCTCTTTGGGGCATCGATTGTCACTGCAATACTTGCAAGAAGAATACTCCAATCCTCCAAGGGCCTCTCCGTGATGCAATTCTCCCACTCGCTGGTTTAGATCGACTTCGCTATGTTGGAGAAAATGATGTCGAATTGCTGGCAAGTCATCGGAGCACTTTGGAAGCTGCAATATTAGATATGAAAAAGGCTAAGCTTGGTGACGAGGTCTTCCCAATGCGAGAGCTATATCTTCAAGTGCTTTACTGCTATATGCAGCAAAAAGACCACGCAATAGCATTGAAGACGGCGCTCAAGCTCTACTATGTCATGGATAAGAAGCAAATCCCAAGCATCTCTCCGACAGATCACCTAGGAATGGCGAGCGTGCTTGTATGTGCTGTCAATGTGCTGGGAGAAGTTGATTGTAAGCCACTCTGCAACGTTATGCCTCTCTTGTTCTATCATCTGAAGAGACAATATCTTGATGGCTTGGAGAAGTGGACTGGACGTGATCAAGAGGTTTTCAGACAGGAAAGATTACATTTCTTGGAAGGCTTGACGAAGTTGGCTATGAGTCAAAGAGAGCTTGGGGCTTCGCTGGAGATCGGGAAGAGCAGACAAGCTAGGCGTGCTTTCGCGACGAAAATGAACAAGTTGATGGAGTGGGCTGGACTTCCAAATCTGTCTGAGAAAGACTTTATATGAAGCTCTTAGCCTTACTAATGTTCAGAAGGTTGCTATCTGCCAAAAATTAGAGCAAAAAGTCGCAGCTGGGCATTGTAGACATATCAATTCTGGTTCCTGTGACCCGCTTTTTCCTCATGCTCCCCTCGCTTAACCCCCTTTCCTTCTTTCCCCGCACCAACTCGCAGCGAGAAAGGTCCGAGAAAATTCCGTGATAACATTACTCGATTCACCTTCGAGATTAGAGCCACTTTTGATGGCAACTTTTAGATCCGTCATCGGAAAAAATCTCTGCTTCTCTAACTTCCACCAAATCCGGGGCCTTCACTGTACTATTCCATCACTCCACTTTGGTTCAGTACCTGGTGGAGCCTGACCAGTGGACTACTGACGAGGCCACAATACAGCAAGTCACTTGAAACCTCATATCTAGTAAGCTCAAGACGTCTTTTGCTTCTTTCTAATGTTTGGACTATGCCCCGATCTCTCCTCACTTTTGGGCTTGTGCTGCCACGTCGTTGATCGAAAGGGCCATAACTGATTGAAGAATCCAGACTCCGTTGTAGCTTTCCACCTTGATTCACAATGAATCCAGAGTCAGCGACTATTCTCGAAACAACCTACTCCTCTCCCCAAGATCCAGAAATGGATTCCACGCCCTCCGAGTACGATCTGGAGATAGTGTCCGTGACCCTGGATGGACTTAAGCTCACCAATGCGTGTGACCTCCCAAATCTCTACGATGACAAGATACCTGAGAGAGTACGATGCCATGTTCAATTGCGAGTTGGTCAATCCAGTATTTCAGGTGCTGGGCGAGGATTGTTCGTCGAGACGGAAGTCGTAGCAGGAGACAGGCTATTCACGATAGACAATCCGATCTTCCTCGTGGTACGTCATCTCAAAATGAGCTTATACGATGAGGATTGTTGAGCACAGCAGTCCCGCTGACAGAGACGATAATAGGTTGAGACTGGCCACGAAGCCAAGTTCATGTGTGACAACTGCTTTGCAACCTTGATCTCAGCGGACGGCCAATGCGTACAGACGGTTGGAGGCGGACTCCTCAACCTTTCAGCCTGCGGGGCTTGCAAGTCTGTCTATTATTGCAAGAAGGTAAGGGTCCTCAACTCAACTCCCAGGCTCGGATGGACGCAACTTTTGGGGCTGATATTCGTGGCAGGCTTGTCAACGTGAGGCGTGGCTCCACCATCACAAATTCGAGTGCGCACATCTTGGAGCATTGCAAAAAGATGGCGCCAAACTTCAAGAGGCGCTTGGCGTCCCGTCTATCAGAGAGTTTCGAGCGCTGCTGCGATTGATACTTCTTCGAAAGCACGGCAAGATCTCGGATTCCGACTGGGCTGAGATCAGAGCTCTTCGAACTGGGAAGGAGTGGAGATTTCATGATAATTACTGGTCATCCACCTCTGCAATTGTTGCAACCAATGTGTTGAAGTATGACCCCGACATCAATCTAAGCGTAGAGGAAATAGTTGAGTTGTACTGGGCTGTAAGCCAAGCCCGCAAGTCATTTTCGTGAGGTACAATGCTGATCGTATCGCAGTTCCACGAAAACAACCTCGAAATTACTCAACCGTGGATCAAAGCTGGAAGTGGGTGTTATGATACTGAAATCGACGCAAGCGTCGGCAGTGGTCTTTGCCTCGAGCCTTTTGCCTCTATGATCAATCATAGTTGCAGGCGAAACGCACGATACTTCTTCGAGGGGAAGCGGTTGAGCTTTAGGGCGACTCGGAAAATCAAATCAGGAGAAGAGATCACGACGAACTACGCAATCGACCGCGGTGATTATGAATTCAGGAGAGCCCAGCTACGCGCATGGTGGAACATCATTTGCCAATGTAAGCTGTGCACAAATGGAGACTCCGGACCAACGCAGCCTCTTCGTGGACGACTCCGAACCTTAATCCAACTTAGACCTGCCGACCCTTCGCTCACTGTGAAGGCTCTTAAGAAGGCCATTGCGAATATGAAGGCTGGCGGCTGGGGCTATGAAATTCCTCCGATGTGGGACTTACATCGTCGCCTCTTCCGTGCCTATGCAGACAAGAAAGACTACCCAAATGTTCTAAAGACGGCATTTGCAGCCTACGCTGTTATCGCACCACTTCAGCCCGCTGCCGTCTATCAAGAGCACGCCAATGATATGCTTGGCAATATCGTCCAGCTGATCGACCCCAGCACCTACCTCAAGAAGTGCAAGCTGGATGGGCCGACACACTTCATGTTCCATACATTCTACCCGATGTTGTTGGAAAAGTATGTGATGGAGGTGAAGAATCTCTACAGCCGGACCTCTCGGATTGCTTGGCAAGCTGAATGGTATTTGCAGAGGCAATTAGATATTTACCGCGTCCAAAGAGAGAAGGAGGGCGTAGAAGGATGCTACGTACGCATGGAACATGATGAGAAGCAGAAGAAGTACTTCCTGTCAGCCATGAATACCATGCTGAAATGGGCAGGGCTCCCTCCAACCACCATGACGAAGCTCTTCAGATTCTGATACTGTCTTTACGAATAGTGGATTTCACAAGGACCAGTGCTGAATGGAACGTCGGCCTTTCGAATGGAATTTTTGTTATGGAGCAGAGAATTCTTGTTGGAGAATGAGAGGAGTTTATTCACGCTTGAACCTTTCCTACATGTCAAGAGCAATGAGCTCTTTTAGTCGTGCTCCAACATAATGAGATTTCTTTGCAGCCAAGCAATTCCAATGTGGTAAAGAGACCATTGCATCTCAAGTCTACCAAGTTAAGGCCTCCAATAAACTTGCTCTTCTGCCCATTCACTAGATCACTCTTTCTAAATTTTTGCTACGTTAATATTTCTCTAGTCATCCTCCTCAAAGCTGGACCTCTCTGCTCCATTCCCAAACAGCACCACCTCCCAACACCCACACTTTTGAACCACCGGCTGTCATCATGTCTCAAGAGATACAGCACGTTCATTATTTTGACCGAGTCAAGGCTGCTGTCCCTCTTGAGATTCGTTCTTCCACGATCCTAGATGCTGGCCGTGGCATGTTCGTCTCAGAGCCAGTCGCGGCACAAGCACTGATCTTCAGCATTACCAAGCCTTTGCTATGCATTGTGAGTAGCACTTGCTCCGTGGTACCTCTAGAGAGCAAGTTGCTGATACCCATCCCTTTTCATAGGTTGACGACGGGCCCGGTGCACTGCGAAATATATGCGATAATTGTTTTGCGACGAAGAAGGGGACATACCAGACGGTTCGACAGAAGAAGCTTGTGTGCGGTCTCCAGAAACTTCCTGGCAATATACCCTCCACTTTAAAGAGATTCAAGGTTGGATACAAGGAGAGGAAAATACTGATCCATGGGTTGTAACAGATTGACGCCGTGCGCCGACTGTCAAGTCTTGCATTATTGCAGCGAAGTAAGGTTTCGTCCTGTATACACCTCTACTTTGTCTTTATCTGACTATTGCGTAGAAATGTCGAGATGAAGCTTGGGAGCACCATCACAAAGTCGAATGTGGCGTTCTTACCAAAATGCGCCACGACCTCCGAGAAGACCAGATCAAGGTACCATCGAGGAGCGTGCGGGCTCTCATTCGATTGATGTGCCTCCAAGACGCTGGGATGATACCAGAGACAGAGTGGGAGGAGTTTATGTCTCAGAAAATACCCACTGGAATCGGACGAGAGGATTTGCAAGACTCTGTGGAGTACTTGGCGGATATTGTGGACCATTATAAGGTTACGAAGTTGGAAAATAGCTTGGTTAAGGACCTTGCGTATGCGGTACGTTTCATCTTTCCTTTTCCAAAAGTGTTTCTTTTCAGCAAGGAATTCAGCGTGGCTCTAAGGCTTTTACTATAAGTGGGGTGAGACTTGTAACGCATACCTAGGGGCCGCACCGTTGTTTTTGCTTCCAATCCTAGGCTGATTTCTTTTAGCACTTCAACAACAACCTCGTCATGGACCAGCCCCTTCTCCGACACTCGTCCTCTTATCCTTCAGGCAACGGATGTATCACAAGCGGCATTTGCCTTGAACCATTTGCATCCATGATCAACCATGCCTGCCAGCCAAATTCCTGGTGGACATTCAACGGCTGCGAGTTTCAGCTCCGAGCTGTTCGAGATATTGCTGCCGGGGAAGAGCTCAGCATTTCCTACATCGGCATTACGGCGAGCTACAAGTCGCGACAAGAGAATGTCACCAAGGACTGGGGATTCGAGTGCTCTTGCTTGCTGTGCAAGCAAGGTCCGCAAGAACCAATAGATGGACCACTTTATGACAAGCTCCTGGAAATTCAGAAATTCGAGAAGAACACTCCTGCTTGTAAGCTATTTACGAATACATGCAAGACCCAAGTACCATACTTACTAAGATTAGGTTCTGCCCCTATTCGAACGCACCAAGACTTCATTGACGAGGTGCTCCGCTCTGGCTACCATCTCGGCAACTACCCGATTCCCCAACTATACCGTCAGATCTACACGGCAACCCTCAAAAGTGGAAACAATATCGACGCATTGAAAGTGTACCTGAAGCTCTACTACGAGATCGAACATGTCGCCATCCCTCCTTCTTTTCCCGACGATCGCATTAATTCGCTCAAGAAAGTGATCAGCCTAATCCGAACAGTGCAGTTGGTTGAGTCGCCGCTCATGAACGAAGATGTCAAGGAATTGCTTCCGTATATCCGTGGATACTTGAGCAAGAGGCTTTGTATAGAGACCGAGAAGTGCTTTGGGTTTGATACGGAGATCGCGAAGTTTGAAAGAGAGCAGTATCAGAAGATATTTAGTCAGAGCACGGATGGATATGGTGATAGGGAAAGATATGTAAAGAATGTGAAGGAGCTTCTGAATTGGGCTGGAGTAGCCGAATTTTTAGAGGGCAATTTGTAGTTATTGCAGTGGGGAAGGTTCAGGAATCGATTATCCTTTTTCCATCACCTAGGTCAACATAAATCTGCTAGGAATGCTTATTCTCGTGGGAACTTGGCTAATCCATAATTTATTCTCGTGTTACCGAAGTCTAGCGGATTATTGGCGGAGGTAGAGGGAAGGTTTTGTGCTCTGAGCAGCCGCAACTGAGAACCGTAGAGTTCAAAATCCGATTCAGTTTCGACGCTCCATGGTATCAGCGGGGAAGAAATCTTGGCTATACTATCTAGTCAATTGCCACGCATTACAAAGACTTGTAGAAGCCTATTTCGGCAAAGAGAATCCACGAATCTCAAACTTTTGCCTAACAATTTCTCCACTCTTCACCATCTGAGCAGTTTCGCCATCCATAATTCCAAGGATAAACCATGTACTAATAAAGTGATAATAATTGTTCGCCCTTCGAACCAGCAAGGGAACTCGACAATCCTGAATAATGTAAACAAGACCCCACATGTTTTATATGGATTATAGACCCCATTTGAAGCACAGTTAGACAGACAAAACAAAGGGATTTCCCGAACTTTATTTGACCCTAACAGCGCAATTTGAGCTCCGCATTACTGTTCTATTGGTTGGTGCCGCATTTAGGCGAGATACCTAGACGGTATCGCTGCTAACAAAAGATTGAGAGGATGGGGATACGACTCCATTTTAGTTCCCCGCCAATAGAATTTCTTATCATTGAAAATTAATTGCCAGAAAGCAGGGTTTTAGATCGAACTCCTCTCGTTTTTCCACGGGTATTACCCTTCAGCTACCTTTCCTCAGAATAGAACAAAAGGAATAGCGCTGTTCCTTCCGTTCCGACACACTTCTTCGTCCATAATATTATGGACATAGCAATCTCCAATTAAACGCAACATCGGGGATGGTATTATTTGGCTTTCATCTTCCGGTTGCCTATCAGGGTTGGAGCGGTCAGCTTTCCTCAGAATAAAGGGAACATTTGAACCGTTGACAACATAGACTTCGTCCCCAACTTGCAATGCATTTGGTCCCAGTCCTAGGTTGCCTTCTCGAGTCATAAAAAAATTTCCTATTCGCGATCGCTCCACAGACGGATTGGTGGAAGCATTGGAAACGTGCGTTGTCGTTGGCACTTTGTAGGGCCCGAGTTCGTTGCCTGTCATCGAGGACAACTTCCTTCCACAACTTAAATGCGCCTCTGTCTTCATGTTGTATTCTTCTGTGTGCGCCAATTCCTCCGGTCTCAACGAGCTGCCATATGTCCCCACATAAGACCCTCCAATAAAAGTCTTCCCAAATGCCTGGGCTCCTAAATGCTTTGACATAATCCCTCTCGTTATCTTTTATCCACGACAATACTTGCTTACACATCCGAAGCTGGTCCTCCCAGGTTTTGAAAGATATTAATGTGCTCGCTGCGACTATTGTACCCACTCGAATTTCCTCTAGATTCAACATCGAATTCGCAGGCGTCTGTGGAGTAACATCCGTCTTTGTGGCTGCATAGAGAGAATACCTGTTTAAGCGTATAAGGTCATATTTCCGCTCATCCCATTCCCAGATACCAGATTTAGGTTTCTGGCCCCAATTCGCGACCCAGGAAGGAAGATTAATGTGATGCACGCAATCACCAATAAGAACATGTAGACTTTTCGTAGAGTTGATGATGTAAAGTGTAACGTCTTCATAAAACTTGTTTGTAGACAATTTGTAATTTGGTTCGATCCGGCTCTCACCTTGCCACGTAACGAGACCATAGAGGGCGTAAACCTTATCCTGAGGGACTGTGGCTTCTCGATCAAAGTATAAATTGAGAAGTTTGAAGATATGAAGATCGTGCGCAGCTTGTCGATCAATGCGGGTACTCTCGATAGTCGTGATGACGGAGTTGAACGCTTTCAATGTGCCGAAGTATAATCTAGGCGAGTTGTTGTGTTCTAAACAGCAGCCATCGATGTGCTTCTCGAAGTTCATTGTAGCGTCGACAAAAATTTTCCAAGGTGCGCTCATGGAACCCCAGACTACGGTTGCAAGTGGAGGCAAGACGATCTCTTGGACGACCCAAATTCGCCTCCAATACGGCCTTTTCGTAATTCTCTGGAGCGCATCGAAAGCCCTTTTATACTCCTCAGCAACACCCAACATTGAATCCGCCTTTATAGTGAAGCATGGCAACTCGTGCATATGTTTATCGTCCGACAGAGTGTGCAGAAGGGCAAAAGCTTCCATTGCAGTACTGGTTCTGGAAACTGCTTCATCATTTCCATCCCACTTTTCTTCCATATCTCCTTCCCCCACCTCAGTGTCCTCTATATCCTCCAAAGCGGCTTAGTAATCTCTCAGCCGAGCTGTTCCTTCCTCGATTGTTTGTATATCTTCATTGCTTTCTCCAAGCCAAATCAGGACTTGTTGACAACGTTTGTAGATAGCGCCCATCAAATCTACTTGCTGAGCGCGTTCGGCAGCGTTTTTTTTTTGATTAATGCATAAAGAATCGATCCAAATGATCCGAGTCTTAGCCTTGACTCGCAGCCGTCGAAGAGCTTCGTGTAAGTTGATCGTGACCCCAAAGTCACACCTTCCAAGAGCAATCGGCTTTGTGATATTTGGATCACCCCAAACATATGACAAAGTCTCTTAAGTGGGCGACATATCTAACGAGGCTAGATGCAAGTCGCATGATGTAGGATCATCCCACGTTCCAGGCTTGATATGAGCCAGCCTGATCTGTCGACTAGCCGCATCGAGTTCCGTATATTGGTAAAATTCTGAATTCATTTTTCTGTCGATGGCGTAGATTGAGGGTGCATGGAGAACTACTTTCAATTTAGTTTAGTTATTTCGAGTTTTAATTAACAGCATATCCGCCGGCATTGGCTGCCTAATTCTCAGCAGTTGTTCAGATGGCATTCAAGGCGGGGCATTAAGCGAGTGCAGGGGCTTGGGCGGGCTAGCCAGAAGCGGTTAGTGGTTTTAGATTGTGAGTCGGAAAATAAAAAACTAAGCAGTGTACTTTCGTACGGAAACCAATTGGTGTGCGAAATCCAAGAGGTACGGCTCTGTCCCAACGCAGAACTCTGGCTGGGGCAACCTTCCTGTGACTCTGGGAATCCCAGATTTCTAGGAGTCCTGAGTGACTCGCCCCAGATGTAAACTACTGCGAAAAGGAGTCTGGCTCTGCTCGATCCCTGCCCTCCTCGCTAAGCCTTCCTAAGACGGAGATTCTCGCTCAAAGAGGAAGTCTCGCGTATGATTTTTAGTGAATTGTCTTTCCTATTATTAACTAAACCCTTAGATTTTTTTATAATAGCGAAGGCTCTATAAATTAATATATTCTCCCCTCCTCTCCCCTCTTCTTTAGGCGTTTATTTTAGAGGTTTTTTCGTTAAGTAAGCCCTTCCGTTTCGGCCACGTTTCAGGCCTAAGAGCGCCCACGCACGCCTGCATACGCGCACGTCCGCCCTAGCTGGGCTCGTCCCTCTTTAGAGAGTATATCCTCAAGTTAAGAGTCACGTGCGAGGAGCGCTTCTAGCCTAGCGCCCAGCCAGCGCCCTAGCACTCTTATTCTACAGCACTCTCTTAATACTCTCTCAGCGGCCAGTACTCTTAGCGGCCAGCACTCTCAGCGTCTAGCGCTGCCAGCGCTCAGCGAGCCCCCTAGCACTCTTTTTCTACAGCACTCTCTTAATACTCTCTCAGCGTCCAGCGCTACTAGCGCCTAGTAAGCCCCCTAATACTCTTGTTCTATAATGCTCTCCTAACGTATAGCGATCCTAGCGTGCTCCCTCAACGGCACTATTGAAACTCAAACGGCCCTATTAAAACTTAAACGCCCCTATTAGAGCTCGAACGCCCCTTTAGAGCTCGAATGCACGTATTAGAACTCGAACGCACGTATTAGAACTCGCCTTTAGAACGCCCGTATTTCACACTCAGGCTTGTTTATTTTGACTGAGAGAGCCTGGCTTGAGTTGTCACTTAGGGTTTCTACCTGGCCTCTAGACCGTCTCAGGGTCCCCTTCGTCATAGGACGGAATCCGCAGTAGGAAATTAGTAATAGGACAACGTAGGTAGGACGCACCTCCTATAACAGGAGCCACCCTAGGTGGCTATTTGACCTAGATCGTCTGTCCCGGATGGCCATTTGTCCCAGGACATATAGGCTAGGACAAATTTTCAGTTAGGACTGCTTACCCAGCACGCTTAGCACTCCAGGGCATACACTGTCTGGGGACCCGTGACCCACCAGATCATCTATGACAGGACAATTGTCTGAGGCTTTATGCACGTAGAGCCCTAAATCTTTGCCAAGTGGTCTACTAGATTGGTTTTAGTGTGTGTCCTGGCTAGGCAGGATTCGCGATCGCGGGGGTGAATCTACCCCACAGGTGTGCCTCCTGGTGTAGATGGTTCACAGGGGAGCTGTTTGTCTTGAGAGTGAAGTCATTCTCGGCGCCTCACTTCGTCGGGAGGTTCCGAAAAAGTTCAGTCTTCTGCAACAGATCGGGAAATGTGGCTTGCGACTTTGGATGTCCTTGATAACTTCTAGCGATCCAATAGTAGCAAGCCACATCAATCGACCCCTCCTTTCTGTCCCAGTTGATCTCCTCCGGCAGAGGATATATATTTGTCAAGACGGCAATCCTCCGTTTTATTAAAGCAACACGATTGCTACGTCGAAATCATCCGCCCAGCACCATATCTTCTAGCTCGGCATTCCCTACTCACCTCGACACGGGTTTACCCCCTCCCCCGAGCTCTGTCATTGTGAGTTCACATATATTCCAGACCCAACTTGCTCAACATGTCACCCCCAAGGCCGAAATTGCACAGTGAGCCAACACCACACACGAGACCAAAGTCAAAACCGCAGGGTTTAGGTAAATCGTGGTCTATGTATCCAGCATTGCACGATAGTGTACGCCGCCTATTGGAGGGGGACGATCTCTCCTTTACTTTCTTCACAATCGACAAGGACAAAGGATCTATTGAAGAATATGATACCAATATCATGGGGCGCTTCAAATGCTTGAATAAATCTTGCTCCAATAAGGGATGGGGCAGCAAAATGATTGCTATTACGATACGAATGTACCCCAACCAACGATACAACGCCCGAGTGTATCACCAACGCTGCAAAAGTTGTGGAAGTCTCAGTACGCCATTCCCGGATGATTCGTACGCGCAGAGAATTGCATATCGTCTCAAAAAGTGGAGTGGTATAGAGATGGATCGACCCTCTTTTGCGGTTAGTGCGAGTGAGCGTCCACATGAAAGCGCTCTATGTGAGGGTTGTAAACACGGGCATTGCAAGCAGATGATGGGATGATAAGGGCGGGGCTCAGGGATAGAAGCCGCATTTATTTGGATGTCGGTGAGATTTATTCAAGATTCTTTTTG
>Ga0302140_10009736_pt1 | contig 11910 bp, 5 predicted proteins | sample I_Bog_E1_1_FD_202095 | JGI IMG/M metagenome (GOLD analysis project Ga0302140, IMG submission 202095) | Peat permafrost microbial communities from Stordalen Mire near Abisko, Sweden - I_Bog_E1_1 | ecosystem: Environmental > Terrestrial > Soil > Wetlands > Peat | place: Sweden: Abisko, Stordalen...
CGAATGGTTTATGTAAGTTTCAAAAATATCAGCGTCATATTAAAGGTTAAATACCCCGAGGGTAATGTGGTTAATGTCTACGGTAATATACCTACGGGGGGAGTCAAACCTGCAAATGACCTGTTTTGTGGTCAGCACAGCTGTAGGTCATCGGCCAACGGAGATTTGTACCTATACAACAATAATACTTGCCACCCCGGGTCAATGCCCACCGTTTTAATGATGAAACAACCGGTAAATAAAAGCGGCTCTTTGGAAAAAGTATGGGAATATACCTGCAATATCTCAGACACACTACCCCAAAAACAAAGTGATGAATTACATCCGGTTTCATATAGCTTCCCTAAAGGCGGTAATGTTATAGAGTTGCCCGATCGTTCTCTGTTTGTAAATATGTGCGGGGCCTTTGGCAAATCCTTTATTATCACGCTCAACAGAAAAATAGAATGGAGTGCTCGGCTTGAAAGTTGGAATGAACAAAAAAAAGACTGGGAGGGGGTAAATAATTATCGCGCCAGCATCATCACATCCCGCAAAGATCTGGAACGGTTGATCTGGAATTCCGAAAAGTGATGCTCCGGAAATAAATTCAACCACTAAAAACCGGTAATATAATAAGCCCTAACTTTACTGAAATCAAAAATGCCGGATAGCCCATGTATCGATTTCTTGGTTTCATTATTCTTCTCATATTTATGACCGGCCACCTCGCCGCACAGGTTTTCCCAAAAGAAGGTAGTGTCCTCAATTACCGTATCATAGGCTTCTCGTTCCCCACTTTCAAAAAATCAACCAAGTACGAAATTCAGATCGCCGCCGGCTATTGCAATAATGTAGATTCTTTCGAAAAAAAAGTAATTCAGACCTTCTATTCCGCCAGCAGCAAAGTAATAGAAACTGTCCCTGCTTTTGGCGCGCAATACACTTGGCGCGTCACTGGTACTTCTAAAAAATCTGCACCGGTCCAAAGTAGCTTGTTCCATTTTAGCACGGGCCGCTTGCCTGCAGTTAATGTGTCCGCAATGAGGCTCAGGATAACCAACGAAGCCAAAAAATATAAAGATGCCTTCGTCATCGTCGATGATGTAAATGTCATGTACAACATGCAGGGCGATCCTGTCTGGTACATGCCGGTAATGAAGCAGCCGGACTCTACCATTTTGTCTACCAGGGATGTCAAACTCTCGCCTCAAGGCACCATCACCTTCGTTGCAAATAACAGTATCTGCGAAGTTAACTACGATGGCAAAATTCTGTGGCAATGTCCTCAAAAGGGTATTGCTAAAAGAAAAAACGCCACCGGGTATCATCATCAGTGCACACGGCTGCAAAATGGCCATTTTATGGCATTGATTACACTCCCCCAGCCATCCGCAAATAATTACAGGCAATACAACGCCACAGATAATTACTCGCCGCAACAAATAGCTTCTCTGGGCGCTATCGCCGAATATGACAGCACTGGCAAAGAGGTCTGGTCATGGGAATCATTCAATTATTTCAAAAATATTCACCCACAACAACTGCAATCCTGGTTTAATGACGACAATAAGCAGGTTCGCAACACAATGGATGTACACCTCAATGCATTTTATTTTGATGAAAAAGCCGGCGTAATATATCTGTCGTTCAGGAATGTCAACACCATTGTTAAAGTGAAATATCCCGAAGGCGATGTGTTGGCGGTGTATGGCAGTCACTCGCAAAAAAACGGTGGCTCCCTGCAAAAAGATCTCTTTTGCGGACAGCATAGCTGCAATATTTCTATGGATGGTGATTTGTACTTGTTTAATAATAACAGTTGCAACCCCGCCTCCCCGCCTTCAGTTCTCAAGATCCGGCTACCCGCTACTGGCAATGATACTCTTGAAAAAACATGGGAATTCCCCTGCTCCTTTTCTGAAAAAGACTCGGTTGGCGAAACCTATTCCACATTCCCCGCCGGGACTGATGCGGCCCAAAATAAAAACAAAGTTTTTTTTACCACTAAATTTACCTCTGGCGGCAATGTCTTCGAATTACCAGACCGGTCCATCTTCATTAGCATATCAGGCAATTCCGGCAGGGCACTTATTGTCAGTCCGCATCAAAGCATACTCTGGAGCGCAGTATCCGAAAGATATGCTGCCGCAACAAAAAAATGGATACCAAATGACCCGTACCGCATGAGTATTATTCCTTCCCGCAAAGACCTGGAGCAATTGATATGGAATGCTGAAAAATAAGGCGGTCGTAAAGATCAATCAGAAACGATAAGGGTATAACTTTGTCAAACAAGAAGCTTAACATGTATAAATTATATGGTCTAATTACCCTGCTCTTAAGCATATCTACCGGCCTCATAGCACAGGTTTTCCCTAAAGAAGGCAGCAACCTCAATTACCGCATCATTGGTTTTTCCTTTCCGGATCAGCAAAAAGCAGTAAAGTATCAGGTTCGCATAGCCCCCGCTTATTACAATAACCAGGACTCTTTTTTAAGAAAAATCACCCTGACTTTTAATTCCACCACAAACAGGATTATTGAAACAGTCCCTGCTTTTGGCACCCAATATACCTGGCGCGTTACTTATTTCTCGGGTAATGGCGCCACGGTCAATAGTCCGTTATATCATTTCAGTACCGGTACCATCCCGGCCGTTAATACTTCAGAGACACGGCTCAGGATAACTAATAAGGCTAAAAAATATGCCTCTGCTTATATACTCACAGACGATGTCAATGTCATGTACGATATGAAAGGTAACCCCGTCTGGTACCTGCCGGTCATAAAGCAGGAGGATTCTATCGTTTTGTTAGGTCGCGATATAAAGCTATCCCCGCGCGGAACTATCACTTTCCTTGCAAATATGAATATTTATGAAGTAAACTACGACGGTAAAATTTTATGGCAGGGCCCCGAAAAAGGAATAATTAACAAAAAAAACACTGCCGACTACTACCATCATCAGTTATCCCGCCTCAATAACGGCCACTACATGGCATTGATTTCTCCATTCTCCCCTGCTGTGCAGAATAATAAATGGGAAAGTAGCGATCGTTCATCATATTCGCCGCTACAAAGAGCATCCTTCGGTTCAATTGCTGAATATGATAGCACCGGCAAAGTAGTTTGGTCATGGCAGTCTTTCAGCTATTTCAGAAATTTTTCGCCACAGCAACTGGAGTCCTATTTTTACGATGAAGATAAGCAGGTCAGGTCTTCGGTAGATGTCCACCTCAACGCGTTTTATTTTGATGAAAAAGAGAGTGTTGTTTATTTATCATTCAAAAATATAAGCACCATTATCAAAGTAAAATATCCCGAAGGAAAGGTCTTAGCTGCTTACGGCAATCTCTCACAGCCGCCCGGCGCAACACTGCAAAACAGTCTTTTCTGCGGCCAGCATAGCTGCAATATCTCTGTCGATGGTGATTTGTACTTGTTCAATAATAATACCTGCAATGCTTCAAGCCCCCCAACTGTGGTAAAGATGAAACTCCCCGCCACTGCAAATGATACACTCAAAAAAATATGGGAATATCAATGCTCCTTTTTCGAGAAAAGCTCAGACGGGACGGGGTTTTCACACTTTCCCACAACTATTAACGCTGCTCAAAACAAAGGGAAGGCTTTATTTACTACTAAATTTACCGCTGGCGGTAACGTCACTGAATTACCCGACCGGTCAATGTTCATAAGTATATCTGGCAACTCAGGCAGGGCGCTTATTGTTGGCCCTGACCACAACATAATATGGAGCGCGGTTTCTGAAAGATATGCATCAGGAAACAAAAAATGGCTGGCCAATGATTTGTATAGGATCAGTATTATCCCTTCCCCCAAAGATCTCGAACAGCTCATCTGGAACTCCGAAAAATAAGACGGTTAAAAAAATCAAACCATTATAATAATAGTCCCACAAGCACCGGGTATTTTTCATACGCGAGATCCAAAAAATGTTGCATTTACGATTCGGGATTCTTATCCTAATTTGCATACCATCATGGAAAAACTATATACTATACACTCAAAAATTTTATTTTCTGAACTTTCTCAAAAAAAATGAGGAGGTACAGGGCACCACGCCAACCTTTGGAGACTCCATCAAAACGCTACCAAAATCAGGACGACATATTATAAAAATCACGCGTGATAAAAACGAGACATTTTCGAGACATTCTAAAGCACCAAAACATTGAAAAACAACAACTTAAATCATTTTAAAATTTTCCCGGCAGGGTGTGATATTTTATCCGCACCAATTGTTTTCCGCGGAAATATTTTAACCCTCAACGCGACGAGTTATACATTTAAAGTAAATAAAATATTTTACCCCAAAACCCCGAAAAACATGGAAATTGGAAAAAAATCAACTGAAAAATTTTCTGCTGTTGATAATAAATCAACTATGAATTTTCAGAAATCGCCCCAAACCCGCTACCAGCTTGCATCACTATTCAAAAACCCGAAAAAAATCAACATAGATCAACTGCAGATTTTAAATAACTAAAAACAACAATGCATAACAATATCAACAAACAACTAAAAAAAGGATGGATATATAGTCATCGTCACATACTCAAATGCCAAAACGCTGCTCGCCCGGTTTTAACATAGACCAGCGATACTCGCTCGGCAATTTGTAAGAAATACGGTTAACTTTACAAAAATACATATTGAAACAAATGCGTAAATTAATAAGCTTCCTTTTTTTATCAGTTATTATAACCTTTCCCCTCGGTGCCCAAACTTATCCTAAAGAAGGCAGCCTGCTCAATTACAGGCTTATTGGCTTCCGCTTCCCTCAGGTACAGGATTTCAGCAATTGTACACTCGAGGTAGCCATTGGTAACCAAACTACAAAAAGCGATTTTAATAAAAATATAGTCCTGTCGCTGAAAACCGAAAAAAACAGGATCATCGGCGAAGTTCCATATTTCGGCAAAGAGTATACATGGCGCATACGTTGTTCTAAAAATGGCAATGATAGCATGAGCAACGTTTACCATCACTTTAAAACCGGTATAACTCGCATGGTCGATTCTAATTATGTGCGTGTTGTTGTCTTTAAAGATGCCGAAAAGTATCAGGACGCTCACGTATTTATGGATGGCACAGGCGTCCTCTATGATATGAAAGGGCATCCCGTTTGGTATCTTCCTGGCAAAGATTCGCTCGGCGCAGATGGCGATATAAAACTCACCCCACAGGGCACCATAACTTTCATGTCTGAAAAGGCAACCAAAAATATCTATGAAATAAATTACAACGGAGACACACTTTGGACAGGGCCTAATAAAGGCAAAGTAAGCGGAGATAAAACAGAATATTATAACCATGAATTTACCCGTCTTAGCAACGGCCATTATATGGTGCTTGGGGAAGAACGGGTCTTGTGGACGCCTGTTATCTCAAAAGACTCCACACTCTCTGCCCCGGTTCATCATGCAAACAGAAAATCAAAGCAAATCGCAGATTCAGAAGGAACAAGGACCGGATTCGGAACGGTGATTGAATATGACCCGTCCGGTAAGGTAGTATGGTCATGGAAATCATGGGATTTCTTCAAAAGGGTCGACTCCACTCTACTCAATAGTATCAACTATAACTATCGACCCAAGGTGCAAAAACAATTATTGGATGTGCACCAGAATTCATTCTATTTCGATGAGAAAGAAAAAGTGCTATACTTAAGTTATAGGGGCATCAGCACCATCCTCAAAATAAAATATCCTGAAGGCACTGTATTGAATGTCTACGGAAAATTACTTGGCGATTTTGGCGATGAAACGGGCACAGAATGGTTTTGCGGCCAGCACAGCATTAAGATTTCTCAGGACGGTTATCTGTACTTGTTCAACAATAATAAATGTAGTGAAGGCGCCCCCCCTTCAGTCATCATGATGCAGCAACCAACAACTACAGACGATAAACTGAAAAAAGTTTGGGAATTTAATTGTACAAATGATGATGTGATCGCGCAGAAACAAAAAGAAACCCTCGAACCTGGTTATGCCAATGGCTTAAAGCTCAATCCCCAGATACCCCAAGTCATCACTTTCGATCGCGGCGGCAATGTGGTAGAACTACCTGACAAGTCCATTTTCGTTGATGAATGTGGTAAAGTTGGCAAGGTATTTATCGTTAACCGTGATAAGCAGGTGATCTGGAGCGCATTGCCCGAATCATTCGGAAGTGAACTACATATCTGGAACGCTGTCACAAACTATCGCGCCAGTATTATAACTGATCCTAAAGATCTTGAGAAACTGATTTTTAATACTGGAAAATAATAAACGGCAAAAACTATTCAGTGTTTTTAAAACGATCCTAACTTTTTTAAACAGGAAAATGGGACGAATAGAAAATAAAGAAGTGGTCATCACTCATCCGGACAAGATTTTCTGGCCCGGAGAAGGATACACCAAAAATGATGTTGCGGAATACTACAACAACGTTTACCCGCACATCATTAAATACCTTAAAAACCGCCCTGAGTCATTACTGCGCATGCCAAACGGGATAAATGATAAAGGTTTTTTTCAAAAAAATGCAGGCCTCACCGGCCCCGAATGGATTAAGTCAATAGCGCTATATTCTGAAAGTGCAAAAAAAGAAATCAATTATATAATTTGCAACGACAAACCCACACTCCAATACCTTGTAAATCTTGGCTGCATTGAGATGAATCCATGGAACTCACGGATAAATAAACTTGACAACCCGGATTATCTTGTGTTGGATTTAGACCCTTCCGAAAAAAACACATTCGGCCAGGTAATAGAAACAGCTCAGGTCATCAGGGAAATACTGGATAAGGCCGGAGCCCCATCATTCCCGAAAACATCCGGTGCTACCGGCATTCATATATATGTGCCGCTTGCTGCAAAATACACCTACGAGCAGGCAAAGGACTTTGCACACATGATAGCCATACTTGCAAATCAGCAATTGCCGGGGTTCACCAGCCTCGAGCGTTCATTAAGTAAACGCGGCAAGAGCAATATCTATATTGATTTCCTTCAAAACCGTAAAGGACAAACATTAGCATGCGCATACAGTCTGCGTCCCAGGCCGGAAGCACCCGTTTCCACCCCCCTCGAATGGCAGGAGGTAAAACCGGGCCTCCTCCCCACTGATTTCACGATCAAGAACATACTAAAACGTATAGCCCAAAAAGGCGACCTGTTCAGCGGTGTTGTATTGAAAGGTATAGACATGAAGAAATGTATAAAAAACCTCGAAAAATAAATAGAGAATGAGGGCGGCCCTCATTCTCTATTTATTTCACAACTCATCTTTTCCTCCTATTGTTCTACAACAAAATGGAATGTGTTATTGCCTGCACCACTCTGCACATTCAGAAGGTACATACCATTCGCAAGTGATTTGCTCAGTATGATAGTCTCATTAAGTTTACCATTCTCTGCCGTAACCTTGTTTCTGTATATCACTTCACCTAACAGATCCATAACTTCAAGCGTTACCACTTCGTCAGTTGAGCTACCCATTGTTCCCTTCACCGTAAACGCTCCCTTATTCGGGTTAGGCGATACGCTTATTGATACCGGCATAGCAGTTACCATGACTATTGTAGCATTCGTAGCAACTATGTTATCATGATCGGTGATGTCGTGGTCTATTCTCACACTACCGGGCACAATTCCCCTTACCAGGCCATTACCGTCTACAGTGGCTATACTATTGTCACTACTGCTCCATATACCGCCTGTTACCTCATCGTCCAAACTCACGGATGAGCCCGCATATACTGTGGCAGTACCCGTTGGCGGATGTGGTGCTGTAGCAGCACTGAAGGTCTTGGTAACCTTTGTGGTACACCCTGATATCGTAACAGCATAAGTAACCACTGAGCTTCCTGTTGTCATAACGGCGGTTGCACCTATCGGGCTACCTGTACTGCCACTAAGTGTGATGACACTTGTGTTGCTGCTGGTCCATATACCACCTGCTGTAGCATCAGAGATCGATACCGGGCTGGCAGCACGAGATATAGTGGCCGGACCATTAATTGGTGTTACTGCAGGCATTGCGTTCACTGTAACAACCTGCGTGGTTGTGCAGTTACCGGTTGCACTGGTTTTAAAAGTGATGGTAGCCGTACCCGCACCTTCTCCTGATATATCCGCACCCGAAGCAACGGCAACAGTAGTGTTACTGCTCGACCAGCTGGAAACCGGCGATGCATCAGAAAGGATCGTTACTAATCCTACGCACATGTTGAAGTTACCCATAATCGGCTGTGGTTTCGCATAAATGGTATTGGTAGCCGTTGCGTAACAACCCGTGGCGACTGTATAAGTAACTGTCGCCGTACCGCCAACAGCACCGGCAACCAATGTAGCTGCAGCGCCTGACCCAGTCACGACAGCATCCCCCGCCCCGCTCCATGCACCTCCTGCTGTTGCGTCAGTTAGTGATATTGTTATCCCGGCACACTCGGCAGAGCTACCCTGAATCGGCATTGGCTTGGCATTCACAGTCACTGCCCCGGTAACCGAACATCCCCCTACTGTGTACGAAATCGTTGCTGTGCCCGTAGTGCTCGCACTGGCCGTAACAACACCTGTGGACCCCACCACACTGGCCACAATGCTGCTCATGCTCCATGTACCTCCGGAAGTGGCATCACTCAATGTTGTAGATGCGCCCTGGCATAACGACATATTGCCGCTGATGGCCGTAGAAAGACCGCTGACTGTTACAACCAATGTGCTCATACAACCCGTTGTGGTGGTATAAGTAATATTTGCTGTACCAGGCGCGACACCCGTAACAACACCGCCCACACTAATAGTTGCGATCGTAGTTGCCCCTGAGCTCCAGGCGCCTCCTGCTATCGCATCATGCAATGCAACTGTTCCCCCGGGGCATACCGTGCCCGTTCCCGTAATGGCTGCTGTAGTATTTACAGTTACTATTGTTTTTGCGATACAGCCCGACGCGCCGGATGCGAAATAGGTGATCGTAGCTATACCACCCGATATGCCTGTTACTGATCCTGTTGACCCAACAGTTGCTATCAATGTATTGCTGCTGCTCCACAAGCCCGTACCATCGATCAGTAACAACGTCGTACCCGGGCATATCGGCCCGGTATTGCCTGCGATCGCCGCAGGCTGTGGCGAAACGGTTACTACTTGTGTTGCGTAGCAATAGCCTGCTGTATTGCTTGTAAAAGTGATTGTTGCCGTGCCGGCACTCTGTCCCGTTATTGATGGTCCCGACGCAATAGCTACCGTACTATTACTGCTCGACCAGTTGGCGCCTGCTGAAGCATCGGTCAATGTGGCAATCCCTCCCACACACACATTAAATACTCCGCTTATCGGCAACGGATTTGCGTAGATCGTATTGACTTCAGCTATCATACAGCCCGTTGGCAATGTATAAGTAACCGTAGCCGATCCGCTCACGCTATTTGCGGTTAATGTACATACTGAACCTGCACCTGATACAGAAGCATCGCCAGTAGCGGTCCATACACCCCCTGGGGTGGCATCAGTTAACACCACTGTTGCACCTGCACACTCCGATGTCAGTCCTTGTATTAGTGTCGGGTTAGGGTTCACCGTTATCACAACTGTTGCCGAGGCTATACCGACCGTATAAGTAACGGTTGCTGTGCCTGTATAAGTATTGCTGGCCGTAACTACACCGGTCGAACCCACTACTGTTGCTACCAGGCTGCCCATGCTCCATGTGCCACCGGAAGTGGCATCCGTGAGCACGGTTGTTCCTCCGGAACACAAACTGGCATTACCACTTATACCTGTCAGCGAAACGTTATTCACCGTAATTAATTCTGTAGCATAGGATGTACCGCACACACCGCTAACAGCATAGGATATTGTTACCGTACCCGCTGTAACACCGGTCACAATACCACCTGAAACACTTGCATTTGTATTACTTGCACTCCAGGTCCCACCCGCAATAACATCTGTCAAAGCGATATTCGATCCGGCTGTTACACTTGATGGCCCGGCGATGGTTCCTGCAAATGTTGCATTCACCGTCACAATAGTTGTAGTATATGCATTACCACAACTGCCCGATACAGCATAAGATATGGTCGCTGTACCAACCGCAACCCCGGTTACAATACCCGAACTACCCACAATAACCATTGAAGAATTGCCGCTACTCCAGGCTCCGCCTGTTGCACCATCGGTTAAATCCGTTGTTGAACCCTGGCACAGGGTGCCTGTACCACTAATACTACCGGCATTCGAAGAGGGGTTCACCGTTACAATTGCACTGGTATAGGCTGTGCCACAACTGTTACCAACCGCATAAGATATAATTGATGTCCCTGCGGCAATCCCCATAACTAAACCTAACGACCCTACAGTTGCCACCGAAGTATTGCCACTGCTCCATGCACCACTACTTACAACATCACTTAAAGTTATTGTCGCGCTGGCACAAACAGTTCCCGGTCCGGAAATACTACCTGCGTTTGGCAACGCATTAACCGTTACGACCAACGAAGCGCTTTCGCTGCCACAAGTATTATTCTCGGAGTATGAAATAGTTGTTGCTCCCGCTGCAACTCCGGTAACAACACCGGTAGACCCCACAGTTGCGATGCTGGTATTTCCTGAACTCCATACACCACCACTTGTAGCGTCTGTAAGCGCTGTTGTAGCCCCGGTACATGTTGTTGCCGTGCCGCTGATACTGCCTGCACTACCCGATGCATTTACAGTAACCAGCGCAGTTACGCTACAGCTGCCGGTTGAATAGGTTATCGTAACAGTTCCTGCTGTTACACCCGTTACATTACCCGTGCTTCCGTTTACCGTTGCAATACTTGTATTACTGCTGCTCCATACACCGCCGGCGGTAACATCGCTCAACATCGCCGATCCTCCGGCACATATACTATTTGCACCGCTGATAGGCGCAGTGCCCGAATTAACAGTAAAGGTGACGAATCGCTCATTGATGCCGCATAAGTTATCCGCTGCATAACCTATGTCTACGGTTCCGTTCGCCATACCTGTTACCACACCTGTCGTTTCATCCACTGACGCTATAGAGGGATCCGTGCTGAACCAGTCTCCGCCATAGGTCGTATCGCTCAGCAGGCTTGTGCTGCTGCCACATATGTTGGTGCTGCCGCTTATAGGCCCTATCACAGGTATCGTTATTACCTGCACCGGTATAGTTGTGTAAGAAGCTGAGCAACCCGATCCTGTACCATTATTAACGGTTACCGAATACACGCCCGAAGCCGCTGTAGTGAGCCCGCCCAAAACCGGGTTCGCGCTTGTGGAGCTGAATGAGTTGGGCCCGCTCCACGCATATCCGGTTACACTCGATGGTGTATCTGCGTGCAGGCTCAATATCCCTCCTATGCATGCTAATGATGGTGCAAATGCGCTGGCAAGTACCGGCACTGCATTTACTGTTGCAGTAGTAGTATAAGACGCAACGCACCCACCACCTGTTAAAGTCACCGTATAAGTACCGTTCGCGGCTGTCGTAGCGCTGCTCACAGAGGGGTTCTGGCTGCTGGCACTGAATGAATCAGGGCCGGCCCATGAATAAGCGATAACGTTTGTGGGGGTATTGGCAAATAAATTCAGTATGCCGCCTGCACATACCGGGCCCGCTGATGCACTGGTTATTGCCGGTGCAGGATTTACGGTTACCAGTTTGGTTGCCGTGGTGCTACAGCCTGCACCGTCAGTAGCTATAACTGATGCAGTATAAACACCCGGCGCAGTATAGGTGTGGGCGGCCGGGCCCCCTGTTCCTGTTATGCCGTCGCCGAAACTCCATGTGTATGTGTTCAGCGTGGCGGTGTTTTTCCATGCTGCGTAGAGCGGTATATTATGTCCATTGCCGCTAGAGTCGTAGCCGGTATTGCCTGTTCCTTCATTCAACGGCCAGTATGCC
>Ga0302140_10009740_pt1 | contig 11907 bp, 11 predicted proteins | sample I_Bog_E1_1_FD_202095 | JGI IMG/M metagenome (GOLD analysis project Ga0302140, IMG submission 202095) | Peat permafrost microbial communities from Stordalen Mire near Abisko, Sweden - I_Bog_E1_1 | ecosystem: Environmental > Terrestrial > Soil > Wetlands > Peat | place: Sweden: Abisko, Stordalen...
TTGTTAAGATAATGGAGGAAAAATGGGTTCCACGCACTACCTCCATACGGAAATTTCAGTTTGAGAATCCCACATCATTTTGATAGGTAAAATGATGGATTATATAAAGGCGCCTAACAATCACGATATCATAAAATATTTATTTTCAATTGTTTACAGCGATCGGCATATAATTTTGAACAGGCTGGCACACCTTTGGCTATCGGCAATTTGTTAAAAAAAGAAGCGCTTAAAATGAACGATACCAGATCAACCATTACCCACATCCTGGCGGACAACCTGGCTTTAGATGAATCGCGGCTAAACGACAATACAAAACTTTACGAAGACCTGGGGATTGATTCGCTGGATTTTTGTGAAGTAATTGTAGATATTGAACAGGCCCTGCAAATCAGCATCAACGATGAAGATGTTTTGAGACTGACCACATTTGGTGCACTGGTTAGCTACGTTGAAAACAAAAAATTTCCGGGAAATTTCCGAAGGTTGGCCTGAGCATATAAGACCAGGCTGTTATGTCACCGTATGACAACATTTCTGCCTGGCGCCAGGTGCAAACTTCATTGCGGCCAAATTTTTTAACCCGTTCTAATGACGCTTTAATCTTAGTGTCAGGCGAGGGTAATGTTCTATTTTTTAAATCCGGTTTTTACCTGTTTACGTAATAATTGTAATCACATAACGTCCTATTGGCACCTTTTTAGCTGCTTCGCAGACGACGAGACAAAGAATAACATGAACGAGATAAGAGAAAAAATCACCAGCATCCTGGTAGATACCCTGGCGCTTGACGCCAGCGAAATAGAAGACAATCAAAAATTCCATGACGACCTGGGCGTCGATTCACTTGACTATTATGAAATGATCTCGACCGTCGAAAAGGCGTTTAATATCAATATTCCTGACGATGACGCCGGCAAACTGACTACCGTGGGTAAGCTGGTGGCTTATGTCGAAAAAAATGCCCACCACCAAAAATTAATGCAGGTAGCTTAAGAGGTTTCGGCGAAAATTGCTTGCGGTAGGGGCGACTTTAAATTCTTTTTGGCGTACCCCACATTTGTGGTAGCTTCTTCCGGACTTTCCGGTCCCGATAGCTACCGGGATTAGAGACTTTCGGAATAACCATCAATACCTCAGCACAATAAACCCTGTTTTATACTTGATGATGCCCTTTACGGCATATGCCAGCTGATAGAAATACGTTCCCGGCAATTGCATCTGGCCGGTTTTGTTGCTGTGCCCGTCAAACACTTTTGAGCTGTTGTCATACCCGCGTGCTTCGAAGATCAATTGCCCGTTGCGGTTCATGATCGTCAGTTTATTGTCGGGATAATTGGTGATATTATCGATTTGCAAAAAATCGTTGACTCCATCTCCGTTAGGCGATACGCCCTGGTGCACCACAATGCCGTCATCCTGCAGGGTTATACTGTTGGTTGTGTTTACAACGCCGAGGGGCTGAAAGGCGTCGTCTCGTACCAGCCCTGATGCCCGGGTTACCGTTAGCGTGTAAGTGATATTGCCTATCCCATCCTGTGTGGTCACCATTACAGTAATAGTGTTAGCACCTACAGCCAAAGGCAGGCTTGCCGATGCTGTTGCGGATGTTACCGCTGTGCCGTTAACCGTTATGGTTGGGCCGGAAACTTCAACGGTGGGGGTTACGGTTACACTGCTAACCGTGCTGGCCACACTTGCGGTATAAGTGGTTTGCAGGGGGTTGAAGGCCGGTGTAAGCGGCCCGCTGCTTAATACCAGGTTGCCGAGGAGTACATCCTCTGATGTTACTTTAATATTCACTGTGGCCGTGCCGCTTCCCACACTATTATAAGCCGTTACAGTATAATTGGTTGCCGGACTCGAAGCGAGCGGATCTCCGCTAATAACCCCTGTATTATTATTAAAACTTAAACCCGCAGGCAAGAACGGGCCGATAAAGTAGCCGCCAACAGGTTTAATTTGTTTGACTGCATTATTGCCGTGGTCGGCTACATATATATTGCCTGCACCGTCAACAGCTACACCATAGGGGGTGTTAAAGGATGAAGAGACCACTACCGCGGTTCTGCTGCCCACAGCGATCTCCTTCACCGACCCACTGCCCGAGTCCCCTATAAACAAATTGCCGGAAGCATCCACGGCTATGCCGACCGGGCTGCTAAAACTTGGGGCTAATAATGAGGTAGTGCCGCCTTCTGCCAGTATATACCTTACCGCATTAAGATACTTGTCTGCTATATACACATCGCCCTGCCCATCTACTGCTATGCCGATCGGGGCGTTAAGATAGCCCGGACCAAGCAGCTCCACAGGAGTATTACTGCCAACAGGTATCTTCTTTACTGCGCTATTAGCATAATCGGCCACGTACACATTGCCTGCAGCATCTACTGCTACACCGGTGGGATGACTGAAGCCGGAGCCGACCGCAACCGGGGCGCCATTGCCGGCCGGTATCTTGTAAACCGCGTTGGCCCCATAATCGGCTACATATACATCGCCTGCCGCATCAACTGCTACGCCGTAGGGGTTGGTAAAGCCGGAGCCGATCACTACCGGGATATTGCTCCCGGCAGGGATTTCCTTCACCTGCTTGTTGCTAAAGTCAGCCACGTATAAATTTCCCGATGTATCGACTGCCACCCCGGTAGGACCGTTAAACCCAGAGCCAAGGGTAGCAGGGGTGCTGTTGTACGCCAGCGCCGCTACGCGGCTGCTCGCCGGCGGCAGCGACACAGTTTCTGCACGCTCGCTGTAGGTTTGTGGGCTGCTGTAACTAATGGCAGGTAATACTGAATTAACGCTGATATTCACCGTTGAGGTGCTGCTGCCAAAGCTATTATAAGCGGTTACCGTGTAATTGGTAGCCGGGCTTGGCGCGGTTGGCGTACCACTGAGAACCCCTGTCGTGTTATTGAAAGCTAAGCCGGCAGGTAAGAACGGCCAGATATAATAGCCACCCACCGGTTTAAATTGGTAGACTCCATTTAAGTTATTGACGTACACATTGCCCGCACCGTCCGTTGCCACATTCGTCGCTACAAAACCTGAATACAGGTTTCTCGGTGTGGTACTCCCCACAGGGATCTCTTCCACTGCCTCCTCAAAATTGGACACAAATACGTTGCCTGATGCATCAACAGCTATACCGTAGGGTTTGAACCCTGAAGCGATCACCACAGGTGTACTGCTCCCCGCCGGTAACTTCTTTACCGCCATGTTGCCGTAATCGGCTATAAACACGTCGCCTGCGGCATCTACGGCTATGCCGTACGGCAGGACACCTGAGCAAATCTTCACCTGGGTTCCGTTGCCTGCCGGTATTTTGTATACCGCGCCGGCGCCGTAATCGGCTACGAATAGATCGCCTGCGGCATCGACGGCTAAACCTAAGGGAATTGTGAAAGAACCTATTTTCATCGACGTACCGCTTCCTACCGGTATTTCGAATACCCGGTTGATCCCTCCACCTACCTGACTCGTCACATACACATTACCTGCTGCATCTACGGCCAGAAACGATGGGGCAAGGAAGCCGGACCCTATCACTACAGGGGTAGTGCTTCCGGCAGGTATTTTCTCTACCTGGGTATTGTCAAGCACATACATATTACCTGCCCGGTCAAAGGCCATAGCGGCGCCGCCGCCGCTGAAGCTAACAGGGGTGCTGCTATAGCCGGACGCCGCCACATAGCTGCTTGCCGGTGTCAACGGCGTTATTGCTGTACCCTGGCTATATATTTGCGGGCTGCTGTAGCTGAAGGCGGGTAAACGCACGACAACGGCGATATTAACCGTTGTTGCGCTGCTGCCGAAGCTATTATAAGCGGTTATGCTGTAATTGGTTGCCGGGCTACCACCTGCAGCTGTGGGCGTCCCGCTGATGATGCCGGTTTTGTTGTTAAAACTTAAGCCGGCAGGTAATAAAGTATTGATATAATAGCCACCTATAGGTTTAATCCATTCTATCGCATTGTTGCCGTTATCGGCCACATATACATTGCCCACTCCGTCTGCCGCTACGCCCTCCGGGTTACTAAACCTGCTGCCTATGCTTATCGGGGTAGTGCTGCCCGCAGGTACCTCCTTCACAGCGTTGTTGCCATAATCGTCCACATATATATTGCCAGATACGTCTACTGCCACGCCATAAGGGCTGTTGAACCCTGAACCGATAACTATTGGTGTATTACTGCCCGCAGGTATCTCTTTTACCGCATTATTGCCGCTGTCCCCCAACATATACATTACCCCGCGCATCTACCGCTATGCCGACCGGGTTGCTAAAGCCCGAGCCTATCGTTTCAAAAAAAGGCGCTGGACTGCCTGCCGGGATCTCTTTTACCGCATTATTGCCGTGATCGGCAACATATACATCGCCTGCCGCATCTACCGCTACGCCGGTCGGATGCTTGAAACCCGAACCTATCGTTACCGGCGTACCATTTCCTGCCGGTATTTTGTAGACCTCGCTGGCCCCGTAATCGGCTAGGTACACATCGCCCGCAGCATCTACCGCTACACCGTATGGGTTAGTAAAGCCGGAACCTATCGCTACGGGGGTGGTGCCCCCCGCCGTGATTTTCTTTACCTGGCTGTTGCCGTAATCGGCCACATATATATTGCCTGCAGCATCTATTGCTACCCCGGTGGGGCCGTTGTAACCAGTGCTTAGGATAGCCGGGGTGCTGTTATAAGCCGGTAGGGCTACCCCTGCAGTTGTGGGCGCCAGCGCTGTGATGGCGACACGGTCTGTATAGGTTTGGGGGCTGCTGTAACTGATAGAGGGAGAGCCGGCAACGGTGATGGTAACGGTGGCCGTGCCCCTGCCTGAACTATTATAAGCCGTTACGGTATAATTTATTGTTGGGCTGGCCACGGTTGGCGTGCCGCTGATGATGCCGGTTGTATTGTTGAAAGTTAAGCTTGCCGGCAGGAAGGGGCTGATATAATAACCGCCCATTGGTTTAATTTGTCTAACTGCATCGTCGCCATAGTCGGCTACATACACGTTGCCTGCGCCGTCTGTAGCTACGCCATTCGGGTTATTAAACCTGCTGCCCAGGCTGATGGGAGTGGTGCTGCCTGCCGGGATCTCCTTTATGGCATCGTTGCCGTAATCGGCCACAAATACATTCCCTTCTGCATCTACCGCTACGCCATACGGGCTGCTGAAGCCTGATCCAAGTATCACCGGGGTGTTACTTCCCGCAGGGAGTTCTTTTACCGCATTGTTACCCTTGTCCCCTACGTATATATTGCCTGCATTGTCTACCGCTATACCGATCGGGTCCCTAAAGCCTGAGCCGATCGTCACCGGGATGGTATTCCCTACCGGGATCTCTTTTATGGCATTATTGCCGTGATCAGCTACATATACGTTGCCGGCCGCATCTACCGCTACACCGGTCGGTTGACTGAAACCCGAGCCTATCGATACCCCCGTACCTACGGGGTTACCGGCCAGTATTTTATACACGGCATTAGCCCCGTAATCGGCTACGTATACATCGCCGGCCGCATCTACCGCTACGCCGAAGGGCTGAGTAAAGCCAGAGCCGATTACTACCGGCGTAGTACTGCCCGCCGGTATTTCTTTTACCAGATTGTGGCCATGGTCAACCAAATACACGTTTCCTATTGCATCTACCGCTATGCTGGTAGGGCCGCTGAAACCAGCGCTTAAAGTGACAGGACGGTTATCGTAGCCGGGGGCAACTACGCCACTGCTCACCGGCACCACGGGTATGATAGCTGCAGTTGCAGAATAGGTTTGCGGGCTGCTGTAACTGATGGTGGGCGCCTGGCCGCGGGCCGTTAAACTGCCCAGGAAAAATACAAGCATAATGCAATAAGGCGAGTATGCGTTAAATGCAGGTGAGTGTAAAGGTTTCATAATGTTAAAATTACGGATGTTTTTTATAAGTCTTCCGATTGATAGTTCAGCGCGACCTCCGGTTTATTAGCGATAGCGCCCTTTACCGCATTAGTTTATTGATCTTCCTGCCCGGGTAATAATTTATCTTATTTTAGCGTAACCCCAATAACCGTTAAAGTAAGGACCGAAAATTATTTGCTTTTGTGAAGTATCGTAATAATGCTGATCAAAGCTACGTTTGTGCAGTCAAAGAAAAATACCAACTAGTTTGTATTTTATATAAGCAGGAAAAAACAATATAGAAAAATTGCAGGTTGAGCTTGTTGTCTCGTGATAAACGGCGCGAGAAGCTTATATTGTAACATAATTGTTACGAATGATTGCAGAATTACTGCATTTTTTTAGGCCGGGAGCCGGGACGAATGTCACCTGAGCCCTGGTAAAATGGGCATTGCCGCCATTTGTTACCCCGCCTATTAAAAATCCTTTTTATTCACTTTGTTCGCCTCGCAGATGCAGGCCATTTACTGTTGACAATGAGAAAAAACAGGTTAATGCACGTTCACCGAATGAACAAAAATGAACGGTTTTTGGCACCGGAACGGTTTTTTCGATGCTGTCTGTGCTCTTTTCGTAACCGTTTTGAAACTGTTTGAGGGTGTTTCGAAATCGTTTCGATAGGTGTTTGAAGAGCTTTGAAAGGGCTATTTTCCGTAGCCGGTGTTATTGGACTTTTACCGGCGTAAATGTCCGCAGGGTTGACTCACCCTCCCAACCTTTGGTTGGGGCTTCGCTTGTCGACCCTCTCTCTTCGCCCACGGCGCAAAGATGGTAGCTGCAACTATAGTGATTTTATAGTACGAACTCCCTCAGGTGTTACCCACCAGAAGTGTCAACTTTTTTCAGGGATAGACAAGGTAAAAGTGTTCATCCTGGCGTTTACGGATGAACGCTTTTCGGCCAAAAAAAGCACACATTTGAATTTGGCCATAAATATATAAATAGTTTATTATAAACCGATTAGTATCGATTACTTAAAGTGTTCACGGCGTTCATGGTGTTCATTTTTCATGTCGCGTGAACACGTGAACGCTGCCGGCTGACAACGTTTTGTGTTACCAGGATTTACACCGCCGGTTCCTGCTGGCTCAGGCAATGAAAACTACCCAGGCCCCAGATAATATCGGTTGAATCGATACCAATAACTTTGCGGCCAGGGAAACATTGCTGCAAAATGTCCAAAGCCTTTTGGTCGTTAGCACAGCGATAGGTTGGCACTACCACCGCCGCATTGGCAATATAAAAATTGGCATACGACTCGGGCAAACGCTGCCCCTGGTAAAATGCGGCTGAAGGCATGGGCAATTCAATGATATTCAACTGCTTGCCGTTTATAAGGCGCATGGTTTTGAGGGTTTGCAGGTTTTCCTGCAGGATAGGATAGTTGTCGTCGTTTTTATCCTCTTCGACCACGGTCACCACGGTATCTTCATTAACAAAGCGTACCGTATCATCTATGTGGCCGTCGGTATCGTCGCCCACAATTCCTTCGTTAACCCATAAAACCTGTTCAACCCCGTAATAATTCTGCAAATAAGCTTCAATTTGCTGTTGGTTTAAGTGTGGATTACGATTTTTGTTGAGCAAACAGGCGGTAGATGTAATGAGCGTACCTTTTCCGTTAAAATCAACAGAGCCGCCTTCCATCACAATGCCGGGATGGTAAACCGGCAACCCAAAATGTTCCGCAATTTTGGTTGGGATCACGTCATCGAGGTCATAAGGGGGGTATTTATCGCCCCAGGCGTTGTAGCCCCAGTCAACAATTGCTTTTTCTTTAGTTTTTGGGTTGATCAAAAAAGCAGGCCCGTGGTCGCGGCACCAGGCGTCATTGGTAGGGAAATCGAAAAACTCGACCTTATTCAAATCGACCCCGGCTACGGTCAATTGTTGCTTTGCAAAAGCCTTCATTTGCTCGCCGCCAACGTTTATTCTAACCAATTCGCCCTGTGTCAATACTTTGATAAATTCACAGTATTTGGGGTAAATCATGCCGATCTTCCCCGGCCAGGATTCTTCCTTATGCGGCCAGCTAAGCCAGGTGGCTGCGTGGGGGTGCCATTCGGCCGGGAAATGGAAGCCCGCACCAGCAGGGTATCCTATAGTTGAGGCTTGTTGATCCATATTTGATACTGATCTTCCGGGGGTTAGTTTTCTTCGTCTAACAGGCGCTTAGTAATAGGCTGATAAGAATCAATCCTCCTGTCCCGCAGAAAGGGCCAGTGGCTGCGGTAATAATCGGATTTGTCCAAATCCAATTCCTGCACAGCGATATCTTCCTGATCATGGGGTGACTGGTAAAGGACCGTCCCAAACGGGTTTGAAAAGAACGAGCCGCCCCAAAATTTCAAACCGGCTTCTTCGCCGGCGCGGTTCACACTCACTACATGCACGCCATTTGCCACTGCATGCGACCTTTGAATAGTTTGCCAGGCGTTGTATTGTTCGATATTTGTTTTTTCGTCCTGTCTAACCGCCCAGCCAATGGCTGTTGGATAAAACAGTATTTCGGCGCCCATAAGGGAGGTAATGCGGGCAGCTTCGGGGTACCACTGGTCCCAGCAAATCAGCACACCGACAGTGGCATATTTGGTTTTAAAAACCTTGTAGCCGAGGTCGCCCGGCGTGAAGTAAAATTTCTCGTAAAAGCCCGGATCGTCGGGGATATGCATTTTGCGGTATTTACCTAAATACTTGCCGTCCGCATCTAAAACAGCGGTTGTATTATGATAAACCCCCTGCGCCCTTTTCTCAAACAGCGAGGCAATAATAACCACGTTAAGCGCTTTGGCCAGCGCCGATAAAATCTCTGTCGACGGCCCGGGAATAGCTTCAGCGAGTTTAAAATTGTCGTAATCTTCAACATCGCAAAAGTACAGCGAAGTAAACAGTTCCTGCAGGCAAATGATTTGCGCGCCCATTTTGGCGGCTTCCTTTACCTTGTCGATCGCTTTCTTCAAATTTTCTTGCTTACTGGCAGTACAGGTCATTTGCACCAGGCCAACATTTACTTTGCTCATCCCGCTAAAAATTTCCGCAAAAGTAGGGTTTTAGTTCGAATCCCGATAGCTATCGGGACAGGAAAGACTGCAAAGTCAGAAAGAAAAATTGCAGTTTAATGGAACGGGTGAATTGAGGTCATTCAGTTTGTGAAGATTTTTCGTTAAGGGGATAAAGTTTAAATCTTTTTAGTTAATATAGTTGAACGTTTTTGGCTTACCTTTATTGAATGTATACCCAAACGTTTTCGCTTTCTTGCTTTTAACGGGGCATTTATTTTATTTTAATTGCGATGCATAAAAGCACTTTACTGTTTTATTCAGCCGGCATAGCCGTTGGAGCGGGCATCGGTTTGGCAATTAATAACCTGGCCATCGGAATGGGGCTTGGCGCAGCACTTGGGCTCATATTTGCCCGCAACTACCGCAACCGCCTCACCAAAGACAAATAAAAAAGGCTGCGAATCGCAGCCTTTTTTTGTATATTTTAATAGGGGTATATTACCTAGGCCCTGCGGATCGGGTGTTTAATACCATCATGACGAGCGTCGCGCACATCTTTCTTTAGTTCCTTCTTGTCAGCTTTCACGTCAGCTTTTTCAGTAGTTGCGCCGGCGGTATTGCCATCCTTTGCATCGGTTTTTTCAGCAATCTTTGCTTCTTTCAAATCCTTCAAATCTGTTTTAACCTTCGCTTCATCAGCTTTCTTAACTTGTTTATCAGCTGTTGCTTCAGGATGTTTAACACCTTCGCTCTTCAATTCCTTCCTGTCGGCCTTTATATCAGCCTTATCAGCCTTTGCTGCAGCAATATCTGTTTTTGCAGCGGCCATGTCGCCCTTTTTTATCTCCTGTTTAGCGGCGGCTTTTTCCTTGTCATAAGCACGAACATCCTTACGCAAATCTTTCATTTGTGCTTTTTCTTCGGGTGTCTTCGTCGGCGGAGTTGCAGGGGTTGTGGATGGGGTGGTTTGTGCGAGAGCTGCAGCAGCGAAACACACTGCAACTGCCATTAGTAATGCTTTTTTCATAACTGTTTTACTTAATTTGTTTTATGTTTGTTACGTATGACTGCAGATAAAATAAATGGTTTAACCGCCATCAATATTTTTTTTAATATTTATCTAATTAAACCAAAATCAATCCCTATCGTCAAATAATAATAGAAATTAATTATTAATAAATATCTTTTTAATTATTAGTACAAAAAATATGCGAAAACATTTACTCAAGTTATTGCTCGTCACTTTACTCTGCTCGATTACTATTAGCGCGTTCTGCCAAACCGGCACACTGCCCGGCGCTGATGACAAAACCGGGGCCGATGAAAAAAGTGACAAATCGGACGCTTCATCCTCATTCAAATTCGGGGTTACGTATATCACCAATAACGTTTACCTGGGCCGCACCGATACAGTAACCACCCCTGTTATCGCGCCGCAGGTTAAATACACTTTAAAGCCGGGAATTTATTTTGAGGGAAGTTTATATATCATCCCCAATAAACCAACACAAAAATTAGACGGCGGCGATATTGGGGCCGGTTACGATTTCGACATCACAGACGATTTTTCAGGCGGGGCGTCTTTTACCAAAATGTTTTACAGCGCAACCAGTACGCAAATAGCCTCCTCTATCAGCAGTACAGCCCACGTGGATTTTGACTATGACATTGCCGACATCATTACCCCGGCTATCAGCCTTGACTATAACTTTATTTCAGGCGGGGGCAATAACGATTTTCTGCTGGCGCCGGCAATAGCCCATGACTTTATAACCAAAGGCGTATTTGGCACTGAAGATATTTTGCTGATCTCGCCTACCATTACCGCCAACGTAGGTACGCAAAATTTTTACGACGCCTATTTAACCAAAAAGAATTTCAAATCGGTAAAACGCACCAAAGAGCAAAACGCCATCCTGGCAGCATATATCAATAAACTTGGCCAAACCGAATTACTTGACTATGAGTTCTCGGCCCCTATCGAGTATAAAACCGGGCATTTTATCGTCCAGCTCGTACCTACCTATGCCGTTGTGCAAAATCAGCTGCCAAAAGCTATTGCCACAAGACTGTCCGATGCGTCTGCTGTATTTTATGTTGAGGCGGGTGTGTCGCTGAAGTTTTAGCGGGTTGTTGATTGAATTGGACATAATAACATAGGCCCCAACCCAAGCGCTAGTCTGACACGTTAGCCAAAGCGCAATAGCGACTCGTGCTCAGCTGACAGGCAGTCCGCGTTCCATAATCGATTTAAGCTAAAAGGTAATGCCTGGCCGGGCGCCGGACTTTGTTATTTAAAAACAAAAAAGCCAAGGTTATTACGGCTGCTGTATTAACAATTGAAGAGGATCCCGGCCGCGAGTGTAACGCCTTGCACGCGTATAAGCGGAAAGCGTGACCGCCGCCTCTACCGGCAGCGGGAATGCCCAACACAACAACCAACTCCCTGAAACCGCCGCCTTTTATATTTCGCTTTAAATTCCTAATTTCACATCCGCTAAATGTCATTTAATACACTATATTTTATCATATTTGCAGCCGCTATTGTTAAGTCCAAAGCCTGTAGTCGAAATTCTTAAGTCAGATTTGTCTTCTGCCGACTTAAGACTTTTGACTTCAGGCTAAGCATCGAATGAGAACATGGCCCTTAATAAACGTTATTTGTTAAAAGATGTTAAGCGCTTAACGCAATTGTTAAATTAAATACAAAAAACCTGATATTTACCCCTGCGATAAACCATTTTGTGAATCCATGCAATACAAAAAGATAAATAACCTGTTGGGCTGGCTTTGTTTCGGCATTGCCTCTATTACCTATATTTTAACCCTTGAGCCCTCGGTAAGCTTTTGGGATTGCGGCGAGTTTATCTCCTGCGCGTACCGTTTACAGGTGGCCCACCAGCCGGGTTACCCGCTGTTTGCCATGCTGGGCAAGGCGTTTTCGCTGTTGTCATTCGGCAATAA
>Ga0302140_10009741_pt1 | contig 11906 bp, 12 predicted proteins | sample I_Bog_E1_1_FD_202095 | JGI IMG/M metagenome (GOLD analysis project Ga0302140, IMG submission 202095) | Peat permafrost microbial communities from Stordalen Mire near Abisko, Sweden - I_Bog_E1_1 | ecosystem: Environmental > Terrestrial > Soil > Wetlands > Peat | place: Sweden: Abisko, Stordalen...
AATTGATAATATATGTGACCTGATTTTTTCATTTGTTCTCCACCCATTGCTCCTGATTCTTAACTCTTGGTTCTTGATTCTTATTTAAAATTAAACAATAACTTCAGGTTCCGATGCCATGTGGAAATGGTAATACGCGGCGCAGGCACCTTCACTGCTAACCATTGGCGCCCCCAATGGCTTAACCGGCGTACATTTTGTTCCAAAATTGGGGCATTGGTCCGGTTTTATTTTCCCCTTCATCACATCTCCCGAAAGACATGTTTTGTCTTCATGTGAACCGGTAATATCAATTTTGAATTTCCTAACCGCGTCAAACTGGCTGTATAGTTCCTTTACACCGTAACCACTTTGCGGTATTTCGCCAATTCCGCGCCATTCCCGGTCAACCACTTCAAATACTTCATCAATGGCGCTAATCGCGTTTTTGTTCCCTTTTGTTTCAACTACTCGGGTATATTGATTTTCCAGTTTATACTCTCCTTTTTCTAACTGAGATACGGCCATTAGAATACCTTCCAGTAAATCTACAGGTTCAAAACCCGTTATAACGATGGGGATTTTATACTTTTCGACAATCGGATAATATTCATCCATCCCCATAATCGCGCAAACATGCCCGGCGCCTAAAAACGCATCCACTTTGCATTCTTCATCACTCATTATAGCCTCCATCGCGGGTGGCACCAATACATGTGAAGTTAGGATAGTATAATTTCGAATACCCTCACGGTATGCATGAATAACGGAAAGCGCATTGGCCGGTGCAGTTGTTTCGAAGCCTACCGCGAAAAAAACAACTTCCCGGTCAGGATTTTCTTTTGCTATTTTAACTGCTTCGAGCGGTGAATATAAAATGCGAACATCAGCGCCCTTTGATTTTGCCTCGAGTAAACTCATACCTGTGCCCGGCACACGGATCATATCACCATAAGAACACAGAATCACACCATGTTCCATCGCCAGTATAACGGCTTTGTCGATCAAGTTTACGGGCGTTACGCAAACCGGGCATCCAGGGCCATGTACCATTTGTATGTTAGGGGGCAGCATATTCAATATCCCATTCTTTACCAGGGAATGGGTTTGACCACCGCACACTTCCATTATGCTCCAGTTTCCTTTTACATTTTGCCTTATTTTTTCTAATAGGGCTTCTACAATTTCTGGCGAACGGAACTCTGTTACATATTTCATCTCTTTGCAATTTAACTTATTATGCTTTCAATCCGCGGCAAATTTGAGGAAATGGACTTTTTTTCGATCAGTTTTTTTATTTCATTAACTAAACCGGGCAAAGTGGCTTCAATTTCACCGGTTAATTCAATACCCTGTTGCTGAATTGAAGCTATACTAACCACAAAGAGATCAATATCCGGCATTTTGCCAAGAATTTGCAAAGCGCTAACCAGGTCTTTCAGCCCAATATCATGCGTACTCATCGCTGGTGGAAAATCGCTTGCAAATTTCGGCTTAATTAAGCGAAGCGTACCAGGAACATTACCGTCCAGGGTAGCATCTACCAAAATAACATGATTATAATCTTCAAAGTATTCAAGCAGATGAAAACCCCCGGTACCTCCATCCAGCACATCAACACCAGCCGGGAGTTTTTCATTTTGCATTAAATTTGCCAGGTGTACGCCAATCCCTTCATCACCCATAAGGTAATTGCCAATGCCCAGTATTAAAACATTTTTTTTAGTTTGTTTCACTTACTTTTTCAGGATTAGGTGTTTGGTGCATATTTTTTTCAAATACTTCGTCTTCAATAAATTTAAATCCGCCTACCATACTGCTTGTTTCTCCCCGGCCTTCCACATAATCATGATAAAACACCAGGTAAACATGTATAACGGCGAACAGGATAAAGAACCACATAGCCCAATGATGTACTTGCCTGGTCAGGATATCCCCACCCAAAATTGCAGGCACCCATGCGAACAATTTTGGGAGCCACCAGGAAGACATACCTGCATACAAGCCGAAGCCTGTTAGGCATTGAACCAAAAAAGCGATAAAAGTTAAAAAATAAATAAACCCGGCCATCGCGTTATGCCCAACGCTTAGGTGTTCCTGTTCATCTCCGTTCTTTTTCAACATCAGGATATCAATTTTAAAAACGGTCCACATTTCCTGAAAAAACCTTTTTGATGTTGGTATAAATTGCTTCCAGTTAGCGTATTTATTGCCAACAAAGCCCCAGTATAACCGGAATAAAAAGTTAAAAAAGAATATGTAAGCTGCTGCGAAATGGATATACCTTACCCAACCCATAGTATACTGTTGCGAAGCGTCTTTGTTGGTTAACAAAGCCAGCGGATTGGAAATATAAAAACCGGTAATGATTAAAGCAACTATAGCCAACGCATTTAGCCAATGGTAAAACCTTACCGGCAGTTCCCAAACATAAACCCTTCTAAGTTTATGAATGTTTAAAAATTTGTTTGTCATAACCTTGCTGTTTAATTAATCTCCCAAAACACTAACCCTGCTGATTGTTTTTCCTTTTTCGTCATACAAATGGACACTGCATGCCATACATGGGTCGAAGCTGTGAATGGTCCTCAAAATTTCAAGGGGCTGGTTCTCGTCAGCAACCGGTGTGCCTATCAAAGAAGATTCATAAGCAGACATTTGACCTTTATTGTCTCTCGGGGAAGCGTTCCAGGTTGTAGGCACCACCAATTGATAGTTGGCAATTTTTTGATCCTGAATGTTTATCCAATGAGCCAAAGCGCCACGGGGAGCTTCAGTATGACCAACACCAAAGGCTGATTTAGGCCAGGTGGCAGGGTCAAACTTGCTCATCTCGGCCATCCTGGTATCACCGTTTTTAATATTGGCTATTAACTGGTCGTAAAATTCAAGTCCCCATTGGGCGGTCAAAACACTTTCGAGGCCGCGGGCAGCTGTACGGCCGAGGGTTGAAAACAACGCGGCTACCGGAACATTCAGATCTTTCAGCGTTTTGTCTACAATTTCTTTAAAATCTTCCCTTCCGCGGGCGTACCCAACCAGTACCCTGGCCAGTGGGCCAACTTCCATAGCATTGCCTTTCCAGCGTGGTGTTTTAAGGTAGCTGTATTTTTTATCGGTTTCCAAATGTTCAAAAGGAGGTTTGGGGCCCGAATATTTCACCTTGCTTTCGCCTTTCCATGGATGCAGGCCTTTGTCGTTCCCTTCTTCATATTCATACCACGAGTGGGTAATGAATTCCTGTACTTCGTCATCTTTCTTCAGATCGACGTCATAAATTTTGCTGATATCCTTGTTCAGGATAGCGCCGCCTGGAAATTTATAGGACGAAAGGTCCCGATAGCCGTTAGTAGGTAAGTCTCCGTATACCATATAATTGCCCAGGCCGCCGCCAATTGCGCCCCAATCTTTATAAAATGAGGCTATGGCCATCAAATCAGGAATGTAAACCTGGTTTATAAAATCTTTTCCATCTTTCAGTAACTGACCTACATAAGCCAGTCTTTCGTCATTAATTACACTTACATCATCCAGGTTAATAGCGCAGGCCATACCGCCAACCAAATAATTCGGGTGCGGGTTTTTGCCACCAAAAATAGCATGCACTTTTACGATTTCTTTTTGCCACTCAAGCGCTTCAAGGTAATGGGCTAACCCTATTAAGTTTACTTCAGCCGGAAGTTTGTAGGCAGGGTGCCCCCAGTAGCCGTTTGAAAAAATACCAAGCTGTCCGCTCGCAACAAATTTTTTAATCCTTGTTTGTATGTCGCTAAAATAGCCCACTGAACTTTTTGGCCAGCTTGAAATGCTTTGCGCCAATTCTGATGTTTTCTTTGGGTCGGCTTTCAGGGCGTTCACTACGTCAACCCAATCCATCGCATGTAAATGATAAAAGTGCACCACATGGTCGTGCATATATTGGCTGCAAAACATAATATTTCGCACCAGTTCGGCATTAGGCGGTATAGTTATGTCCAATGCGTCTTCAACGCATCTTACCGAAGTTAAAGAATGTATGGAAGTACAAACTCCGCATACCCTTCCAACAAAAGCCCAGGCATCTTTGGGGTCCCTGCCCCTTAGTATTTCTTCCAGCAACCGCACCATGGTGCCGCTACTGTAGGCGTCTTTAATTTTCCCATTCTCAATATCAGCTTCTATACGTAAATGACCCTCGATTCTTGTAATTGGGTCAACAACAATTCTCTTACTCATGATAAATATATTTATAAGGTCGGTTAAATTTTATTCTAATTCGTGTTCACTTTCATTGCCTTCAGCCTCGTGCTGATGAATCAGCTTAGACTTGCCGATATTTGTAGCTACGGCGTGGATGGCCAAAGCGCCCACAGTAACACCTAAGGCAACTTCACCAATGGTATCGGCGCTTGATTCAATACCAAAGCCGGCAAATGAAGATCCTCTTTCATAAAATCCACCATTATCCCAAAAATTCTCTTCACTGCAACCAATACATGGGTGCCCGGCCTGAATAGGGAAGCTGGTACCCCCGTTCCATTTGGTAACCCCGCAGGCATTATAGGTCGATGGTCCCTTGCAGCCCACCTTGTATAAGCAATACCCTTTTTTAGCATTTTCATCATCAAAAGTTTCAACAAACAAACCGGCATCATAAAACGGACGACGGTAGCAGGTATCATGAACACGTTTGTTGTAAAATGCCTTTGGCCGGCCAATACGGTCAAGTTCGGGTATCCTTCCAAAAGTTAAATAATAAACAATAACACCGGCCATTACCTCACCAATTGGCGGGCAACCAGGTACTTTAATAATTGGTTTGTCTTTTATGAGTTTGTGTATTGGAGTGGCCCCGGTTGGGTTTGGCTTTGCCGACTGCACACATCCGTTGCTTGCGCAACTGCCCCAGGCAATAATCGCCGCGGCGCCATCTGCTACTTCATGCAGAATTTGTAACGATGTTTTGCCGCCAATCATACAGTAAACACCATCAGCGCCCACGGGGACGCTACCTTCCACACAAAGGATATACTGGCCTTTGTATTTGGTCATAGTGTTTTTTAATGCCGCTTCAGCTTGTGTCCCGGAAGCCGCCATTAAGGTTTCTGTGTAGTCTAAGGAAATTTTGTCAAGCAAAATATCCGCGACTATGGGATGCGATGAGCGTATAAAACTTTCGCTGCAGCAGGTGCATTCCTGGAAATGCATCCAAATGACCGGCATCCTCGGTTTGCTTTCCAAAGCTTTTGCTACCTGCCCCATTGCAGATTGCTCCAGACCAATGAAGGCGGTCATCATACTCACAAATTTAACAAAGTCGCGCCGCGAGTACCCTTTCCTTTCAACCTCTTCATAGTAAGTAGGTTGTACAGATAATTCAGTGCCATTATTCATGTCGTCAATTTTTAGGTTGAATATTAATTTAGGTGAAATGGTTGTATGTTTCAAAAGTATTCACTTCCCGTTGGCTGGATTGTAATGAATGTCACTCAATTTAATGATTGTTATCACGCGGGCAGGGGCTCATCCCGGATAATTTTGATCTAAACATTAAGGACAAAAAAGGGGACACTTAATCGCTTTCTTTTAACTAATTAAACAATGCACGAACTTTCTATTGTGATGAGCATTATAAAAATTGCCGAACAACAGGCGAATGCAGCTAATGCGACTGTAATAGAAGAAATAGAACTGGATATTGGCACATTAAGCGGGATTGAAATGGGGGCCCTTGATTTTGCCTGGGACCAGGCGGTTAATCAGACCATGTTGCAGGACAGCATTAAAAAGGTTAACAGGATAAACGCCAAAGCAATTTGTATGGACTGTAATACCGAATTTGTTATTGAAGCGTACTATGATAGCTGCCCGGTTTGCAACGGACATTTATTGGATATTATACAGGGGAAAGAATTAAGGGTAAAATCAATATTGGTTTCTTAAACAATAATTTTTTAAAACAAAAAACAAATAATTATGTGTGCAACATGTGGCTGCGGTACCGGCAGCAATACTATCATTCAACTTGCAGGTAATGAACATCAGCACGGAGACCATGCGCATACGCATGCCCATAACCACCCTCATGGCCCGACAGCCCGTCATGATCATGATCATACACACGATCATAATCACGAAGGCCAAAAAACACTTATCGATGTAGAAAAAGATGTATTGAACCAGAATAACATGCTGGCCCAAAGAAACCGGGGATATTTTGACGCGAAGAATATCCTGGCATTAAACCTGGTAAGTTCTCCCGGTTCAGGTAAAACTTCATTACTGGAAAGGACCCTGAAGGATTTACAGGGCCAAATGGAATTTGCAGTTATTGAAGGCGATCAGCAAACTACCAACGATGCCGACCGGATTGCGGCTACCGGTACAAAAGTCAGTCAAATTAACACCGGTAAAGGTTGCCATTTAGATGCCCATATGATATTGCATGCATTGCAGGGACTGAAACCAGCAGAAAACTCAGTTTTGTTTATTGAGAATGTGGGCAACCTGGTATGCCCGGCTATGTTTGACCTGGGAGAAAGGGAAAGAGTAGTAATTATAAGCGTTACCGAAGGGGATGATAAACCCCTAAAATACCCGGATATGTTTCATTCGTCAACACTTTGCATTATCAATAAAACGGACTTGTTGCCGTATGTGCCTTTTGATATTGAAAAAGTAAAACTGAATGCAAAAAAAGTAAACCATCATCTGGAGATTATTGAAGTAAGCTGCACTTCGGGCGAAGGCTTGCCACTTTGGTACAACTGGCTAAAATCGAAGGTATTATTGCCCGAAACAATATGATCTGTTTAATATCATCTTAAAATAATTACTATGTGCCTTGCAATACCCGGTAAAATAATAGAAATCAACGCGGAAGTGGATGATATTTTCAGAACCGGAAAAGTATCATTCGGCGGTATTCAGAAAGAAATTAACCTCTGTATGGTACCTCATGCCCAATTAGGGGATTATGTACTGGTACATGTCGGGGTAGCAATAGGTGTAATTGATGAGGAAGAGGCCTTAAAGGTGTACAGCTATCTAAAAGATATGGGAGAAATAGAAGACTTAGAGAATGCAGGCACTTAGCTGATTTTAAGCAAAATATCTCAATGTTTTTGCAGCTTTTCGCAGTTTTATTGTCGGCCGGCATTAAGTCCTCAGGAAGGTTATATGGGACAACGAATGCTTCAAATTCAAACACAGGTTTAACCATCCTAAAAGCGATGGAGGCTATCGCGTGAACCTCATAAAAACCGGTTTGGCCGAAAGAATTTTGGTAATAATTGGCGAATCCCATGGACTTTTAAAATGATTCAATATATTAATTTGTTGAAAAAAAAATATATGAATAATAATTTATAACTCTGTAAATTAATTTTCATTAAGTTTTTTTAACCCTTTAACATCTTTTATCATGCTTGACAAATTTTACGGAGCCGCGATGGGAATATCCGGGGCAAAAGCTGCGATTGCAGCTGTTCCGTCTTCCGGGTACACCTTTAAACATTTTTTATTTAAACAGGCAACAACCGGGGCCGGTAATATCTATTTATTTCCCTTTAGTGTGTATGAAAACGGGGCAGCACGGTTTACGCAATCGTTTTCGAGTTGGGTAAATGCGACTACCTACTGGGAAAATCAGGCAGTACCTGCAGAAAGTTTTTTGATAGGTAACATAATTATGGATTTGTCCACATTTAATTTATTGTGCCCGCCTGGTGTTACATTTCCACAGGTTGCTGATATTACCATTAGTGTGGCCGGTATATTAGTTGAACCCACACTAGAATCGTATCACTTGTATTACCAGGGTTCAACAATTCTTCCTGGCAATAATAAACGTAATGTGCAAAACCTCAATCCTTCTCCTCCGCACGTGGCTTAAGCATGAGTAAAATTTTTGCAAGGATCTCTGATTGGTCTGAGGTATGGGCGTTGTTCATACCTTTGCTTTTCGTAGTGTTCGGGCGCAAGCAGCCTGCGGTTTTAAAACCGGTTATAACCTATTTATGGCTGGCGCTGGCACTCAATATATTTGGTGATTTCATTGGCGATTTTAGTATATCCCTTCACTTTCCCAAGTGGCTCCAAAGTAATAATCCCGTGTATAATGTACACTCCCTGGTTAGGTTCACCTGCTTTAGTTATTTTTTCATATCAATTTCGCAGCCGCAATTTAAAACCTTAAAAAAAGTTATTGCATGTGTGTTCCTGGTATTCGTCATTATTAATTTCACCTTTTTTGATGATTTTTTTTACTTTGATCATTTAAGCGGTAATTTACTTTCTGCCGAGGCTTACCTGCTTTTAATTTATTGCCTCCTTTATTACCTGGCAGCGTTAAATGATGAAAACGATGCTGCCTTTACTGGCCCTGTCTTTTGGATTGTTACGGGCCTGGGCATGTATTTGGTAATAAATTTCTTTGTGTTTTTATTTTATGTGCCATTGATCACCCAAAACATGCAAATGGCAGACCGTATGTGGCAATTTCACAACGCGGCTTATATTATTTTATGTATTTTTATAACGAGGGCCTTTTATGCAACTACTCGAAATTAATTTACAATACCGGGTTATTGTCGGTATTTCGGCCATGGTATCGCTATTTACGGGCTTTATCATCGTGTTTGTAATCAGCCAACGCAAAAAGCTGCAATATCAAAAGGACCTGAACGCCCTGAATGAGGAGAAACGGCAAAACCTGGAGCAGCAGAACGTGCTTTTAGAACAACGCGTTCAGGAACGTACAACCGAGTTAGTGTTTCAAAAAAATGAATTGCAAAAATCACTTCAGGAACTTAACAGGGCCCAGTCGCAATTGATACAAAAGGAGAAAATGGCTTCGCTCGGCGAACTTACAGCGGGCATAGCCCATGAGATACAAAACCCGCTCAACTTTGTTAATAATTTCTCCGACGTATCTGTAGAGCTTTTAGATGAATTGCGCGAAGAACTGAAAAACAACGAACCGGAAGATGCGTTGGCTATTGCGGATGATATTCAACAGTTGCTTGAAAAAATTAACCATCATGGCAAACGTGCCGATAGCATTGTAAAAGGCATGCTCGAACATTCAAATGTTGCTGCAGGGCAAAAAGAGCCGGTGAATTTAAATAAACTGGTGGCTGAAAGTTTGAGTTTAAGCTATCATGGTTTCTGCGCCAGCCATGTCAACTTCCATGCGTTGTGCGAAACTTTTCCCGATGAAAATGTTGGCGATGTCCCTCTTGTCGCGCAAGCTATAAAAAGAGTATTGTTAAATCTTTTTGGCAATTCTTTTTATGCGCTTAACGAGAAAATGAAAAAATCAGGCGTGGATTATATGCCTGTTATTTCAGTCACTACCCAAAAAGACGAAAACAACATCCGTATTATTGTCGCCGATAACGGGACCGGTATCCCCCAAATGATACTTCAAAAAATATTTCAACCTTTCTTTACTACAAAGCCCACTGGCGAAGGTACCGGCCTGGGACTTTCTTTAAGTTATGACATGGTAAAGGCCCATGCGGGGGAGATCAATGTTGAATCTGTTGAAGGCGGGGGTACAACATTTACTATTACCTTGCCATTGGAAGTTTAAAAGTTAGTTTTGCTGAACTGTTAGTGATTTACTATCCTGAAAGCAATTTTATTTTCTCAAAAAATTAAAGCATATTTGAAATTCTGTTCTGTTGGGTTAACCAACAGGGTTATCAGCCAATAACAACCGTCTTTATCCAATTTATGCTTATTTTAACAGTCAATGACTAAAAATTCTTCGTATCTCGAATCAAAAAGCCACTATGAAATTCTGGATGGATTACGTGGCGTAGCTTCTATTTTAGTAGTTGTGTTTCACGTTTTTGAAACTTACAGCGACGGTAACCGTTTCAAGCAAATCATTAATCATGGCTATCTCGCCGTTGACTTCTTTTTCGTACTATCCGGCTTTGTAGTCGCTTATGCTTATGATGACCGCTGGGGAAAAATGACCCAATGGGATTTTTACAAACGCCGTCTTATCCGTTTGCAGCCAATGGTTATTATGGGTACGATTATTGGCGCTATACTTTTTTATTTTCAAAGCAGCAATGTATTCCCGCTGATCAGTCACACGCCGCTTTGGGAGATGCTGCTGGTTATGCTGGTTGGTTTTACGCTGATTCCCCTGACACCTGGTATGGATATACGCGGCTGGCAGGAAATGCACCCGCTTAACGGCCCGGCATGGTCACTCTTTTTCGAATACATTGCAAATATCCTTTACGCCGTGGTTATCCGCAGGTTCTCGAAAACGGTGCTGACGGTATTTGTGGTACTTGCAGGTTGTTTCCTGGTTAATTATTTGGTGAGAGGCCCCCAGGGCGATGTGATTGGCGGATGGAGCATTGATCCCATACAGTTGAATATCGGTTTTGCCCGTTTACTTTACCCGTTTTTTGCAGGCGTGTTACTTTTCCGCATGGGAAAACTAATCCACATTAAATGGGCTTTTGCAGTATGCAGCGTGCTTATTGTCGGGTTTCTTTCTGTACCGCGGATTGGCGGACCCGACCATCTCTGGATGAACGGCTTATATGAATCTTTCGTCATTATCATTGTTTTCCCGCTTATCGTTTCCATTGGCGCTGGCGGCACCATTACCGGAAAATTTGCCAACAAGGCCTGCAAATTTCTTGGGGCCATATCTTATCCGCTCTATATCACACATTACCCGCTTATCTATCTTCATATCGCCTGGGTTGCCAACAATAAGGTGCCAATGGGGCCGGGCCTCCTGGCAGGATTGGTGTTGCTCATTGTCGCTGTCGCCATCGCTTATGCAAGCCTGAAGTTTTATGATGAGCCGGTTCGTGAATGGCTTAAAAAACGTTTTTTGATCAAAAAAGTTAGTTAATTCAATAACTAAAATATAACGATTAACGCCTGAATTTAAATTGTAAATTTGAATTCAGGCGTTAATCTGTAACTTAGGCACAGTTAAATCTAAGTTAAACCAGCTTATAATTCCTATGAGAAAATTCAATTATATCGTTTTGCTGATGTTTGTATGTGTGCAAACATTTGCCCAGGAAAGAAAAGCGCCGGCATACCCTCTGATCACGCATGATACCTATTTCAGCATTTGGTCAAATACCGATAGTTTAAATGCCTCAACAACTAAACATTGGACAGGCAATGACCAGTCTTTAGTTGGCATCATGAAGGTCGATGGAAATTTTTATCGCTTTTTAGGTAAGGCGCCGGACGAATATAAAACCATTTTGCCAACATCGGAAGATAAGCCGTACGAATGTAAATACACGGAAACTGAGCCAGCGGAAGGTTGGACAGGCACTCAATTTAACGATGGCACCTGGAAAACCGGCGGCGCGCCGTTTACTGATGCCAAAACACAGGCAAAAACGCTTTGGACAACGAAAGATATCTGGATAAGGCGGGAATTTACGCTAACCGATTTAGACATAAACAACCTGGTATTAAACCTGCACCACGATGATAATGTAGAAGTTTATTTAAACGGAACGGAAATTTACAGAAACATAGGGTGGACCAGCGATTTTAAACTGATACCGTTAAGCGATACGTTTAAGAATAAGCTGGTAAAAGGCAAAAACGTACTCGCCATCCATTGCGCAAATACAGCTGGCGGGTCATGCCTTGATGTGGGTTTGCTGGATAAGGTAGAAGAAAAACTGACCAACGAAATTCGGCCTGCGGACCAAACCAGTGTTGACCTTAACGCGACCCAGACTATTTATAAGTTTAAATGTGGAAATGCAGACCTTGAACTCATATTTACATCACCGTTGCTAATGGACGACCTAAACCTATTCTCAAGGCCGGTTTCTTATATCACATACAGGGTAAAATCGAATGATAACAGGCAGCATAATGTTAAGGTATATTTCAGCTCATCGACCGATATCGCTGTAAATAAACCATCCCAGGAA
>Ga0302140_10009742_pt1 | contig 11906 bp, 14 predicted proteins | sample I_Bog_E1_1_FD_202095 | JGI IMG/M metagenome (GOLD analysis project Ga0302140, IMG submission 202095) | Peat permafrost microbial communities from Stordalen Mire near Abisko, Sweden - I_Bog_E1_1 | ecosystem: Environmental > Terrestrial > Soil > Wetlands > Peat | place: Sweden: Abisko, Stordalen...
AGTACGCAGTACGTTAAAAGGGGGGGGGGGGCCAAGTACTCGAGTGCAGATGCTGCAGTTGCATTCTTGGATGTACTCGTGGCCTTCGTTGAGAGGTCCTTTGGTCTTCAATGCCATTGTTACGTTGCCGCAGTGGCAGGAACCATGGTATATCTTTGCATTCTCGATTCCGGCCGTGGGCTCGGTGCCTGCGAAGGCGTGGGCAGTGTAGGACGGTTCGAGGGCTTTGCCGTCGTAGGTACTGCTCTTGAGAGACCAGAGGTCGAGGTCGCGGATGGTCCTAGCCTGTTGTATATGTTTAGTAAGGGGAGAGAGCTTGTGTGGAGAAGACGAACATTGAGACCGATGTCCATTCCGGCTGGTTGGCCATGACGTTTGCCCAGCACGCCTGTACCACAGGTAGGGCAGAACTGAATATGATCAGCTCAACATGCACATTGAGGTTTGGGAAGGGGGAGAGGTACTTTGTGTGCCATTGTCTTGCCGGCAAATTCATAGTCCTTCAGAGTTCCGTCGCCTTTCTCGATGGTGAGGCAGCCGGCACCTGGAAAGACCCATACGTAACCTTTGCGGAAACAGATGCTGCAGTTGCAGTCCATGACTGAGCTTATCTCTGGGAGCTTGACGCTGAATTTGAAGGCTCCGCAGTGGCAGTTGCCGTGATATGTCTTGAGGTCGGGGGTTGGTTCTGCCATGGTGGAAGGTGATCAGGATGGTGCTTTGGAAGTTTGCTGATTGTAGGCAAGAGGTGAAGTCAATGAACTGCTGTTTCTAGCTCTGAGATAAATTGTGGGAGATAAAAGACGACTTGCGAGGAGAGCTGGTGTTGACGATAACTGCACCTATTGGATCCGCTGAATTGACTGATATATGCGAGATTCAATTCAGGCTTCAGTTGGACACGCAAACATGCAACTCTGCACGTCTTCCACCTCCTTTATAGACACGGAGTAAGTCCTTGGCTCGAAGATGACCCGTCACGCCCTGCGTCTGCAGAGTGGGGTAACGCGAGGATGTGGAGGAGATCACCAATGAATGATCGCGATTTTCATCATATTGACGCCGAGTCAAGGAGCGGTGACAAGAAAAAGCAAGATCCCGTCCAGCTGAACACTACTGAGTGTCAATTGGCTGTGTGAGTCACGGAAAATGGCGTTTGAGGCTGCAGAATCTTGCTTGGAGGATGGAAGTTGACCAGACACGTCTCACCGCAAGAAGGTCCGTGCGATATCGCGCTGTCACGTGCTGCCCCCAAAACGTCTCTCTCATCTGCTTTCCCCTTTCAGAATCCTTTCGCCAGCTTGGTACGCTTCAGAGGAGCAGTCCTCTTCACGACCCTTCACTTCAGAGGTATTGCTACTACTCTCGATATCAAAAACACCTTGCCGGTGCTAAGTTAGGCGAGCATTTCAGGGGCTGCAGAAATCGTTTCTGTATTCGCCATTAGTCTCTACATCTGAATGCATCTCAAAGTCCACATCTCAAGTACTTTTAACGAATATTCACCCTTATTTGCTCGCTTCAGTCGGGCACGCAGGACATCAAACAAGTTCTCATTCAACACACCACTGCGAGGACTTGTCGCCAACCTCGGTTCCTTGTCGAACAGTCAAACTTCAAAACGTCAACCTTCAACGTCAACCTTTCGTCGAGGTCTCTGTTTCGGAATCCTTTATAATATTTATCAATACTGTACGATGAGTTTGTGTTGGAAAGTCCCGCGGTGGCACAATCGATGAGATAGTATGGGAATAACTTATTAATATCATGGCAGTGAGATGCCAATTCCGGAAAAGTTACGCCTCATTCAGGTTGTCTTGTCGCACAATGTCGTCTCGAGGCTTGCCCCTTCATCGTCGTATTGGCTGGCGCACGAGTCACATTTGGAATAATTCGCTCATTCTCACGGGCGGCCGACAACGATAGGTGCAAAGTTGGAATATATCAAATCAAATCCTTGGAGATCGATCCGAAAGGAGGAAGCGCCAGGGCAAACACAAATAATGACGCCCCGTATAAAGATGAACCAGGAACACCAAAGAACTCTTTGAGGCTTCTTCTCCAACAAAGAACCACAAGAGAGCCAGTGTTCGTTTAATACACACAAAAACAACTCTCTTCCACCATGATGTTCTTCAAGACATTCGGAGTTGCTGCTGCTCTCCTCGGCCTGGCCAATGCTCAGAACATTCCATCCAAGGTCACCATACTGACCCCGAAACCTGGCTCCGAGGTCGGTGTCAATGGATTGGGATGGATAATCGACGTCGTTGCTGAGTTCTCTGCACCACTAGCTACTTCGTCTGCTGGCCACGCATCGTCTTCCGCTGCTCCTGCGCCTTCAGCCTCCTCGAGCCCAAACACCGGCGGATCTGGTTACCGACGATCCACTGCAAACCCAGACGATGGCTTCACTCCGTTCCTCAACTCTATAAACCTCACCACATTTGCTGCAGGCCCTGACCCTGGTGCCCCGGGTTTCGTCTGCTTGATTAGCGGTTCAACGACGAACTTTGCTGGCTTCTTCGAGCTAAATGCCATCACGAACTCTGACACCCAGGGCAACATTCTGGAGGCTTACTTCACATGGTATGTCCCAGTCGCTGCCCTTGGATCCAACGTCAACCTTACCACTTCTGTCTTCTTCTTGAACACAGCTGCGGGCGCGACGTACACCAAAAACCCAGCGACTGACCCCGCTGTCATCTCCAATATTGCGACTGTTAGCTTTTTCGTTTTCGGTGACGCTGCTTCCAACGTCACTGCCCCTGCGACCACGGCCACTCCAGTAACCATTGAGGTCTTTACTCCACGAGCCGGTGAAGTTGTCGGTGTCAATGGTGCCGGGTGGATGGTTGACCTGCTCTTTATCAACACCGACCTCACCGCTAACGTCTTCGCTCCCATCAACGGCTACAAGCCACTCTACCACGACAACTTCACTGATCCAAAGTTCGGCCCAGGTGTTAGCAAGGCTGTTCCAGGATTAGTTGTCTTGTCCAATACCTCGACTCTTGCTGGAGGTGCGAGCACGAACCTGGCCAACCTGTTCCAGATCAACGCCGTCACGGGTGTTGTGAACGGCATTATCAGCGAGTACTGGTGCACTTGGCTTGTTGGTGCTGCCTTTGCCGGTAAAGGCCAACCCTCCAGTCTGACCATCTTCCTTGTCAACGGAACTGCCCCGGCAACCATCAATGGATCCCTGCCGACCAACATCATCTCTAACGTTGTCGTTCAAAACTTTACTTTGTCTGGTGGTGCTGTGGCTCCTGCAACTACCACACCTGGCTCCGGTGCGGCTGCTTCTCCCACGTCGGGTGCTGATGCTCTGTCCGTTGGTGTTGGTTCAATCCTCTTGGGTGCTCTTGCTCTCCTGTTCTAAGCGTTTTGTTAAAGCAATAGTAATCAATCATGTTTGCCCTTCCCTTTTATTAATTACATTTTAATAATCTTTATAATAATAAGTTCTTGCGCTCCGAAAGAAGTATATATAAGAAAATTCAGGTTATTGATATTGGAAAATAAGAACTATAATCTTTAGCCAGCCAGCTAACAAATAAACAAAAAAAACTATATTCATTTCTCTCAAGCAGGATCAATATTAATGGGAACTTCCTCCCCATCAGCTGGTAGCATTGAGCCAATACTCAAATACCCCACAATCGGATCCTCAGCAGTATTAATGAAGAGCGTCTGACCACCACCATTGACACTACCGCATGACAGCTCCAAATTTTCGGTGTTGCACATCATCGGTTCGAATCCCGAAGGATAGCCCCCTGTAGGAGACGTGAAATATACATTCTGGTAATCTCCGCCAGCGAAGGTCCCAGCCACGTATTCAAGTCCCGACGTGAAGAGCTGGCCTGCGCGGTCGACAACGAATTCTGTTGCGCCTGAACCCGGGGCATAGCCTTCATTGGAAATTGCGCTGTTGTAGAAGTACTGGAAATAGCCATTTTCCAAGGGGTTGGATAGCCCATCGACGTAGAGATAGAAAGTGTATCCTATGCTGGGTGTGTAGGTGGCTTCCGTGGTGGTGGTGCATGTTACTACATCGGAGTATGTAGTGCTTGTGGTTATATCTCTTAGCACCGACGCACTAATGCTCCTGCACTAACTCAACCGGCTTGCACGCTACTATGTCGTCGGTCTGGGGCAAGTCGGCGGGCACAGGATTGGAAGGAATCACTCAGGCGACATTATCCTCGCCTTATCCACCTACAAAAGACCCGACGAACGGGTCATGACTACTCAAGTCAACGGAATTGGGCCTGTTGAGACAAATCACATTGAGATCATCAAGTTATCGACACTATGTTCAAGGCCGCGAGTGAGGTGACTGAAGAAGCGATCTTGAACTCTATGATCGCGGGGAGAGAGGGGAGGACAGGATTCGAGGGAAGACGAATAGATGGATTTCCTGTTGATTTTGTCAAGGGCATGTTGAAGAAGCATCGTGTTGATGTCGATATCTGATTAGTTTCAATTTCTCCTCGTTTTGCTTTTGGACTTCCGCTTTTCGCAACGCTTCGCAGGCTGTGGTATCACCTTCATTATATTTTGTCTATCGAATTGATAAGACACATCAATCGATTCGGTCTTCCAGGCCAGAATCTTAACTCAGAGTTGCAAAGAGTACCGTATCCGGTGCAGTGCACTCCACGCTCGTAAAACTGTCTGTCGAGGTACTGCTGCAGACTGGTACTATCGTCACACTCGCGGTACCATTCTTCTCAACCCTAAACTTCAAATCAATGTCATCCCTCACCTTCATTCTTGAATAAACTTACAACGTCCCAGCCCCGTCTTTACAAACCCACGTCTGCTGCACCCCCACAACCCACGAACTCCACTCAAAGCTAGCCATAGTCTCGACCTCAAAACTCGAGCCTCCTTTCCCGGCATCCCACGACATGGTCTCTTCTCCACATGGATGCCATACAGTAGATTCTAGATTCGATACGTTCCCTTGGGAGCTTGGGCCGTGGTTGAAGCTACATGCTGTTTGCACCCCTGTAGCATTATTCGTGACGGAGAAGGAGATGGTGGGTGTGCTGGGTGTCTGGTGTGGGAAGCTGGAGTCCGGGGATACGATGTATGTGGAGTATGCTATGGAGCTTAATGTAAAGGCTGTTCCTTGAGAGCAACTGGGAAGCGGCCGAAGGGCTGCGTTAGATAATGATATTGCTGAGACTATGGAAAGTGAGAAGAATGCAGTAGGTAGAGGTCGCATTTTGATGTTTTTCAGGAGGATCATGAGTAAGTTTCTTCAAGTTGAAGATCATTTTAGATTGTGAATGAAGTTGGACGTAATGATTGAGGTTTAGGCTGAGCTGCAAAGCAGCGTCTTGGGAGCTATTTAAGCGATTACCCCACCACGCTCTCAGGGGTAGCTCGCTTAATATGGACCACAACAGTTCGAATTTGTTGAATAGAGCCCACAAGGTAAAATATCGAGTGATTAGAGTTCTGCGTGTATAAACGGGAAACTTTCCCTCTAATTTCTTAGCTGTTTGACATTATACTCATGACAAGTATCATATATCAATTATGTGTTGTCTCTGAAGGTTTGAGGTGCGGGGTACTGTACTCGCTAAAGCTGGATATTGAGTTTACTAACTACCTATCGGCTAAAAGCAGTGGTGATCCTATGGATCTAAACGATCGTACTGATAAACTGTATGCATGTTAGAGGCGTACAGAAGAGAATTATTTCATTAATGAATGCCGACGTGTGATGTTGCTTTCCTTAATTTTTTACCTAAAGTTCTTTCGTCTCATATTCTGAGAGAGACAAAACAAACCACCCACCAGCGATCCACATTTGTGAAGAGGATACAACAAGTTTATATTGCCTCTCAAACCACCAACCAAGGTGAAGCGTCTAATCCTCCTCCTCACTTTTCCACTTCTAGTTCTCTCCTAAAACGACAGCACCACCTTCCCAGCATGCAAATTCGGGTGTTCCTACCCAGCCTGCACGCCCTGGCCAAATCCAACACCGATCACAATAACAACAATCATTCCTCCCCTTCCAACCACAATCCCAACAACGCTAGCCACGATCACCAAGATCTGGAGCTCCAGCATGAGCAGATGTAGCTACGTGTACTGGCTCGACGTTAGCGACTTCTGGTCGTTGAGCTCCACGACAGTGACAACCTTCGAACCCGCAACTACAGGACCGTCTCCTGCGACGATCACGGAAGTTGTGATTTCTACTATCAAGATCTCGTATGTGGAGATCTATACTGGTGGGAGTAGTTGGACTTCCGTTGATGCTTATACGCTCTCGTCGACGGTTGTCGCTACTGAAAATCAGCCGGTTGCGACTGATGCTGCTCCTACAGGGGACTCAGGAACTTTGGAAACCTTGGAGGTTGTTCATGACGGGGTTACTACATCGTAGTTGGGTCGTCACTGAGTTTTGGTAGGAGGTGCTTCAAAGATGTCTGCACAATGGAAGTTTAGTTACATGAACTGTTCCGTAGCAAGAAATGTGCAAATATTCCAGACAAGGCGATACTTTGCTCTCAAGTGGATCATATGAACCTTGACTCGATAAGGCGTGGGGCGAGAGGGCATGGTTGTGTCGTCCGAACAGCCCCCTACTTCCATTGTTAAGCGAGCTTCACTCGGAACACTTCAAAAGTGCAACGCATGGAAAGACGTCATTCTTCTATGACCAAACCTATTGAAATATTTGATCGCTTAATATTTCTGATTCATATTGAACATTTCTGTATATTTGGAAGGTTTTTACAAATCTTGAAGTGTTTTAGGTGAGTTTTCAGATGTCGCTTAGTACTCCGTACAAGCCACAGCGCCATCATGGTTCGAGGCATCAAAGTCCCAGCGCATTATAGAGAACAGGACGAGTAATGTCTTGTGAGAAGATATCGCTTTATTGATACAGATATGTGCTCTAATCATGGCATAAGAGGGATCCAACCTTCCCAAAAGCCGAGAACTTTGCTGAGATCCCTAATCTAGGCTAAAGAAACCATCCATCCCACCAAAAATATCATCTTGTGGCTAGAACCGTATCGAATACTAGGCTCAATCTTCTTACCGCTTCCTCACTGATTTGATAATGAAGTACAAGCCGACCCCCATCAAGTTTGACGCCAAAATTCCTCCCAATTCCCACAAAGTCTTCTTCGCAAATCTTAGCATGCGCCAGGTCCACCCATACCAGATTCGTCTCAGTGCGTCTTCGAAGCTTTCCTCCCCTCCGAACCCACATCTCGGCAACTTTTCTGGCCGTATCGTGTACCCCTCTCAGCTTTCCTCCCAAGTTCCGTCCCCAAACGCCTGGGCCAAACGTCTCATCAACAGCTGCTCTCGCTGCCGAGCTCAGTACTCCTGCTTGCCTCATTCCACCTCCCATACTCTTCCTAATCCGTCTTGCTCTATCAACAAACTTCCTGTTCCCCACCACGATTGCACCCATTGGAGCTCCCAAGCCCTTCGAGAAATCCAGCGACACACTATCAGCACATTGTGCAAAATCCCTCAAGCTCCCAGCACCCGTCGCAACGGCTTCCCAAAGCCTAGCACCATCGATGTGTACGTTCAATTCATGCTTCTGTGCCCAGTTTGATATTCTTTGGAGTTCGGAAAGGGGGTGAACAAGTCCAGACATTGTATTCTCCAAGCTGATGACAGTTGTGGGACACTTGTGGACATCGTTGCTCAAGACGGCTTTCCTCCGGATATCCTCGAGGGTCAGAAACTCGCCATTGGCAGGCATAACTCCTTGGACCATTGCCCCGCATAGACTTGCGAGTCCTCCAGCTTCCCAGTGGATAATGTGGGATCGCACATCGCAGAGGACAGCATGTGGTGGTTGTGTGAGGTGGGTTCTGAGTGCCAATTGGTTGGCCATTGTACCTGATAGGACAAATATTCCGGCTTCATGGCCAGTGAGATTTGCCATGTGGTTTTCTAGAGATGAAGTAGTTGCGTCCTCTTGGTATACATCGTCTCGAAGTGTGGTTTCGATAATTGCACGAAGCATTGAGAGGGTGGGAGTCGTGACAACATCGCCTGCAATTTGAGTTAGGTTATGTGAGGTTGCTTTATAATCAGTCGAATATACACATACTTCGAAAATCGAACTCGGCAGGTCCGGGTCGATTCCATGAAACAGATGTTGACCGTAGGAGGGAGAACACATCATCTAACGTGTCCTGCTCCGAGTATAGCTCCCTTCTTGGAAGGGGTGATACCGCCGTTTGTGTACTTTGAGCTCGCCATGATTGAAGTTGGAGAACATTCCGTGGCTTCTGTAGAGTTTTATGCAAATGAAAGGATTGCAGAAGATCTCTCCTAAGCAAACGCATGCGGGAGGCCATCATCTCAGCAGTCCTAAGGGCATGGGCATGGGAGATCTGTACTGGCTATCTGGAAGTCGATCCTTGTGAAGAATGTTGGGTGAAATAACAACGAATTGATACCCGAGGGTCCATCTTTAGTTCCTGCATTGGAGATTCATGCACATCACTTGGTGCAGTCAATCCAGCCATCACTTCTGGATCGATGGATCATCAACAACTCCTCTACATCAACCCAAGAGAGCCTTGCTTATTGGATGCTGCCAGGCTGCATTCCCACAAATGTGAAAGAGCTGCATCGGTGCATGGCCTGTTACAGACAGCTCAAGTGAATCACTACATCTGCTGGGAAAGGCCAGGAGGACCTCATGTCGTACTCGTAACAGCAGCAAATGAGCTTTAAGGAATAACAACCAATACACCAATCCTACACACCTTGGTTTTTGATTACAAGTGGCTCTTAGGAGCAAAGCCCGGGAGGCCCGGGGCCGAATTCCCTTGCAGAGACCGGCGACGACTTTGTGGATTCCATCAAGAAAGGTCGAGGTGCGCCGATGCTCATCTCATTCGCCGCGAATACCTGGTCTATGTTTCGGAACTTACGTGAGATTCCTTGCATCTCGCGCCATGGCTTCCATGTGATTTGCAAGCATAAATATAGTGTGGGGTCTGAGCAGCGGCGCAGCAGATTCCTGTTCAAGAACGAGAACGAGTGAGGGGTCGAAGAGGGGAACATTGCTTGAACGTGGTGTCTCAGCGTTTCTGGAAGCCAAGGGCCTGGTGAGTGAGCAGATTTTCATTCGTTTCCTGCCTGGAGATGAAGCTATGTCAAGAATCCCCTGCGAAGAAGGATTCGACGACGGAAGGAGATCTGCGATATGAACGTAGAAAGCACGGAGACGCGGTTTAACGTGCTTATTGCTCGGGAGGTTCCCTTTAACCGAGGAGATCGAGGTAGGTGCCAAGATTGTCGAGAGGTGATGCTGGCCCTCGTCTTCATCTAGCGCTTACATATTAGTAAAACACCTACCTGCGAACAGAGTAGCCCTCGATCTTGCGGTGAGAAGGAGCTGAAGAGCAGAATAGATGTTCTTTGCGACTCTGGCTACATTAAAACCACGAGTGCAGGAAGCTTGGGGCGGAAGGAAGTGTCAAATGAGGTTCTTTCAATCGCACCTTCCCCTTTTCCCCTGCAGCGGCATTCGAAGCGAAGCGCCACTTCCCATACCTTTGAACTTCATGGGTCTTGATCGTTCCTCTCCACATTTACCCCAGCCAGTACCGTTGATGCATAATCCTTGGGTCTTCGGGGCAGTATCCAGTTTGGAGCAAGGGCGGAGCTGCAATCCCGAATCTGCATGCAAGAACGCTCAACGTCGCCGTTCTGGAGAGGTCCGGAACTTCAGGGAGAAAGATGGTCGTCTCCTCCTGTTGCCGTGTCACCCTCCCTAATGCATGCAGGCTGCGGTACTTTGGGGGCCGAGAAGTAAAATGTCCCAACCACCAGGTTCCCCGTTCCCATCAGTTTTCTTCGCTTGATTTTCCTTTCTCTTCGTCAGCTTACTCTGTTCATTGTTTAGTGGTACCATCATATCGCTGCTGCTTTGTTCCATATACATCCCCCAATGAGCGTTTTGGAAGACTGTGCCAATACGGAAGATGAATTCTTGCCAGGCTGTGAAGAGGTGCCGGAGAGCAAGCGGCCTAAATTACTCCAAGAGTCGAAGGTCCAGAAGTTGTTTGCAGAGTTTTCGGTAGTGGATTTGGAACCTTCCGCGCAGCTTGGTCAGCAAGCAAACAATATAGTTTTGGTAAAGGTTTTGGAGGAGCTGGGGCTGAGGCTCGTCGAGGACGGCTATGTCAAGTGGAGAAGAGACGCTACAGACCATCCGCGGAACTTCAGTGCAGCCAGGAAGACATTCGACACTGGATTAGTACTCCTATTGGATCTTTTCACGTGCGTCTCTCATTCTGTTCATCACTGCTCGAATGCTAATGTTTCTCAGAACTGCAGTCAGCACTGCTGGAGTATGTTTCTCCCAAAACCGTCCTCACCCTTGCTGATATATCTAGCCTCCTGTCGCAGAAATCGCCAGATTTGAATATGGTTTAAGTCGAGTAGTCGCCTTAGTGGCATTTGGAAGCATGTGAGACCTCCCCTTCCCGGGGATATTACCCTTCCCTAACCGACAAAGGTACCAATTCGGCCAGGCATTCGGCGGCGTCATATTTCCACCTTACTCCGAGGCCTTTGGACGCAAATCGGTCTATATATCAGCATCTTTAGTATATTGTATATCATGTATCATCGTGGGAGTTACCCCATCTGTTGCTGGTGTTGTGGTTGGCCGCTTCCTGTCCGGATTTACATCTGCTGTACCTTCGATCATAGTTTCGGGGAGTATCGAGGATATGTTTAACATGAAGGAGCGAGTATTGCTCATCTATATATGGGCGTGTGCTACAACGGGAGGACTGCTGGTCGGGCCAATATATGGGTCATATGTGGCAGCGACTATCGGCTGGTAAGCGTCCGAAAGATGTAGAATAGGTACAAGCTAACTCGATGATTTAGGAGATGGGTGTTCTACATAGCTGCTATAGTCATGGCAGTATTCACCATACTTCTGTTGTTCATCAAGGAAAGTAGAGCAAGCCGCCGACTCGAGAGACGACTGGAAGTCCTCCATAAAAGAACAGGCCTCACCCACCTCCGTATTAACAACCCCGACCATACTCCTAGCCTCCAGACCTTTGCGAAAGTTGCTCTCCGACGCCCTGTCCAACTTTTCTTTACAGACCCCATCGTCTTCGTGGTATCAATCATGAGCGCCGTAGGCTGGGCTCTGATCTACCTCTTCACCCAAGCCATTCCTGTGATCTACCACGGCTTCGGCCTATCAAGGCAACAATCCTCTCTCCTCTTCCTGGCCATCCTCATAGGGATCTTCTTCGGAATCTTGCCCCGTATCTACGACCACGGTGTTCTCAAAAAGCGATCTGCCAACGGCGCTCCTCTGCATCCCGAAGACAAATTGATGGGCTTCGCAATCGCAGCTCCAAGTCTCGCGTTCGGACTATGGTGGCTCGTCCTGACGGTCCCTCCTGCTTCGAATTTACCCTGGTACGCGACAATTGTGGGATTGATACCTATCGGCTTTGCTACCAATGAATTTGCTTGCACGTTGTCCGGATATCTGGCTGATACGTACACGATTTACGCCTCTTCTGCGTTTGCCGCAATGTCCTTCCTGCGAGCTGTGCTCGGTGGATTGTTTCCGCTGATTGGAGAGCCAATGTACACTGCATTGGGCTCTAATTGGGCGACTGTGATTCTAGCTTGTGTTGCAACGATATTCTGTGCCACGCCTGTGTTGTTTATGAAGTTTGGAAGGAGGATTAGACAAAGGAGTAAGTTTGCGAAGTATAGTTTGAGAGTGAATAGGGAGACCCAAATTCAGGATGATAATGTGGAGTGAAGAAGATATTCTAGCAGAAAGGACTATTTGTATCAAGAACCTGTAAGGAAGTTTTCTAAACTGAGCAACAAGTTCAAGTTTTTGG
>Ga0302140_10009743_pt1 | contig 11904 bp, 10 predicted proteins | sample I_Bog_E1_1_FD_202095 | JGI IMG/M metagenome (GOLD analysis project Ga0302140, IMG submission 202095) | Peat permafrost microbial communities from Stordalen Mire near Abisko, Sweden - I_Bog_E1_1 | ecosystem: Environmental > Terrestrial > Soil > Wetlands > Peat | place: Sweden: Abisko, Stordalen...
TAGGGCTTGGTTACGCGGATAACTTCCTGCACTCCCGGCATTTCTTCCAGCGAGCCCGCTTCGACCTCGCCCTGATTACCGGTGATGCCGATAGCGGTGCGTTGCGCGCCCGGCATGGAGTGGGCGCGGTACCCGAGCGCTTCTACTTTCTGGCAGACGGCGCGAACCTGCTCCTCGGTGGCCTGCGCTTGCATCACGACTAGCATAGGGATGACTCCGGACTATCCAGTCTAGCGACTAGTGGGGAACGGGGCAAATGCTTGCCCCAAGCCAGCGGAAAAACTCCACTCCACGAGGTCTTGGGAAGGGCACGAGTTCGACTCGTGCCATTAAGTCACTCCAAATGCGTCGCGCTTCAGCGCCTGAGGGAAGCTGCTCCACAGCGCCAGACCTTCCGCAACCTTTTTCAGCCGTGCCGTAACTGCACCAAAGTCAGCCGCTGAGAAGAGCGGCGAGAGTTCACCATGCTCCCTATCGCGGACGAGGCCGCATCGTGCTCTCGATTACCGCGGTGCGATCTCCCGCGATTCCACCGCGATCTTCATCTGATATTGTGCCGCAGGTTGGCATTCGGTATAGCCCACCGCTCTCGTGACATCCGAGTTGGGGTTGTCACGCTTCACCTGATAGGTCCGAATGACCAGGCAATCGGCATCGTTCGACGCCAGTGCAAGGTCGATTCGACGCGGCGAATAAACGTCAGCCATCTTCGCCAGCACGCCTGGAGGCAGCGGAGCGACGCGCGCACGAAACTCCGGCGGAGCGACAATGCCGTCCGTTTGCGATTGGGATGCAGTCGGGTATTTGTAGAGCGAGGTTTGCGCAAACGAGATTTGGGTAAACAACGTCGACGCGAACAGGAAAACGAAAACAGAGACAAGCAGAATGCGAAGGATGGACATGAGACCCTCCTCTTGCAGGAAATTGTAAGCTTGACAGGGATGCTCTGTACAGAGACAAGACGTTCGGGTAGTACCTCAATTTCACTCTGTTTTGAAAGTGCATGGCTTCAGCCATGCTATATGCGTTGCATTTTCATAACGGCTTCAGCCTCTTACGGAGTCTGCTTTCCAAACTGAGCCACTAGCCTCGTTGGCGCAAAAAACCGCCTTAGCCGCAATCATGAATCGACCGACTATGTCCGAGTTCCGTTTCTCCGAAAAAGACCCGCTGAAGTGGCCCGCGCCGAAAGACCGTCCTCTAAAGTCTGCGCCCCGAATTGGCATTCATACCTCGATTGCCGGCGGTGTGGAGAACGCCGCCGAGCGCGCCTACCGCCTGAACTGCAATACACTCCAGATTTTTTCGACCAGTCCTCGACAATGGCAGCCTTACTCGCTCGGACGATCGCAGTGCGAAATCATGAGCCAACTGCGCCAGAAGTATGATCTCAGGCCGCTCGTGATCCACTCCAATTACCTGATCAATCTGGCGGGCGAGAACACAACGTTTCTCAAGAAATCCGTTGCCGCCTTTCGCGGAGAGCTTGAACGCGGCCTGGCCTTATGCGCCGATTTCCTCGTGCTTCATCCCGGATCCTTTCGCGGATCGAGTCGAGATGAGGGACTGCGGCGCGCCGCCGTTTCGATTGCCGAAGCAAGCGAAGGATTGGACTTATCTAAGGGCGGCTTGACGATCCTGATCGAGAATACCGCCGGCGCCGAGTTCTCTCTCGGCGGCACCTTCGAACAAGTGGCTGAATTGCTTGCCCTCCTGCGCCGAAGCGTTCCGGTCGGATCCTGCATCGATACCTGTCACACCCACGTCGCCGGATACGACATCGTCACCGAAGAAGGCCGGGCGTTGACACTGCGCCATCTCGACCAGACCGTCGGACTGCAGAACGTGCGCGTCTGGCATTGTAATGACGCGAAGGCCGACCGCGGCTCCCGTCTCGATCGTCATGAGCACATCGGACGCGGCAAGCTGGGCCTGGAAACTTTCCGCGCGTTATTGAACGACCGGAGACTCAAACATGCCGCCTTCATCGCGGAAACTCCGATCGACGAACCGGGTGACGACTGGCGCAATGTGGCCGCGCTGCGAGCGCTGGTTAGCGCAAAAACCAGGCCCCGATTCTAGCTCACCGATCGTCTAACTCACAGATCGTCTAGCTCAGCGATCGTCCAGCTCAGCTCTCATCAGGCGTTTCTTTGCTGGCTCGCGGGTCAACCGCGCCCGCATCCCCGGATCTGCAGCGATGCGCGTCAAACTGAGTCTGCAAGCTTTCCGTCGCGGACCTCGCGTTCCGCAAAGATGTGGTCGGTACTTTGAATTCGCGCCCGCAATAAGCGCATGCGGCAACGCAGGGCGCAGCACCAATATGTTTCGTGATCCGAATTGCGCGCTTTGGCATCGCTTCCAGTTTCCCACGAACCCCGATTCCAATGCCAGATGTGCGCCTTCAAGGTTTTCCTTCGTGCACCTTCGTGCGCTTAGTGGTTAAGGCTTTTCGCAAATTGACCGAAGACCACCCCTTCCCGGCGTCATTCATTTTTCGTCCAGAAATGCTATGATTTTCCACTCAGCAACGAGGCCATTCTTGTGAGTTCGACATCACAATTTTCTTTCGAACCGGCCAAGCCCGTTCGCGCGCTCGGCGTGTTCGCCTTTGTGTTGGGCATCGCCCACGGTTGGATGGCGTCGTTGCATTGGACGCACCACCAAGTCGTCCCGGCATCGTTCGTATACTCGGTGATTGCCATCCTCATCCCGTTCACCATCGCCTACGCCATTGCCGGGCGTCGCGCCGTTCGCGACTGGAACCGCGTGGGTCTATGGTTCCTGCTTCTGTCGATCGTAGTCTTGATCCCTCTCATGCACGGACTGCAACTGCTGGGCATCCAGCCGCGTTAGAATAAAAGATTACCTGTTACTACAATATCTTTCTAAATAACTCTATCTATGCCACAAGAAGACGAACCAATTCCTCCCGCGCGTTCCGGCCATAACCCTGGCCACAACCCCGTCCATAACCTCGGCCATAACGACGAGCGTTACGACGCGCAACGCATCGAGCAGAAGTGGGCTGAGCGTTGGCAAAGCGACCCTTCCCTATACGCCGCCGAAGCTCATCCTACCAAGCCGAAGTTTTACGTCCTGGAGATGCTTCCCTACCCCTCCGGCGCCCTCCACATGGGCCACGTGCGCAATTATTCCATCGGCGATGCCCTCGCTCGCTACATGTGGATGAATGGTTACAACGTGCTTCATCCCATGGGATGGGACTCCTTCGGCTTGCCCGCGGAGAACGCCGCAATCAAGAACAACACGCCGCCTCGCGAGTGGACGCTCTCCAATATCGCGGCCATGAAAGTTCAGATGAAGCGCCTCGGCTTCGCCTACGACTGGTCGCGCGAAGTTACCACTTGTCTGCCCGATTACTACCGCTGGAATCAGTGGTTCTTTCTAAAGCTCTACGAATCCGGACTCGCGTATCGCAAGAAGAGCCGCGTGAACTGGTGTCCGCAATGCGCCACCGTTCTCGCCAACGAACAGGTTGTCGGAGGCATGTGCTGGCGTCACGAAGATCAACTGGTCGAGCAGCGCGAACTCGAGCAATGGTTCCTTCGCATCACCAAGTACGCCGACGAATTACTGCGCGATCTGGACAAACTACAAGGTTGGCCCGAAAAAGTTCGCATCATGCAGCACAACTGGATCGGCCGCAGCGAAGGCACACTCGTTGATTTCGATCTCGGCGGCACCGTCGGCCCGGCCGGATCGACCATCACCGTCTTCACCACGCGCGTCGACACGATTTACGGGGCAACTTCCGTCCAACTCGCGCCGCAGCACCCGATCGTCTGCGACATGATCGACCGCGACACCGATCTTCGAGCCAAAGTCGAAGAATTAATTGCCGAGCAGCGCCGCGCCAAAGAGGCCGGCGATATCGGCAACATCGAGAAACACGGCGTCTTCACCGGACGCTACGCCAAGAATCCCTTCAACGGCGAAGCTGTGCCCGTCTGGGTCGCCAACTACATTTTGATGGACTACGGCACCGGCGCTATCATGAGCGTCCCCGCGCACGACGAGCGCGATTACGAATTCGCCGAAAAATACAAGTTGCCGATCCGTCTCGTGATCTTGCCCGCCAACACCGATCCCGAAGAAACCATGACCGCGCCGCCACTTCCTTTTACGACGGAGGACGGCATTCTCGTCAACTCCGGCGAATTCAGCGGACTGACCTGTGCCGAGGCCATTGCGAAAATGTCCGCTCGCGCCGCCGAAAAGGGTTTCGGCAAGCCCACCGTCACTTTCCGCATAAAAGATTGGGGCGTCTCGCGCCAGCGCTATTGGGGCACGCCCATCCCCATGGTCTATTGCGAGAAAGACGGCATCGTGCCCGTAGCCGAAAAAGATTTGCCCGTCATTTTGCCGGACAACGTTCCCATCACGCTCGCCGGAGGTTCGCCGCTAGCCAGCGTCCCTGAATTTCTCAACACAACTTGCCCCAAGTGTGGAGGCCCCGCGCGCCGCGAGACCGACACCATGGACACCTTCGTCGATTCCTCCTGGTATTTCTATCGCTACGCCGACGCGCACAACAGCTCCGCTCCCTTCGATCCGGCGAAGATCGCCTACTGGTTTCCCATCGACCAATACATCGGAGGAGTCGAGCACGCGATCCTTCACCTCATCTATTCGCGCTTCTGGACAAAATTCATGCGCGACATGGGACTGGTCAAAAACGATGAACCCGTAGCTCGTCTCTTCACCCAAGGCATGGTCATCAAGGACGGTGCCAAGATGTCGAAGAGCCTGGGCAACGTCGTCTCTCCCGACGAAATGGTCGCCCGCTACGGAGCCGACGCCACCCGCATGTACAGCCTCTTCGCCGCCCCTCCCGATCGCGACTTAGATTGGCAGGAATCCGGCATCGAAGGCATCCAGCGTTTTCTAAGCCGCGTGTACCGCTTTTATGTCCGCACGTGTGGGGCGGACATTCCTGTCCGCCAATCGAACTCCGACAATTCTTCGTTGTCTCCCGCCGCCCGCGCCATCCAGCGCAAACTTCATCAGACCATCAAACGCGTGACCACCGACTTTCAAGGACGCTGGCATTTCAACACCTGCATCGCCGCGATCATGGAACTCGTCAACGACGTCTACAGCGCCGAGGACGCCCGCGCCGCCGGAGAACTCCCCTCTTCGTTGATCGCCGAAGTCCAGTGCAACATCGCGTTGCTCTTGGCCCCGATGGCCCCCTACCTCGCGCACGAATTGTGGGAGATGGCAGCCCAAACCACGAACTTGTTGAAAGCTCCCTGGCCGAAATACGACCCCGTCCTCGCAGCCGAAGACGAAATCGAAATCCCCGTCCAGGTCAACGGAAAGCTCCGAGGACTCGTGGTAGTCGCGGCCGCCGCCACGAACGCACAAATCGAGCACGCCGCTCTCGCCGACGAAAAAGTAAAAGCCGCAATCGCCGGCAAGCAAGTCGTAAAAGTAATCGTCGTGCCGAAGAAACTGGTGAACATCGTAGTTCGTTAGTCGTACCACGACGGGCCATTGGAACTTGTGTGTTGGCTCGTCTGGTGGCTGTGAGGGGCTCGTGTGGTGACGGGGCTTTGCCCCGTCCAATCAGCGAAGTCTCGCCAACCCACGGCGCCTTACGCATTACATTTGCAACCAAATCCCCAATCTGAGAAACTCATCCGTGGAAACCCAATTACAACTCAACCCGTCCATCGTCGTCCTCGACTTCGGAGCGCAGTATTCCCAGCTCATCGCGCGCCGCATCCGCGAACTCAAAATCTTCTCGGTCGTTCTTCCTTTCAACGCGACCCTAGAAGAGATTCGCAGCTACTCGCCCGTCGGCATCATTCTCTCCGGAGGCCCTAGCTCCGTCTACGACCACGACGCTCCGCATGCCGACAAGCGCGTCTTCGATCTCGGAGTTCCCGTGCTCGGCATCTGCTACGGATTGCAATACATGGTTCACGCCCTCGGCGGCAAAGTTCGTTCCGCATCCAAGCGCGAGTACGGACACGCCAAAGTCGAGATCCAGGAATCCGACTCCCAGCTCTTCCTCGGACTTCCTCACCTTCTCGCCGTCTGGATGTCCCACGGCGACGAAGCTGAAGAACTTCCCGCCGGATTCCGCCTCACCGCCAAGACTCCGAACGCCGTTGCAGCCATCGAAAATGCTGAAAGAAAGATGTGGGCCGTCCAGTTCCATCCCGAGGTCCATCACACGCCGCTCGGCACCGACATCCTGCGTAATTTTGCCGTCAACATTTGCGGAGCCGCACCCACCTGGACGCCGCAGCACTTCATCGACGCAACCGTTGCCCAAGTAAAGCAGCAAGTCGGCCAGGGACGCGCCATCTGCGCCCTTTCCGGAGGTGTCGATTCCTCCGTCGCCGCCGTGCTCGTCGACCGCGCCATGCGCGATGCGAGCGGCGAATCGCGTCTGACCTGCGTCTTCGTCAACAACGGAGTCCTGCGCAAGAACGAATTCGAAAAAGTGCAGCAGAACCTGCGCGACAATTTAGGACTGCACCTCGTTGCCGTCGACGCCACCGATCGCTTCATGAAGAGGTTGGCCGGAGTGACCGATCCCGAAACAAAAAGAAAGATTATCGGCAACGAGTTCATCGAAGTTTTCGAAGAAGAAGCGAGTCGAATTCTCGAAGAATTTTCAGAGCCAGGTCTTGGGAAGGGCACGGCTTCAGCCGTGCCGCCCGAGACGCCGAACACCGCGGCTTTAGCCGCTGAGGGACGGACGACGAGACTAGAAAACTTCTGGCTCGTCCAGGGCACGCTCTATCCCGACGTCATCGAATCCCGCTCCGTCCGCGGCCCCTCGCAGGTCATCAAGAGCCATCACAACGTCGGCGGACTGCCAGAGAAGATGAAGCTCAAACTCATCGAGCCTCTGAAAGACCTGTTCAAAGATGAAGTCCGCAGAATCGGACGCGACCTCGGCATGCCCGAAGACATTCTCCAGCGCCAGCCCTTCCCCGGTCCCGGCCTCGCCGTCCGCATCCTGGGAGAAGTTACAAAAGAGCGCGCCGACCTGCTGCGCGACTGCGATGAGATCGTAGTTTCCGAGATCAAGACGGCAGGACTCTACCAGAAAATCTGGCAGTCGTTCGCCGTGCTCCTACCCGTCATGTCCGTAGGAGTCATGGGCGACCAGCGCACCTACGCCTACACCTGCGCCGTCCGCGCCGTCCACTCCGAAGACGGAATGACCGCCGACTGGGTCCCCCTCCCCTACGAAGTCCTAAAAACAATTTCGAACCGCATCGTAAACGAAGTCCGAGGCGTGAACCGCGTAGTCTACGACATCACCTCGAAGCCTCCGGGGACGATTGAGTGGGAGTGAAATTCCGACACCGCGGACGACCCGCTTAAGGCGGACCGGACCGGATCGAACAACAACCTACCTTCAAATTAGCGGCCAGATTCGAGACTATCATCACAGTTTACGGTAATATCGGCGTATGTCGATGGCGGTGATGATTTCGGCGTTCGGCTGCGAGAGGAAGAACAACTTCCGGCTCGAGGGTCCTCTGTCCGACGAAGTCATGATCAACCAGATGCTCGAGGAGCGGGAAATCGACCCGATGTGCAGCTTTGTGCCAATGGCCAGCGAGGCGTTGTCCCACACTTCCACAACCAGCTATGTTTTCGCTTGCGACGCAAAACCGAACTCCGAAAGCCTCTACCGACAACTGAATCAGCTTCGGGAGTACCAGCAGAAGCTGAAACAGGCCGCGCGTACCGTTACACTGCGACTGCAGTCGCTCGATACAGGATTATGGAAATATGATGCGCCCCATGACGTAGCGCAAACCGACGGGCCGGAAGGATGGTCGCTCAGCACCTCCGAACCGAACACCGTCGCTCCATGCCTGCAGCTCGCATTCACGCAAGGCCCACTCTTTTTCGGTAGCATTCAAGAGGACGTCTGGGCCTTTATAGTCAGCGTTGATCGTAAGGTTAGCGAGTCGCTCCGCGACTGGCAGCGACAACTCAACTTGGCGCTGCTCCAAGTGAACAGGGCCGTCGCAGTCATCCTCCATAAGATTGCAGGCTCAGGAACAGGTTTTTTCTGTGGCATGCGTTGGGAGCGAAGGCGCTGGTTTTTGCGTCACGGGGCGCGACCCCCGAAAATCAGGCTAGCGGCGATCTCTAGCCTGTTTCCTGAGGCGTGTCTAGGCCTCTGATCGCTGACTCGTCAATCTTTCTACACGCCTCCAAGAACCGAATTTGGAGGAAAATATGGACTTTACATCGGGAGTGCCCACCGAACGGGTTCTCCGCGTCCACACCGCTGCGAAATTGTTGGGGTGCTCAAATCGGACCGTACGCCGCCGAATCCTAGAAAAAAAGATTCCCGCCGCTCGCATTGGACAACGAGCCTGGGGCATCCGCATCTCTGACGTCAACTGCGTAACGCGCGACTGTGGAGGTGATCGTGATCGAGATTGAAATCATGGCAGGATCGGGAATTGGCCGCTGCACAATTCGGATCGGGCGAACGATTGTGGTCTTTCTTCTTTCGTTCGCGGGCTTTTCGCATTGGCGATGGTAGCTGTGTGCCCCACTCATCGCGCCCTTTGCGATGAGTGGGCTTCCACGGTCGCATACCGCATAGCTTCACGCGTGCACCACCCGCAGCCCCAACGCCTTCTCAAACGGATCAAAATCGCGATCCCGGTGCAGCAGCTGATTTCCAGTAAGCAGGCAGAATGTAGCGATCCAGCAGTCGATCGTTTTGCGGACCGTATAACCATGCCGGCGCAGAGTGCGGTAGTTCGTCGCGACCGCGATCGCGTTTTCAGCGCCTCCCGTCGGAAATACGGCGAACGTAAGAAGCTGATCCCGGATCCTTCGAAATTCACCCGCGTCCCGAACGCCCTGCAGCACTTCGCAGAGGATCATGTCGGTGAGACCGATTCGCTTTAACGGCAACTGCCGGTCGAGCCAATCCGTTTCCGCATTGACCGTTCCCCCGAGATAGTCAATCCAAACGGTGGTGTCTACAATCACCATTCCAATCACTCACTATTACGCCCCAGCCGGGATTCCTCGAGATTTCCTTCCCACTTCACCGTGCCACGAAACCGCCGCATTCCCGCCTGTGCGTGCGTCTGCACCAGCAAACGAAGGCCCGCCTCAACCGTCGCCTTTTTCGTATCAGCGCCGCTCACTCGCATAGCCTGCCGCATCAGGGCGGGTGGCCCATTCAAGCCGTCGTTTGGCTTGAGTGGGGGCAGCTCGACGGCTGGACAAAGGGTCCCTGCCGCTCGCTCGCGGCGTCTTGCAGTCCATTCGCACTCGATCTCCACTCGTCCTTCGCGGCCGGTTGAGTATTGAAGAAAACTGCTCCAATGCCAATCTTCCGGACGTTCGCATAACCCGCGCTTCACAGGATTGCGATGGATATACCGAAGTTTCTCCACAAACTGGCGATAATTGCGGATGTTGAAATCGTAATAACGCTTCTGCCAGAAATGCTCGGGAAAATCTCCAGTCAAGGCGGGCTTCACTGGGGCGCCCGCGACCAAGCGCCGTGACACGCCCTGCTTCAGCGACTTGAGAGCGTCGGCGAGCAGGCCGCGCTCCGGTTCGCTGAGCAGTAAGTGAACATGCTCGGGCATGATTACATAGCCGTAAACGTGGAGGCCGAAATTGCTCCGCACCCGCTCCAGTGCTAACTCGAAGATACACTTGGAGGGATCGGGCGTAAGCAACGGCAGCCGATGGTAACAGGAAAATGTGACGAAGTGGGTGTGACCTGATTCTTGAAATCGTTTTAATCCCCAGGGCATGAGGACAGGTTACGTCCCGCGAAAGTCCCCACTCAAGCCAAAAGCAGGCTTGAATGGGGCACCATCAGGAAACCAGTGTCAGATCGGGAAGCGAGGGTTTCCTATTCATCGCGCCCTTTGCGATGAGTGGGCTTCCACGGTCGCATACCGCGTAGCCTCAGGCATGCACCACCCGCAACCCCAACGCCTTCTCAAATGGATCAAAATCGCGATCCCGGTGCAGCAGTTGATTTCCAGTGAGCAGGCAGAATGTAGCGATCCAACAATCCACAGTTTTCCGAATGGTGTAACCCCGCTGGCGCAGTGTCCGGTAGTTCGTCGCGGCCGCGATCGCGTTTTCAGCGCCTCCCGTCGGAAATACGTCGAACGTAAGAAGCTGATCTCGTATCCGCCAAAACTCGCCCGTGTCACGAATACCCTGGAGCACTTCACAGAGGATCATGTCGGTTACACCGATGCGATGGAGCGGCATCTCGCGGTCAAGCCACTCCGTTTCTGGATTCGAGTTGCCACCGAGATAATCAATCCAAACGGTCGTGTCCACGATTACCATTCGAGTCACCCGGTATTGCGGCCCAGTCGAGACTCATCAAGGTTTCCGTCCCACTTCACTTTGCCGCGGAATCGCCGCATGCCAACCTGTGCCCGCGTCTGAATCAACAAGCGAAGTCCTGCCTCGACAGTCGCCTTTTTCGTATCCGTGCCCCCGGCCCGCATCGCTTGCCGCATCAAGCTGTCGTCAATGTCAATATTGGTCCGCATAACCTGCCATTCTCCAATGTGTAATGTTCCCACATCTATGTGTATAGCACAAGTTACGGTGTGCCAGCGCCTCCCCTGAGTTTGTCGAAGGGTTCGCGACCGTTCTTTTTTCATCACATCCGCGCTGTGCTCACCATCACAGACACCATCGCTCCGTCAATGCGAGGATGATTCCTAGATCGTTACAGCGAAGCGTGTGCCCGCCTCCAGAGGCGACTGCAACACTTCAGAAAGCTCATCTCAATCCGCTCTTTTACAACCGAAAAGCCGAATCGGGCCAAGCGTGAATTCCCGAATCAGAACTGCAAAAACCAGAGAATTTATCGTAAGTCCTTATTCTGGAATACTTTGATATAACTCCTTATTTCTCAAAGACTGAAGCGAAAAAATCCTCCTAATCCACTGATTCCTAAAGACCAGGGGGGAGGGGGTAGAGGTACTAACCAGTAAACATGAGCCAGATCGGGACTCTCATTCCGGTAGTCGCCAATGCACGTTTCCGCGACCAGCCAGTTCTAAGTTCCGCGCTGAATCACTTGTTGGTACTCGGTAGGAGAATATCCCGTGATCGAGCGGAAATCGTTGATCAGATGCGCTTGATCGAAGTAGCCCAACTCCAGCGCCAACTGCGGCCAGTCGGGTTCGTCGCCGCCTTGGAAGCGTTCGATCAATTCATGCAAACGATATCTCCGGATCACCCACTTCGGGCTGACTCCCACATATTCGCTGAACACACGTTGCAACGAACGCTTGCCGATGCCGGATAGGCGGACCAGGTCATCGACTGTCTTCATCTCGCGGTCCTGCAAAATCTGTTCCACCAGACGGCATGACAATTCAACTTTGTTGTCCGCAACGGGCTTGCGTTGCCGAAAGAATGCGTTCGCCGCCTCAACCTTCTCGTCTTCGACGCTTGACGACAAAACAGTGTGCTGCAAGGCGGTCACGTCGTCTCCGAGGATGCTCTCGACAGCCACCGTGCGGTCCGCCAGTTTCGAAACCGCATAACCGAGGAACGGACGAAATCCCCCAGGCTTGAATTTCACTCCGAAAACCTGGGACTGGCCGACGAGCGTGCGCGAGAACATTTTCGTTTGCACTCCCGCGACCACCGATGCCTCGGGTTCAAAGATCACGTGTACATTCGGATGCGGTACGCTTTCCGCCAGTTGCGGGTCGCAACCACGAAGGTCCCAACCGATCATCCAATAGTGAGCGATCCAGTCTTTCAGTTCTGGCGCAGGGCTTCTCCGCGCATGTCTCATCTTGCCCGCAGGCAGCGGACGCCGCAACATGCCGCGAGCCTTGCCCACTTCCGGGTCGTAGATTTCCTGCACCTCTCCGCTCT
>Ga0302140_10009744_pt1 | contig 11904 bp, 4 predicted proteins | sample I_Bog_E1_1_FD_202095 | JGI IMG/M metagenome (GOLD analysis project Ga0302140, IMG submission 202095) | Peat permafrost microbial communities from Stordalen Mire near Abisko, Sweden - I_Bog_E1_1 | ecosystem: Environmental > Terrestrial > Soil > Wetlands > Peat | place: Sweden: Abisko, Stordalen...
CGTTCAGCTTTCGCGGCAACAACAAGGTACGCGAGGCAATGCACTCCGCATTTCTGTATCATGCCATCGCCGCGGGCATGGATATGGGCATCGTCAATGCCGGCATGCTTGAAGTGTACGAGGAGATTGACTCCGAGCTGAAAGTCCTCGTCGAAGACGTTTTGCTCAACCGCCGTCCAGACGCAACCGAGCGACTTGTGGAGCATGGCGAGTCCCTCAAAGGTGCCACGACAGCAGTCAACGAAAAGAAGGCTGAAGAGTGGCGTAATGGTACTGTCGAGGAACGTCTTTCTCATGCTCTGGTCAAGGGCATTGACACCTATATCGAGATCGATGCCGAAGAGGCTCGAGTAAAGCTTGGCCGTCCACTATTAGTGATTGAAGGCCCGCTCATGGCCGGAATGAGCGTTGTGGGAGATCTCTTTGGGGCTGGCAAGATGTTCCTGCCTCAGGTGGTGAAGTCTGCACGGGTCATGAAAAAGGCTGTAGCGCACTTGACACCGTTCATGGAAGCTGAGAAGGCTGCACTGCTTGCATCTGGCCAGCCGGTTAAAGCACAAGGAAAAATTGTGCTGGCTACTGTCAAAGGTGATGTACACGACATAGGCAAGAACATTGTCGGGGTCGTACTGGCGTGTAACAACTACGAAGTCATCGACATGGGTGTGATGGTCTCTTGCGAAAAAATACTTGAGCGTGCCAAAGCAGAGAAGGCAGACCTGATCGGCCTTAGTGGTTTGATCACGCCCTCACTGGACGAAATGGTTCATGTCGCAAAAGAAATGGAGCGACAGGGATTCAAACTTCCGCTTCTCGTGGGCGGGGCGACGACAAGTCGCGCACATACAGCTGTCAAAATTGCACCGCATTACAGTGAGCCTGTGGTCCATGTGCTGGACGCGAGCCGCGCGGTGCCTGTTACTACAAGCCTACTCAGTGACGATGGCAAAGAAGCATTCATCGCGCAGCACCGTGAAGATTATGAGGCCATCCGTAAGGCTCACTCCGCGCCGCGCCAGAAACTTGTATCGCTTGAAAACGCTCGCTCACGACCTACACCGATCGACTGGCGCGCCGAGGATATTCCAATCCCTGAGTTCACTGGCCTACGAGTCTTGGATAATTTCCCTCTTGCCACGCTACGTGAGTTCATCGACTGGACTCCGTTCTTCCATACATGGGGATTGAAAGGTGTATACCCCCGTATCCTAGAGAATGCAGAGCACGGACCACAGGCACGCCAGATTTACGCTGACGCAAATGTGTTACTGGACATCATTATCGAGAAGAAACTGCTCAGGGCTCGAGGCGTTTACGGCTTGTTTCGTGCTAACTCCCTGGGTGACGATGTTGAGCTTTACACTGACGATTCACGCAGCAACGTCATTGAACGGTTCCACTTCCTCCGTCAGCAATCAAACCGAGAGGGCAACGAACCGTGCCGATCTCTTTCCGACTTCATTGCACCTGTGGGCTCGGGGCTGCAGGATCACATTGGTGCATTCGCGGTTACGAGCGGAATTGGGTTGAAAGAACTATGCGATAAATTTCGTGCAGAAAACGATGACTACAACGCCATTATGGCGGAGGCTATTGCCGACCGGCTTGCCGAGGCCTTCGCGGAATGCCTGCATAAGCAGGCAAGAGATGAGTGGGGATATGGTCGTCAAGAGACCCTGACGCCTGCTGAGTTGATCCACGAAAAATATCGCGGGATCCGGCCGGCAGCGGGATATCCTGCATGCCCAGATCACACAGAAAAAGGCATACTTTGGCGCTTGCTTAACGTTGAGGCCAATACGGGTATGTTGATTACCGAGTCGTTTGCCATGTGGCCAGGCTCAAGCGTCAGCGGCCTTTATTTCGCTCACCCTGAGTCGCGTTACTTTAGCCTCGGCAAGATCGGCCGCGATCAAGTCGATGATTACCACGAACGTAAAGGGATGAGCATAGCTGAAGTCGAACGATGGCTAGGACCTAACCTCAACTACGATCCCGCTGAATAGTCTTCGTTTACGGGTGATTTTCGAGGGGATTCGGGGTTGGCTTTGAGGAGTGGGAGCTGTTGAGTTGCGCACAAATCGCATACTCTTTTTCCGCCGCATCTTTAAGGCCGAGTCTTCGTTCGACTCTTCCCAACTTGAAATGAAGCCCAGCGACGTCAGGAGATAAAGAGATAGCTGCTTCGTACTCCTTCTGGGCTTCTGGCAGTTTATTCAAAGCTTCGTAAATGTCACCGAGCACTTCGTGTGTCTTCGGATTCTTAGGTGCGAGCGTTACTGCCCTCAATGAATAATCAAGCCCTTCGGCAGGCTTTTCCTGCTGCAACAGTAGACTACCCATGTTCATGAAGGGTTGAGCTTCTTTGGGATCTTGCCCCTGCCAGGAAATCGCATTCGCGAAGGCGGCTTTTGCCTTATCCTGTTGCCCTGTCTCCTGCAAGCTGAGACCAAGATTGTCCTCGGCCAGAACGTCTTGGGGGCGGAGCTCCAACGCACGCTCAAAGCATTCGACGGCCTCAGCAAATCGATTCTCGTTGTATTTTGTTCGTCCGAGCAGATACCACGCATCACCGTCTTTAGGGGTCTCATTGGTGGTGGCAGTGAGCCATTTATCCGCATCTTCAAAATCTTTTAAGAGCACGTAGTCCGCTGCGACAACTTTAAACTCATACGCTCCTGGGCGCCTTAACTGCGCGCCGGCCGTATATTCCGCGAGGGACTGCTTCGCGTCCTGCTTTCTATAAAGCACATAACCCAAGAGGAAGTGCTCGTCTGCCGTAGGATGAGCAGTTAGCATTTGTCGCAATTGCAACTCTGCCTCACTCAATGAACCTGCAGTTATCAAGGTGCGGATGTCAGTCAAATCATCCTTCTGGGCGTTCGCGATAGAAGTACAGAACAGAAACAAAGCTGTGAAGCTCAGTAGGCAATTCGTAATCTGCATAGGGAACTTCGGCCCAAGCTTCGAAATGACTATGATGAGTGCCAAATGTACTCACATCCTTAAATGACATTTTATCGCTCTGTAAGAGATCGAGGGATGATGACCTGTCACTATGACAGCTATTTCGAGGCCGCTACACTACACTTCTGCTCTCCGTTGAGGATTGACTGCAAGGTTCTTAAAGCACCGGGATCATCCGGACTGTATATCAACGCAGTCTCGAGAGTCTTCTTTGCTATATCGCCCTCCCCTAACAAGCACTGCACCACAGCAAGGTTTCGTCCAAGCAGAACCTGATCTTCATTCCTGTTGAAGAGATCCTTCCATTGCAGTTCGGCGCCCAGCAGGTCTCCACGCTGTGCAAGGAGAGTGCCTAGGTTAGTGTTCGCCGTAAGGTCGTTCGGATCGCTTTTTAGAACCTCACGATAGAGTCGCTCCGCATCTGGCTTCCTGCCATTCATCTCCGCAAGCACGCCGAGAGCTCGTAGCGCGGGAATGTCGGGCTGAGATGAGGAATTGGTTAGCCCAGACAGAAGACTGGTGGCGATTGCCTTTCTGGACGTATCCCTTTGTACCACAAGCTCATAATAAGCAAGTCCAAGATCGCGTGTATCGCTTCCCTTCTCAAGTAGTGGAATCAATTCCGTACCCGGCTTAGGCTGCGCATTAAATTGGTACGATGGTTCAGGAACTCTGCGGATTCGATGATCTGTCCAGGCGACATGAGCCACGTTGGTTGCGCCAGTTTTTGGCATATGACAGTGGGTGCAATCATGATCTTCTGGATGATGCTGCACCGCGAACTGCTCGCCCGTATGGCAGCTCAAACACTTCGCCCGATAAAAGGTCGCACGCTCAGTATCCGAGGGTGGCGAATGAACATCGTGGCAACTCATGCATGACATTCTGTCCCCACTGACCAATTTACAGCGACTTATTGTGAACTGCTCGATCTCGCTCACTGCGCGCCTGGTATTCGTCTCACTCGCATAAGAGAAATAGGCCACATAGTCGCGTATATCTTCGCCCGGTCTGTAATTAAGTACAGACTTGCCAGCACGCTCGACGCTCACATCACCTTCTAGATGGCATACGATGCATGTGGAGTCCCGCTTGATCGGCGACAACTTCACTGGATTAACGACCGGGCTCTTCCCTCCACTGCTGACATGTTGTGCTGTATCTCCGTGGCAGCTTTCACAGGTAATTCCAGTATGCAAAAATGCCAGCGAGCTGAAATGATTCTCTGTTCCAGGGTCCGGCTTTCTGACCGCGCTCATATGGCAACGAAGGCATCCATCATTCAGGAACAAACCGGACGGTATGTGGGAGCTTGCTTCGAAGCCGGGCTTCATCGCGTAGCCCTGAATCTTGTTGTAATAGGCGATCGGAGACTCGAATAAATAACCGTTTTTAGAATAAAGATAGGTTGTTCCGAGATGACCGGACCCTAGAAAGTAATCAAGCTTCTCAGAGCCCGCAACCTTTGCATCCAAGCCGAACGATGCACGGTTTGCATGATAGTGGAGATGTGGGCCATCGTGTTCAGAATCGACAGAGTACTCAATCTCCGACGAAAGATGATGCAGCTGCCCCACATGAAGCAGATCGCCCGCTGAGCCACTGGCCTTTGCCATATAAGTGTTCAAATACTTGTCGAACATCTGCTGATGACAAGGCTGGCAACCTTTATCGGCCTCCATCACGGATGTCGCTTTTGCGGGCTGGGCGGAAACAAGTCGCGCAGTCGAAAACAACACGACGATGCAGCCCAACAGTATGCTTCGATACACATCAACCCCCAGCAAAACTATTCGCTACAATTATCTCCGCTATCCTGAGACCTGCTTGAACTCTGTATCAACCAGCGATCAATGAACGTTGCCCTTGATGGCGCTTGCGCCTGCGGCCTGAGCTGCAACAGCATCACTCGCCTCCCTCTGTAATCGCCCGTAAGTTTGCATTTCCTGCTGTGCGTCAGCGGATTTGCCCTCCGCTCTATAGACCGATGCAAGCAAGAAATGAATGCTTGGCTCTTTAGGACTCTCTTTTACCGCCAACTCCAGGTCTGGTAGTGCTTCAGGCTGCCTACCAAGTCGAATGAGTGCACGGGCTCGATCTACGCGTGCTTGCATCAACTGTGGGCACTGCTCGATGGACTGATTGAGTTCAGTCAATGCTACGTCGTTCGGATCGTTTGCCTCAAGCATTGCATTCGCCAGCTTCCAACGCGCGGTGCAGTTGTTGGGGTCGATCGCGAGTTCTTCGTTGAACTCTTTTTGAGCGGATGCCCAGTTGCCCATCAGCCAAAACGCATTAGCCATGTGCATGTGCGTTCCTGGTTGTTGAGGCGCGAGATCTATGGCCTTCTTGTATTCGACGAGAGCGACGTCGTAGTTATGCATGCTCTCGTCGATTTCACCCGCGATCTCATGGGCAACTACTGAGTTTGGGTCAATTTCATTAATCTTGCCCAGCGCGTTCTGTGACATCTGGAGATATGTCTTGCCCAACAGATACCATGCGTCTTGATCTTTTGGGTTTCGCGTCAAGAAATGGTTGAGAGTTGCCGTTGCATCCTGGAGTTTTCCGAGCTTGATCTGAACCTGTGCGAGGGCCATCTCCGCTTGATCATCCTTTGGATTCGCGGTGACAGCCGCCTTTACAAAGGGCTCAGCCTTCTCGAACATTCCGAGCTGGTAATAACTCATGCCCAGCATTGCAGATGCAGTCGGCATGTTCTGATGCATCTTGAGTCCGCGCTCAAGTATCTCAGAAGCGTGAGTGTAGTCACGCTCGTTGAAGTAAAGCATTCCAAGGTTGTTGTATGCGGCAGCCAGATGAGGAGCCAGCTTGATCATCGCGCGATATTTCTCAACGGCGGTGGCAACATCGTTGCGTTGTTGAGCTGCCCTTGCCTCTGAGTACAACTGCTGAACCTGCGGTGTGACTTCTTCTTGACCTTGTTGAGCGAACGCAGCGAAAGGGGCACAAAGCAGGCACGACAGCAGGGAGAAACTCCATACACGATTCAATAGAGAGGAGGGCCGGAACTTACTCATGATTGGAAATTATAGTTGATTTGTAAGTTAGTGAATTACTCTCGAACGGAGCGCTAGAGCAGCTATGAATGTATTGATTCGCAAGGCGAATGCTCAGTCATTCATGTTGAGACGAGATGTGGAGTCCGGGAAAGAAAAGCCAGGCTGCTTGTGGGCAGCCTGGCATGGAAGGTAAGAGATTTAAGACGACGATCAACTTGAACGACCGTCGCCTTGTTGATTAGAACTCAAGTCGGAAGCTGACCTGGCCTTGGCGGTTAGGTACGCTAGCGTTGTTGCCTTGACTTGTAGTCTGACCAAATGTGGCGTCGTTGACGTTGCTATCCGGCCCGTTAAAGATGGTTCGGTTAAGTGCGTTGAAGTAATCAACCTGCAAGAGACCCGTGAATCGATCACCGAAGAAGAACTTCTTTCTCGCATTCAGGTTTTCGTTGTAGAAGGCGGGGCTTCTCAGCTCGTTAAAGTTTCTCGGGGTGTCGGCCAATACATAGGGTGCAGCCGTCACGAATGATCCCGCTGGGTAGATCTGATGAGCTACTCCGGTCAGGAATTGATCACGCGCTCCGTTGTAGTTGGCGGTGCCCAGCTTAACGCTCGGAACACGGATGGGACGCTGGAAGCCGTTCGGGAAAGGTGTTCCGTTCTGGCCAACACCTTGCGGAGTTCCGGCTTCGTAGTCGGTGACCCAGCCTACCTGCCATCCGCCAAATATCTGACCGGTGACGCCGTGATTGCTGAAGAACTTCTTGTTCGGGCCGATTGGCAGCTCATAGGTTCCGCTGATCTTGAGGGTCTGCGGGGGTAATGAGCTGGAGATTGCCCATTCCGGCTTCTGGTCGTATTTGTTGATGCCGCCGTTGGCGAAGCTTGAGAAGCCGCTGCTGGTGTTGTCCATCTGATGGGAAAGTGTGTATCCCATGAGGAAGGCAAGACCATTGCTGAAGCGCTTATCAACTTCGATCTGGGCGCTCTGGTAGTAGGTTGTTCCTGAACCTTCAAAGTTGTTGAAGATCTTGGAGTACTGAGGATAGGGTTCGAGTGCTTGAATAACAGTTGAGGAGCCACCGAAATCATTCACATAGTTGAGGTAGGGCTCAGTAAAGCCTTCCGCCTGAGCACAGCCGCTTGAGAATGTATCTGTCAACACCGATTGACCAGGGTTACCAGCTGCTGCCTGGCAGGCGCTGATCACGTTGCCGTACTGCGACAGATAGGCCGGACTGGGTTGATCTGGGTTATTTAACTGACTGGGCAGGTGGATAACGCGATTACCGAGCCAAGTCGCTGTTAGAAACATGTTGTAAGGCAGTTCACGCTGGTAGTTTACGTTCCACTGCTCAGCATAGGGAGCGTAACCATCATTTTTGCTGAAAGCCTCAATTTGCGTGCCTGCACCAAGAGCCGTGGTGAATGCGCCGCCTGCAGGGTTGGGAAGAATCGGACCACCAATGTCCCATTGACCAACCGCAGACGATGTACCACCGGTTGAATTACGGGTGTAACTGCCGACCAGTAGATTGCCGTCGTTGACAGCGACCTTGTTGGTGCCGTACTCATAAGCGCCGCCGTTGAGGAAGGCGATTGCAAAGCCACCCTGGATTACGCTTTTGTCGTTTAGCTTGTAAGCAAAACCGATACGTGGTCCCAAGTGCGTGAAGTGCGTATCCGCTCTGCTGTATCCAGCGCAACCGGTACAGGTACCAAACTTGGTAGCTGCGCCTGCGATCGGAGTTCCTGCCGCCGTGTTGTAGTGAGGATCGGTGCCGTTTGGATTGAAGAAGACGATTCTGTCGTTGTTTTCGGTGAATGGAACCTGAATATCCCAACGCAGGCCGATGTTAAACGTGAGCTTAGGAGAGAGCTTGATATCGTCCTGAACGTAAGGCGATAGAACAACATTGCGCAGCCGTTCTTCCTGGGTGTTGGCGCGGTTGTCAGCGTCGGGGATGCCCAGCAGGAAGCTGGCAAACGAGCTGCCGTAGTTGTTGAAGTTTGCATCACTCTGGTTAGGGATGGTCGTTGTCCGTTGGCTGAAGGCGAAGTGGCCGCCGCTGGTCTGGTCCTCGTTGTCGTCCTGGTAGGTACGACGGAACTCGCCACCGATGTTGAAGGTGTTGCGTCCCTTGCTCCAGAGCCAGTTGTTGACGATGGCGATACCGAGCTTGCGGTTGACCGAGCCGCCGTTGGCGCCGCCGGTGCCCCAGCTGGTGAGCGGATTCTGACCATCAAAGGTGAAGCTAGGCGGAATGACTCCGTCGGCAACGCCTGGGAAGCTGTAGAGACTGTGGTTGAACTGGTCGTTGATTTCACCTATCCAACCAATTCCTGCCGTGGTGGCTAGATGTGAAGTGACCGCGTTGTTGTAGGTCAGCAGGTAACCACTACCCTGTGCCGGGAAGTCACGTAAGCTATTGAGCGGGTTCGGTGGCAGAACGATCGGAGCATTGTCGAAGCCCAGGTTGTGGAAGCTGTTGTGCCACTGACTGTAGTGGATGCTCTGCGTTTGAGTCAGATTCTGGTCAACAGTGAATCCCCAGACATGCTGAATGTTCGGATTGGGGTACAGATCAGGATTTTTGTTGCCCACCTGGCCGAATACGGTACCAGTTGTATCTGGATCTGGAATATTTGGAATCAGGGTTTGTGAAAGAGGGCTGATGCGGGAAGGGCAGATGACATTCAGGCGACCGTTGCATTGGAACTGAGCGCCCGTCGTAGGATCGTAGATTGGGATCTGTTTGCCATTGCCGTCCAGGTAGTTTGTAAAGTCACCTGTTTTTTCCGCCGCCGAAGGAACGGTACCGAAAGACTCGTTTACGGCGTTTTGCTTGTACCATTCCTGGCTGTAGTGACCGAATGTCTTATCGCGACCGTCATAGAGATGAGGGATGCGAATTGGGCCGCCGATGGTGAAACCGTAGTTGTTCTCGTGGTCGGCTGGCGGCTTGTTATCGACGTTACTGGAGTTCCACGCCGGGCCGTTGAAGAAGCCTACGGAGTCAAACAAGCTGTTACGGTTAATTTCGAAGAGATCACCGTGGTAGCGGTTGGTGCCAGACGCCATGCCATAGGTGAGTGCGCCCATACCAAGACCGAACTGCGCGGCGAAGGTGGAACGCTCTACGCGGAACTCCTGCACCATTTCAAATGGAGGATTGAAGTTGGTCGTGTAACCTTCCGTTTCAGGCTGAGGTGCGGGAATACCGTTATAGAGAATTTCCTCTTCAAAGTCGGCGCCCCCACCAATACGGTGAGAGAACGTGCTGCCCGATGTGCCGGGTGCAAGGAACTGGAGCGTATCAATCTGACGTCCACGACCGGAAACCTCGGTAGGCAACGCGGCAACGACCTCGGGCTCGATCGTACTTCCGATCTGAGGCTGAGTGGTATTCAAAGCGATCGCATTTGAAGTGACCTCGACGGTATCGGTAGCAGAACCGGTTGCCAGCGAGATGTCGATCGTCGCAATGACCGTGACTTCGACATTCACATCTTTCTGAACAGCCTTTTTGAAGCCGGTCGCTTCCACCGCAACTGTATAGTGTCCAGGATTCAGACCTCTAACGGCGTAGGTTCCTGCTCCGCTGGTGATTAGGTGAGTCGCGACCGAAGTGTCCTGATTGGTAACCGTGACCTTGGCGTTGGGCACAACCGCGCCGCTGGCGTCCGTCACAGTGCCGGTGATACCCGCGTTAGCCTGGGCATGAGCCGTAGGTTGGATAAACGCGAATAGACAGAGGGTTGCCAACACGACTTGGAAGATTCGTATCGATAGACTTAAAGGTTGGCGCTCCGGGATTCGAGGCACTGGTCTCATGGTTGCTCCTGAAGGTACGGGTCTTGATTGTTGTCGCTCTTGCAGGTTCAGAAGGCAGGTTTAACCTTCTCTGTCCTGTCAACTAACTCGGCGTAGAAATTTCTCCATCGAACGATTGATGGTATCGTTTCCATAAGGCGCGAATATATTGATCTGAATAAGCAACTGTCAAGAAGATTTTTGAAAACTTATATATATCCAGAATCTCGGCACTGTTACACGGGTTTCGCCTCAGACTCAAGGCGCTCGGGGCGCGTTTTCAGCCAGGCCGCGTGTATCCTGCCGAGCCGCTTGCTTGCCTGTTCCCGTGCGCAAACCGTCATTATTTGGTGGATTTCAGCGGGCTAGAGTCAGGAATCTCGCTAGACCCGCAGGGCCTTCCGCTACAAAGCACGCCAGTGATGCCTCTTCCCTCAGTGAGGGTATAAATGCGATCCACTGAAGGCAGCTTGACCGTCTCGCGCGCTCCCGATGGCCAGTGAATCTCCGCAGTTCCAGAGTCTATCGCATCCCCTAGCCCAAAGTGGAGCCTTTGATCGTTTGTCGAGACATAGCTACCGCCGCTCAGAACATCCTCTCTATGCCGCATTCCATTCGCCGTGAGGTACACAGCCGCGCCGACTGCATCCCGTGGTCCCTTCAGACCACCTTCCAGCTTAAGCTCTACCCAGTGATGACGATCTGAGTTCACATTCCTTAGAAGCGTGGGCGGACCATCCTCGGGATTAATGATGACGTCGATCTTTCCGTCGTTGAAGAGGTCACCAAAGGCTGCTCCCCTGCCTGCAATCACGGCAGCAAGTCCTGTTCCCCTTACAGGAGGAATCTCTTCAAACTTACCGTCGCGGGTATTGTGGAAAAGCTGGACCCGCTCCTTATAAGATGTCCCCCAGTTTTCCTGATCGGCGACGGGATATATGTGTCCGTTGACCATCATCAGATCCAGCCATCCGTCATTGTCGTAATCGAGAAAGCCCGTCCCCCACCCGAGGAATGGCATTGATTTCCGGCCGACGCCTGCGGGAATGCCGACTTCGGTGAAGCTTCCATTGCCGTCATTTCGATAGATGAGCTTTGCTTCGTCGGAGAAATCGGTGATAGCGACATCCAACAGTCCGTTATTAAGATAGTCCCCTATCGCAATCCCCATCGCCGCAACTTCGCGACCATCCTCATTGAGGGCAAACCCTGACGTATAGCTGGCGTCCTCGAAAGTGCCATCTCCCTTATTGATATACAGGTAGCTCAGAGTTGAATCATCGGCGACCAGAAGATCCACTTTGCCATCGTTATTCATGTCCGCAAAGACTGGGGTTATTCCGTAAAAACGATTTAATGCGTCCGATACCCCTGCCTTCACACTGACATCAGTAAAGGTTCCGTCGCCGTTGTTGTGGAAGAGATGATCCGGTTCCCCTTCTATGTTCTTGGGGCCGCACATGACGGAAACACCACGAAACTCGCAGAGTGCGAAGCCGACCGCCTTGGTTTTCTCGTACGGCAGGTTGTTGCGGTCAAAGTGTACGTATCCAGAGACGAACAGATCCAGACGGCCATCGCCGTCATAGTCACCCCAGGTCGCGCCTGCAGACCAGTTCCCGAGGGTCACTCCTGCCTTTTCGGCCATATCAGTGAAAGTGCCGTCATGGTTGTTGTGGTAAAGCCGATTCTTACCCCAATTAGAGACGAATAGATCAGGCCAACCGTCGTTGTCATAGTCTCCAACGGCCACCCCAAACCCCCACCGGTCGTTGGTTACCCCGGCTTTCTCCGCCACATCCGTAAATGTGCCGTCGTGATTATTGTGAAAGAGCGCTGCATGAGGCGATGGTTCTTTACCGTCGAGGGCGTCGAAGGTGGACCCATTCACCATATAGATGTCCAACCATCCGTCATTGTCATAGTCGATGAGGCCAACTCCAGAGCCGTTGGTTTCGATAATGAGTTTTTTCTGCTGGGTGCCCATCCTATGGTTCCACCTGGAAAGACCAGCAGCTTTGGTTGCGTCCTCGAAAACCGCGGGCCCAGACTCAACAATGCCATCTGCGGTGATCGGCAGTTTTCTTTCGTTTGGGGAGC
>Ga0302140_10009745_pt1 | contig 11902 bp, 10 predicted proteins | sample I_Bog_E1_1_FD_202095 | JGI IMG/M metagenome (GOLD analysis project Ga0302140, IMG submission 202095) | Peat permafrost microbial communities from Stordalen Mire near Abisko, Sweden - I_Bog_E1_1 | ecosystem: Environmental > Terrestrial > Soil > Wetlands > Peat | place: Sweden: Abisko, Stordalen...
GCTGCGCACCGTAATGGCATCGTAAGCCTGCAATTTCTCCGGCAGTTCATCTTGCGGAATGTTATTGGTATCTACTTCAAAACTGGCATCTTCCAGCATTTTTTTGCCTATCGGATCGATGCCATCGTTGGCTAATATTTTGATCATGGTATGTTGGTTAACCCCCCGGCCCCCTGAAGGGGGAGTACCCGAGGTTATATGTTGTAATTTATCCTACATTATTCCCCCTTTAGGGGGCTAGGGGGTTGAAATTCCTGCATGGCATCGATCAGCACGTAAACGCTGGTGATGGGCAATGCATTGTAAATAGACGCCCTGAAACCGCCTACGCTGCGGTGTCCTTTTATGCCCACGATGCCTTTTTCGTCGCAAAGTTTCAGGAATGGTTTTTCGTGTTCAGGGTTTTCCGTTACGAAACAAACGTTCATATGCGAGCGGTCTTCAACGGCGCAAACCGGCTTAAACAGCGGGTTGCGGTCGATCTCTTCGTAAAGTACCCGCGCTTTGGCAATATTTTCTTTTTCGATCGCTTCAACACCGCCTTTTGATTTCAGCCAGTTCAATGTCAGCATCGACACGTAAATAGCGAAGCAGGGCGGCGTGTTATACATCGAACCACCCTCGATCTGGGTTTGATAGTTAAACATTGCCGGTATCTTACGGCCAGATTTGCCTAATATCTCGTCCTTAATGATAACCAGGGTCGCTCCTGCCGGGCCCATATTTTTTTGCGCGCCAGCGTAAATGATGCCGAAATCAGCAACGTTGATTTTGCGGCTGAAAATATCGGACGACATATCACAAACGACGGGCACAGGCGACTTTGGAAAAGTTTGCGACTGGGTGCCATAAATGGTGTTGTTTGATGTCATATGGAAATAAGCCGCATCGGCAGGTATGGTAAAATGCTTCGGGATGTAAGTGAAATTACTATCCTTAGATGAGGCAACCACTTCTACATTTCCAAAGTATTTGGCTTCTTTCATCGCCTTATTAGCCCATACGCCGGTTTCCAGGTAAGCGGCCTTGCCGCCTTCGGGCAACAGGTTATAGGGGGCAAGGGCAAACTGTGTGCTTGCTCCTCCCTGCATAAATAATACCGAATAACCATCAGGTACTTCAAGCAGTTCTTTCACCAGCCTTACCGCCTCATCCAGGATCGATTCAAACTCAGCCGAGCGGTGCGAAATTTCCAAAATAGAAAGCCCGATACCGTTAAGATCGAGAACTCCTGCTGCAGCCTGTTTTAAAACTTCGTGTGGTAAAATGCCGGGGCCGGCGCCAAAATTATGTTTCATGGAATAATTGTTTTCTTATTGGCAATGAAGCTATCGGTAGCATTTATTATTTAGTTGGCCGCTCCCGATGGTTTCATCTGATTTAATAATTGGTTTGTGTCAAAACAGTCATAATTAACAACTTCACATTAAGACGGGCCGAAGTTAATTAATTTCGTAATATTTCAAGAGTTTATTTGCTTTTTTTGAAAAATGATACTATTGTCAGACAATTGCTGCCTATTATTTAAAATAATAAAAAAATCGGGGCGGTTTATTGAAATGCTTGTATCACGATCGGGATACAGTGCTCAAACTTTTCAATTTGGCGATCATCCCGGTTGGATCGGGTGCAGAGAAAACCGCATTCCCCGCAACAAAAACGTTGGCGCCTGCTTCGGCCAATTGCTTGATATTAGCGTCGTCCACTCCCCCATCCACTTCGATAAAAGGGCTAACATCTTTGCGGGCGCATAGTTCTTTTGCATCGTGCAATTTTTTATACGTATTTGCGATAAACTTCTGCCCGCCAAAACCCGGATTTACCGACATGATAAGCACCTGATCAAGGTCCTTTATTATATCTTCCAGCAATCCAACCGGGGTATGCGGGTTAAGCGCTACGGCCGCGCGGCAACCCAGCTCTTTTATGTATTGAACAGTACGATGTAAATTAGGACAGGCCTCGTAGTGAACAATAATCCCGTCCGCGCCCGCATCCCGGAAATTTTTGAGATACCTGTCGGGATCAACGATCATCAAATGCACGTCTAAAGGCTTTTTAGCATGCTTTTTTACTGCACTGACCACCGGGAAGCCGAAGGAAATATTCGGCACAAACATGCCATCCATTATATCAACATGTACCCATTCCGCTTCGCTGGCATTGATCAGTTCAATGTCGCGCTGCAGGTTGGCAAAATCGGCGGCTAAAATGGATGGCGCTATAATTGAGTTCATCACTCAAAGGTATGGTTTTAGTCCGAAAGTCGGAAAAGTCCGGAAAGTCCTAATATCTATCAAGGATTGACCTTAAAAATAGCGGTGTCTTGCAGCAATGAATTGAACAAAGTAATAGGAATGTAACCAATCTGTCTTTCGGACTTTGCCGACTTTCGGACTTCGGACTTTTGACTTCCTCAATCACAATTCAACAACAAGTCATAATACTTCTGCATCAGAACCACGTCGTAATTTACCAATGAGGCGTAGGCTTCGGCAATCAGCTCGTTCAGGATGGAAGATCCAAGCTGCCCCGCGCCATCAGGAATTGAATCGTAGTATTTGATAAGCTCTTTTACACGGATGATCTCAGAAAGCAGCGCCTGCACCAGGTCGGAAGAACGACCCGAAGGTATCCCCGGTGGGTTGTTACCCAAAAAATCTAATGGATCATCATTTTCAGGGGTCATTTTTTCAGATCAGCAGGACAAGGGTGTATTTCGGCTTAAACAATTATAGCTAAAACTCTCGATGGGCAAGTTTTGTTTCAAAAATTTAAAAAAAAACTGAAAAATATTTGTCAAAATAAATAAAACCCTCGTTTTGAGGGTTTTATTTATTTTAGTTGATTAAGTTGGATTAAGTTGATTAAGTTAAAATATCGGAACAACGTTGCTGTTCAAGTCAATCAACCTATTCAACTCACTTACTTTGCACAGGCCGGGGCAATAAAGCTTTTCTCGAAAGCTTCAATTTGCCCTGCTTGTCAATATCCAGCAATTTAACGCGTACTTCGTCGCCCACCTTAAAAATACCGTCCATCGTTTCAAGACGCCTGTGGTCAATCTCGGAAATGTGCAATAAACCATCTTTACCCGGCATTATTTCAACAAATGCGCCGAAAGGCATGATCGATTTTACTTTACCTTCATAAATGTCACCAACTTCAGGTCTTGCAGCAATCGCACGAATACGCGCTACAGCTTTATCAATTGCCTCTTTATTGTCTGCAAAAATCTGCACTACACCAAAGTTGCCAACTTCTTCAATATTGATATTGGCGCCGGTTTCACGCTGCATTTCCTGTATGATCTTACCACCGGGCCCGATAACGGCGCCAATGTATTCCTTGTCAATCTTCAGGGTAATGATGCGCGGTGCATGCGGCTTGTAATCTTCGCGTGGTTCGGCAATGGTTTTCTTCATTTCGCCCAGGATATGCAAACGTCCTTCTTTAGCCTGCTCCAATGCTTTTGCAAGCACTTCGTAGGATAAGCCGTTTATCTTAAGGTCCATCTGGCAGGCTACGATACCTTTAGCGGTACCGGTTACCTTAAAGTCCATATCGCCCAAATGATCTTCATCACCCAAAATATCTGAAAGGATAGCGTATTTGGTGCCCATTTCGTTGGTGATCAAGCCCATGGCAATACCTGATACCGGCGATTTAATTTTGACACCGGCATCCATCAGCGCCAATGTACCTGCGCACACGGTTGCCATTGATGAAGAACCGTTTGATTCCAGGATATCCGAAACGATACGGATGGTGTACGGATTTTCATCATCCGAAGGTAATACCTGTTTGAGCGAACGCATAGCCAGGTTACCATGACCGATCTCGCGGCGGCCTGCACCCCTGTTCGGGCGAACCTCGCCGGTTGAAAAACCAGGGAAATTATAGTGTAAAAGAAATTTTGAATAACCGTTGATAAAGGCGCCGTCGATCATCTGCTCGTCATCCTTAGCACCTAAAGTAACGCTGGTTAATGATTGCGTTTCGCCTCGGGTAAATACCGCAGAACCGTGGGCAGCAGGCAAATAACCTACTTCGCTCCATATCGGGCGGATCTGTGTAGTTGTACGACCATCCAAACGTTTGCCTTCATCCAAAACCAGGTTACGGATAGCGTCGTATTCCACGTCGTGATAGTATTTCTTCGCTAAGCCAAGGGTTATATCATCTGTTTCGCCCATGGTGGCTATGTAAGCATCTCTAACTTCTTTAAACTTAGCAGCACGCTCGTCTTTTGCCGAAGCGGACGAAGCGATAGCATAAACTTCTTCGTATGTGGAAGCATAAATTGCTTTCTTTAACTCTTCGTTGCTGTGCTCGTGGCTGTAAACGCGTTTTTCGGTTTTGCCTACCGCAATAGTAAGTTCTTTTTGGATAAAACACTGGTGTTTAATGGCTGTATGTGCGAACTTGATCGCTTCAACCAGTTCATCTTCCTGTATTTCTTTCGACTCACCCTCAACCATGTTAACGTCGTGCTCGGAACCGGCTACAATAAACTCTAAAGTAGCGGTCTGCAATTGCGTTAAAGTTGGGTTGATGATCAATTTTCCGTCAACCTTAGCTACGCGTACTTCTGAAATCGGTCCGTTAAAAGGGATATCCGAAACGGCTAAAGCTGCTGACGCCGCCAAACCAGCCAAACAATCAGGCATAATATCTTTATCGGCAGAGATCAGGGAGATCATTACCTGCGTATCAGCATGATAATCTTCGGGGAACATCGGGCGCAAAGCGCGGTCAACCAACCGTGAAATTAAAATTTCATAATCTGATAAACGTGCCTCGCGGCGTAAAAAACCGCCGGGTATGCGGCCTGTGGCAGCATATTTTTCCTGGTAATCGACCGACAGGGGTAAAAAGTCAACCCCTTCTTTTGCATCAGGCGACGATACTACGGTAGCCAGCAGCATGGTATCGCCCATTTTAATAACAACCGAGCCATCGGCTTGCTTGGCCAGTTTCCCGGTTTCGATCTCAATGGTGCGGCCGTCACCTAAATCGATAACCTTTGTAATTACATTTAAACTCATCTTTTTTGCGTTGTGATGCGCTTTTCATCTTTTGGAGCGCACCGGTTTTTATGTTTGTAAATTTTGTTGCAAATGTAAAAAGCCATCCCCTAAGTTTGAGATGGCTTTTTATTAAAACCCGGAAAGATTACTTAATGATATCCCTTAGCTGCAGGGCCTTGATGATAGCACGATATCTTTCAATATCTTTTTTAAACAGGTAAGCCAGCAATGCACGGCGTTTACCTACTAATTTTTGCAGTGATAATTGGGTGGAAAAATCATGTTTGTTCTTTTTCAAATGCCCGGTCAAATGAGCAATACGGTAAGTGAACAACGCTACCTGGCCTTCTGCCGAACCTGTGTCGGTTGCACCTTTGCCGTGTTTTGCAAAAATCTCTGTTTTTGCTTCTGAACTTAAATACATTACTTGAATAATATTAAAGCGGTTATAAATTTTGTTAATTGTGGGTGCAAAGGTAGATAAACTATTGCATTTATGCAATAGTTTGTTGGAATGTTGTAAGGTTGAAAAGTTGGAATGTTGTTCAGCCGTCTTTTAACAACATTTCAACCTTACAACATTCCAACATTTCAACCTCACTTCCCCAGGATAATCGCCTCTGCCCTTTCAAGGGGTTCATCTTTACCGGCTTGTATGCCTGCTATTGTTGGTTTTACTATTTCGTCAATCTTTACGCCCTTGCGTTGCGTTTCGGTTCCGTCGGGATAAAGTATGCCGATGCCCGAAATAAGCGTACTGATACCGCCGGGCAGAACAATAGTGGATACGTTGCCATCTGCGCCGGCAGTGGTGCTGCCGATCACCGTAACATTGGGCGAACTTTGAAATGCCATGGTGGTATATTCCGCCGCGCTTTGCGATTCCTCATTAACAATCACCACCACCTTACCCTTGTAGTCGTTTTCGGGTTTTGCATAAATTCCGTCGGTCAATCTGAATGTGCCTGGATAGTAAACGCTGCCGTCGGTAAATTTGGCGAATTTGGCATTGCCTGTCTTGATGTAAGGTACAAAGGTAAACGGCATAAATTCCGAAGGGTAGCAACGCATATCTATAATGATGCCTTTAGTATCCTTAAAAAGCTTTTTTATTTCGGGCAGGTCCTTATTATGATACCGCCCCGGGTAAACATAACCAATTTGGTTATCGCTCATTAAATGAAAGCCAGGCTCACCGGCATGTGGGTCATATACATTCCTAAGATTAAGCTTTGTAAAAGCGATACCCATTTGCTTTACCTGCATCGCTTTGGCGTTGCGTATGATATCCAAACTAAAATCGTCGCTTTTGCTGCGCAACAGGTAGTTTCTGGGCATATCGCGCAGCTGTGTTTCATAGTTTGATGCGGCGGTAAGCGGAAGGTATTTTTTGATCAATTCATCTACGCCGATGTTATTTATCCCGGTAATAATATCCCCTATTTTCAAGTTGCCCTTCACCCCAAGCGTATCGTTATAGTAGGCCGTAACCACCAGCTTGTTTTCAATAAATTTTGCCTGGAACGGCGGGGCGTATTTCCCCCTGAATTGATTGAGGCCTTCGGGGTTGCTCCAGATATTGGCATGAGTGTCATGTATGTCGCAGATCAGCATCATGGCTGCCACATCATAATCCGTTGGATTACTGGCTGCCAGGAACCGGGGGATCATCCGCGGCAATACGCCATTCCAGTCTTCGCCTATCAAATGTTTATACGGGTAAAAGTACTGTATCATGTTCCAGTAGCGGAATAAGGCCAGCAGCCGGTAACCGGCATCCGGGTAGTCCATGTTTTTGTAGGGTTCTTCGTGTGTAAAATTCGGATTACCGGCGCCCTCCATGCTAATGTAGTAGTTTTTGCCGTCATCATGATTATTCAAAATATAAGTGAGCTTATCCGCCAGTGAAGCACTTACTACCGACCTGTCGAAGATCTCGCCGTAATCCGGCTTTTCCACCACATCTTTTTCATTAAAAGGTTTGCATCCGCCGCATTTTTCGGGCGCGCCGAGTTTATCCACCCATTTTTCAATCACCGCGCAGGCCCCGGCATAGTCAGCCGACTCGATGACCCCCGGCATCACCCTGAACAGCTCGGCATCCATATTGATATCCCCGGCCGCAACTTTAGGCAGATGGTATTTAATAAAACCCCAAACCTGGCAAAGCAGGGCCAGGTTTTTTACCTGTTGATCCGTTGGTTCAAAGTCTGCTATGCCAGTTCCTTGTGAGAACGCCAGGTCCCTTTGCGCCGGAAATAATTCCGGCGTTTTTGGCTTCAGCTCTTCAACCGGTTTGCCGTCAATAAAAACCCGTACGTTATCAAACCATATCTTTCCGCTGCCTGATATCAGGGCCCCTGCATTAATATTCACCGCGTTTTTATCGTCGTAAGGCAGGGTAATGGTGTATTCCTTCCAATCTGTGGTGCCGCGGATATTTTGATCCTGCATATTGTTGAAAGCGGCGGTGCCATCGATCCGAAGCCAGAAACCTGCAAAGCCGGTCACATCCTGCGTTTTTAAATAGCCAATCAGTTTAATCTCATGTCCTTTAAAGGTATATGGGATTACGCAGGCATAGGCTCCAAAATTTCCGTCGCTGTTTTTTGACGCAATGGTGAGCGCCGGTTTTCCATCCTGGCCACCGGTGCTGTCGAGCCTGAAAGCATAGTTTTGCTTGTCGCCCATAAAATTGTCCCAGCCATCCGGCAGCTTATCGGCGGGGTTTATTTTTTTAAAGTCGCCATTAAGCACAACCGGCTGGGCAAAACAATCATTAACGCCCAAAATGGTGATGAACAAAAAGAATAAAAGGTTGCGGTTTCTCATTGTAAAGGTTATTAACTGGCCGAAAGTAAACGGTAAGATTTAAAACGCGGAGATATTTAACATTATTTCACACTGACCGCTCGGCATTAACTTAATCTGCGCCGAAACTCACTGCAACCACTACAACTAACATCCCTATATTTGCCTAATGGAAAAACCCTCCTACTCTACTTTCGAAACTGAATTCCGCGTCCGCCCGGATGATATCGATATGTTTCAGCATGTGCATAACAGCAAATATTTCGACTATGTCCTCGCCGCGCGGTACGACCAGATGGAACGCTGTTACGGCATGGCCATGGAAAAATTTATCGAACGCGGCTTCGGATGGGTAGTGCGCACCGCCCATGTGGATTACAAGCGGGCGCTTACCATGGGCGATTATTTCGTCGTAAAAACAGGTATCGAAAGCATTGATGATAAGGGTTGCCGGGTAAAATTTTCGATCACCAATAAAGCCACCGGAAAATTATGCTGCGACGGCTGGTTTGATTATACGATGATAGATATGGCAACAGGGCGCGCAGCAAAGGTACCGGAGGATGTAATAGGGCATTATATGATTTGATGTACAAATCCGTGCACTCGTTCTTCGCTATTTTTATCTCTTGTCTCGGCCTGCTGGGTTTGTCAATCTTTACTGCGGAGCAACGCACCAAAGAGATTGGGGTACGCAAAGTGCTTGGGGCAAGTGAGATGCGGATATTCAGAATCCTGTCCAAAGATTTTTTACAACTGGTTGCGCTGGCTTTCCTGGTTGCCGCGCCCATCGCCTGGCTGGTGATGAATAATTGGCTGCAGGATTATGCCTATCGCACAAACATCAGTTGGACATTATTTGCGTTGGCAGGCCTGCTTACGCTGTTTATTGCACTGGCCACTATCAGTTTCCAGGCAATAAAAGCAGCCCTGGCAAACCCGGTGAAAAGTTTGAGGACGGAATGACGCTATCATCCGCATAAACCAACCCGTAATGGCAACTGCCTATAAATAAGACCATCTAATTGACATCCGCCCTTTGCATGCTGCGGATGATCTGAATTAATAGTCGGATCAGATTGATCGATATTAAATTTAGGCTTACCCCATTGTTTAAAGAAAAACGGTACGCTATTTTCTTCACATTTGGTTTTAACAAATTCTATCCAACTTTTCCTCACTGGGCGAGCCCCATGGCCAGACTCCCCTCCGACTATGACCCAGTCAATTTTTTCGAGATCTAGTGTTTTTACTGGACCTATTAGAGGCTCTATTGATAAAAATTTGATTTTCGCTGACGTTTTCGATAAGTCATTTATGCGATAGGTGTACTTTTCATTTTCTACCGACACTCCCATCCAAATATTGTCTGTCCAGGTTAAATCGCCGGACATCGCCAACACCCTATCTGATCGTTTGGTCAAAATTTGATAGGTATGCTGTTGAGTCTTATTCATTACAGAAAACACCGCCTTGATAAAATCCACCGGCACATCTGGATGGAATAAATCGCTCATGGAATTAACGAAAACTACTTTCGACCCTTTCCATGTAAAAGGAATATTTAATGAATCACTATGAGTCCTTATGTTAAACCCGTCCTTATATTTTTCAACTCCCATAGCTTTAAGTCTTCTTGACATTACTTCGGCATAACAAAACTTACAGCCCGGACTTATTTTATTGCAGCCGGTAACAGGGTTCCATGTTAGTTCCGTCCACTCAATATTTGATTGCGCCATTATAGTCTATATTTGGGTTTGATAACGTCGTTTGCAAGTTTCAAAGCGGTTTCATTATTCGTTGCCATCATAAAATGGTACATTATGGAATTGGTGCTGTTGCGCATTACAAAAGATTCAGAGACGAAGTTAAAAACAGTTTTCAGTCTTTGCCGGTATAATTCTCCAATCTTATTTATTGCCTTTTCCTCTTTATTTGTTAACGTTTCGTCCCCGAATAATGTGTTAACGGTTTTGCTGGAATAAAAATGAGCTAATATTTCTTCCTTCGTTAAACCTAAGAATTTTTCCAGCTTCCCAAGCCATCCTTTGGGAATATTTTCGACATTTCTTATTAACAATCTATTTACACCCACACCGGTGGGAACCAAAATCCAAAAATCTATTCCCAAACCTTTTAATTTTTCAATAGAATCCCAGTTAACCGTCATACCATACGGGTCGATAAACGCCAAAGCGCGATATTTTCTATTTTCCATCAAAAACTTGGCCATGTCAGCGAGTTTTTTATTGCAGTCAGCCTTTACAACATGAGCATTTTTACCGAAATAATGAGCGTTGATGGATGTTTCAAGAGCATTTTTATTCTTCTCATCTTTTTCAACAAAATAATAAATATCAAATGGCTTCGGTTGATCTATATCCAATATTCTAAGAGCCGTCCCCTTTATCGACTCCTCTTTTTCTGCGTCGCCGATTAAACCGGACCCAGCAAAGCCATCAAAGTACAACGTTTTTACCCAGTTTTGCTTGTTCATGATGATCAAGTATGCCTTTGCATAATCAACGACTATTTCCATTTTGGCTTCTGTCCAATTACCTCCAAATTGATTCATTGTCTTTTGTTTAAAGCAAAAATACTAATATTTTTAGCATTTACAAAATATTGAATATATTTTATTTAATTATTCTCTTTTTTTTTCCTCAATTTGTCACAATCCCGTTACCCCGCTCCTATTGTAAACTGCTATTTATTTCCATTAATTTGAAGCCGTAACTGATCATTATTATTATCCTACTCACATGAATAAATTCCTGTTCACGGCTGCGGCTATTTTAGCTGCGGGCGCCGTTTTTGCCCAACAAGGGCCTGTTTTGACCGACAAGGATTACGCCCACGCCGAAAATTTTTTAAACTACAATACCGAGCCATTGATTGACCATGCGGTTGTAAGGCCAAACTGGCTACCCGGCGACAAATTCTGGTTCCGCGACCTGGATGCCCATGGCAGCGAGTTTATTTTGGTCGATCCGGCTAAAAAAAAGATCTCAGGCGTTTTTGACCAGGGCAAACTGGCTGCCGCGCTTTCCATGGCTACCGGCAATCATTACGAAGGGTTGATGTTGCCGTTCGAGTCCTTCTCCTATTCAGCAGACGGCGGGTCGGTTATTTTCAGGGCCGACGGCAAGCAGTGGAAGTGCGACCTTCAAAGCTATCAATGCGTTGTGGATACCGAAAAAATTGCCGGGAGTTTGGCAGGAGTTGGTTCGGGCAGAAGATTCCGGGGCGGCCCGCAGAACGAAGCTCTATCGCCGGATGGCAAAAAGGCCGCCTTTATCCGCGACTGGAATTTGTGGGTACGCGACGTGGCAACAAAAAAGGAAACACAGCTGACCATCGACGGGATTGAAAACTATGGCTATGCCACCGATAACGCCGGCTGGAAATCGGGCGAAGGGCCGATTGTACGCTGGTCGCCGGATTCAAAAAAAATAGCAACGTTTAAGCAGGACCAGCGCAAGGTTAGCGATATGTACCTGGTGACCACCAACGTGGGAAAGCCAACGTTACGGACGTGGAAGTATCCTTTCCCGGGCGATAAGGACATACCGATGATCCACCGGGTAATTATCAATGTCGATCAGCCAAAACTGGTCGCCATAGATGTTCCTGCAGACCCGCACCGCGCCAGCTTAAGCGACGATATTTCAAGCAGCGGCACTTTTGATGATGTAGACTGGAGCGAAGACGGCAATCAACTGGCATTTGTGTCCACCTCCCGCGACCATAAAGATGAAAAATTCCGCATTGCCGACGCCAATACCGGCACCGTGCGCGAAGTTTTTGAGGAAACTGTGCCTACGCAGTACGAATCGGGCTGGGGAAGCATCAACTGGAAGTTCCTGCCAAAAACCAACGAGATCATCTGGTTTTCGGAGCGGGATAACTGGGGGCACCTGTATTTGTATGATGCCGCAACCGGTAAAGTTAAAAACCAAATTACCAAGGGCGACTGGGTGGTAACACAAATGCTTTTTGTTGATGAAAAAAACCGCCAGATCTATTTCATTACCGATGACCGTGAGCCGGAAAATCCC
>Ga0302140_10009751_pt1 | contig 11898 bp, 10 predicted proteins | sample I_Bog_E1_1_FD_202095 | JGI IMG/M metagenome (GOLD analysis project Ga0302140, IMG submission 202095) | Peat permafrost microbial communities from Stordalen Mire near Abisko, Sweden - I_Bog_E1_1 | ecosystem: Environmental > Terrestrial > Soil > Wetlands > Peat | place: Sweden: Abisko, Stordalen...
GAGCATTTACGCAGTTGTTTGCCGTGCCAGTGACAACCTCAAATACCCCGTGAAGTATCAGTTGGCCGAAGCAAGCAAACGCTTCTATAGCCTAACAGGATTCACTCCATAAAGTTCTAGCTCTCGCTATCTAATCTTTGCGACTTGACTCGTCGTGGATTCAGATAGGCAACAGCCTCAAGGCTTTCACTCTCAAGAACGGCCAACAAAAAGCTTCTCGTCACCTCTGAACACAATATACAGCGCCTTACCACCCTATAAAATCAGCCACATAACCTCAAAAAAAGAATAAACAGCCGCCACGCACCTAACCCGTCTCTCTGCCTAATTCTCCTGTTACCTCTCCAGCCAACTCCAAGCCTGTTCCTGGAACGCTTCCCTTTAAACCTTACACGAGTCTCAAATCCATCTGCATCTGTGACTCCACACTCATCGTTTCTAAATCTGGTGCTTATGAAACCAGAACCTCCCCGTGGACGTCGCACGACGGGTCTGTAGTAACTTCTGTCCGATACCCTGCGAGTGCTTCTCTCGTCGCGCTCGTCGCTCTCATCGCTTTGCCAAAGTTCAGGTTGCTTGGAAGCACAGCTCCCTATGTCGAACCTTCTGACGAAAACCAAGTGGCACTGGTAAGATTAGCTTGTATTTCGCAGACAGGGTTAGTTTTAAATGTAGATGTGAAGGATAGGAAGTCGTGGAAGATAACGAGGCTCCCAGCCTGGCGATGTGACCGATACGCCTCAATGAGACTCATTGGCTTGCCACGCGGCCGAATCACTTAACAAATATAGAGGATATGTCAATGCATTACATTTGAATGCGTCAAGCTTACCGTTAAAAGCTATCGCGGAGCCTTGCTGACAACCTCGAGTACATACACGATCACAAATATCACAAGGTATATCATAAACATCTGAGGTTCAATTTCGTTTCTTTCATTTTACTTGTCTGAATCAAGACGATCGTCGGTTGCCCAACCCAGTAGCATTTCTGCCCTGCAGTGGACTCTCAAGGAGACCACCAAGGCGTCCTACTCTATATCATCGCTTTCTAGTAAAGACTGTCATAGACCCAGCCATTCAAGGATCAAGTCTATCAGTTTTGAGCGCAGAAACCTCCCTGCAGCGCACTATTGACAAAGAGGATCACATATACAGTTTGTATAAACTCAACCGGTAACGCCAGGCAACATGCTTCGCACGGTGATGCTCATCAAAACCCCACTTGCGCCAGAAGAAACGCCAATAGTATGGACAGAGCGGACTTAGGAAAGGGTATAGTACAGTCCGGTAACACGGAAGTGAGATCTAGGTAGGAGTTGTAGGTAGACAGTTGTAGGTGAAGTGAAAGAGGCAATAGCATCTCGGATCACGACCTGGTGGCCGCTCGCGGTGGTGAACGAGGTGCTTGAGTGGCAGGTTCTGGAGTAACCTCTGGGATTTGACTTGGGGGACCATCAAGATTATGTGGGCGTTCTGTGATGATAGGATCGTCGGGCCTCGTGGCTGGATGGATCTCGACATCGTCTCGTGAATCGAGCTCAGTGCGTGCATTCCATCGTTGGAATCTCGTAGATTCATTCTCGTTGTTGTAGTTTCGTTCAATAGGTGACCAGCCAGCCACGCTACCGGCAATGATACCAGCCATAACAGTTGTAGCTCCTAACGCTGAGTTTGACCGGGACCGATTGCTTCTGCCGCGCTTGCGGGATGAAGGGGTCACCCGTGTTCCTTGAGATCCGAAACTGTCCTCACGATGGGGTTCTCCATTTGGTGTCTGCGGAACGGAATTGCTCCTTGAACGTGAACCACTTCTAGATCGTGGGAGGAACTGATCGCGAGCATCCTGCATTCTAAACTTGAGGTTGTTCAAACGGCCACCCTTGACACGCTTGAGGAAGCTGAGTTCTTCTTTGACATCAGCCAATGGCCTTGGGAATCGAAAATGTTCTTCCTCGTCCGAGATTGTAACCTCCGGTCCTTTTGGTCGACGCTTCAGGTAAGCGGGTATGAGTCTGACGATGAGTTCATCCGGAACCAGACGAATGGCAGCTCCAATAGGGATAGACAAGGCGCCAAGAATAACGGAGTAAAGCCATTGAGCACGATTCAGATGCACAACATTGAATGCTTTGCCTCCAACAAAGATTATCATGACCTGGCCGCCAATCATTACACAATTAATGGCGATGAAGAACCAATTCCGTGTAACACCTTCAAAGATATTAAATTTATTGTCAAGTCGACGGTTGCTAAAAACCTATTAGCATGATTTCCGTGAGCAAAGAGCAAAGTTTCTACTTACTTCCACTGATTAAAGATCTGCATCCACACGAAAGTATTGAAGACAAGGGTCGGGATTCGCGCTATTTCTTCCGGCGACTGGTAAGAGAGGATCGATTCCGCTCCATAGTACAGCAACAGTGTGATGGCGAGTTGATACAATGCCTCCCCAATGATCATTTTCCACATCGTGACTGATATCAACGGTGCTGACTTGGGGTCCGGTTTCCGGTCCAGAATGCTTTCAGTGGGTGGATCTGTCGCTAAGGCTAATGCCGCCATTGTGTCCATGATGAGGTTGACCCAGAGCAGTTGCACTGCTGTCAAGACCGACTCTTCTTCGGCGCTGGACACAGCAGTGATGAAAGTCAACAACACAGCAGTGATATTAACAGTGACTTGAAACTGCAAGAATTTCTTGACGGCGTCATTGACAGCTCGCCCCCACATCATCGCTTTGACAATGGATTTGAAGTTGTCATCCATTAGGATGATAGCAGAAGCTTCCTTAGCAACCTCGGTGCCAGAAATACCCATCGAGAAACCAACATCTGCTGTTTTGAGAGCGGGTGCATCATTGGTTCCATCACCTGTGACGGCAACTGTCTCGCCGAGCTCTTTGAGCCGTCTAACGAGGATTTGCTTATCTTTGGGGCTTGATCTTGCCAAGACCTGAAGACGAGGAATTATTTGATCCATCTCGGTCTTGCTCAGCTTTCGAAAAGCAGGCCCTTCCATAATGAGCCCGCCTCTGGTGAAAATGCCGCACTCAGTAGCAATGGCTCGCGCAGTAACCAAATTGTCACCTGTGACCATGCGAACGACGACACCAGCTTTCTGACAAGTCGCCACGGCTTCCGCCACACCTTGTCGCAAAGGATCCTGTATGCCGACAATGCTTAGGAGAACCATCTCTGTGAAGATATCTTCGAAAACAGCCTCAGAACCCTCACCATCCACAGTTCGAGCTCCTCTTGGAGGCCATTTGTCGAAGTCTCGATAGACCATAGCGATTGTTCGAAGCGAGCGCGAAGCATAGTTATCAATCAAACCAGTAAGCGTTTGACGATTGTCCTCTGTCATGTGAGAAGATGTTGGCTCCTTCGTAGGATCGTGGATGAGAGCCGTGCACTTTTCAAGAAGTATTTCCGATGCACCCTTAACGTAGAGCCTATAGTGCCCTTTGTCCAGCTGCACAACGACACCCATGCACTTGCGGCTCGAATCGAAAGGGATCAACTGTACGACGTTGGCATTAGAGCGTTCCTGGTCAACGGAGTCCATCCCAAGAAATTCTTTGGCGAATTGAAGCAGAGCTGTCTCAGTCTTCGAACCGATGAAAGTCTTTACGCCTTCGACGTCCCCTTCAAAAGCGGTAGAGTTGACTGCAATCGAGTCTTTCAATAAAGTTCTGGCACCTTCACTCAACGACGTAATGACTTCTTGTGGAGACAGATTCTCGACAGGCACTCCTAGTTGAGTCTGTTTTCCTTTGGCATTACCGTTGGAGGTTTCAGAAGTGCTAACCGTGCCGCCGAAGCGAGAGCTGGTACCCAGAGTGCCGGCGACCACAGTCATCTTGTTCTCGGTCAAAGTCCCAGTCTTGTCAGAACAAATTGTCGTTGCATTTCCCATGACCTCACATGCCTTGAGATGTCGCACTAAGTTGTTGTCTTTCAACATCCTCGTGGTCGCGAAGGCTAAAGCCAATGTAACCGCTAATGGTAAACCTTCGGGCACAGCAACTACAATAATGGTAACGGTGACAATGAAGATCTGGAGAAATTGTTGGCCTTTCTCCGTAGGCGTTCCATTGTTGTTTGGCAGACGAACCAAAAACTCGATGAACAGAACGACAAACAAGAGGAGACCAGCGGCTCCACCAAGCTTAGCAATGTATTCTGCCAGGGTGTTCAACTTCGACTGTAGAGGCGTGACTTCGGGGTCCTCCCGCAGAGACATCAGGGTCTTGCCATAACTTGAGTTGACACCAGTAGATGTGACCAAAAAGGTTCCCACGCCATCCGTAACTTGTGCGCCAGAAAGAACGAACGGATCTAGTTTCCTCAAGCTATCATGGTTTTCAATTGCGGCGTAGACCTCGTCTGCGGGGTGCTTTTTGATCAAATCGGATTCTCCGGTGGTTTGGGACTCGTCGCATTTGACATTGTGGCCTTCGATGAAGATTCCGTCGACAGGAATCATGTCCCCAGGCTCCAGATGCATCACATCTCCAACCAAAACATCGAATACAGAGATTTCTCGAGTTTTCCCGGATCGAATAACATTGACATTCCGATCTTGCTTCTTTTTGTTTAGCTTGACGAATTGTTGTTCCTTTTGCCAGTCGTTCAAGGATCCGACAATCACTACAATCAAAATAGCAATAATGATCGCAACTCCCTCAACCCACTCAATAGGGGGGTGCTCGGCATCGTGCTTTGTTCCAAAGGTCTGATAGAGGCCAACGCCCAGCGAAATAGCTGCAGCAATAGACAGAAGAATCAACACTTTATCGTTGTAGGTGATCCACATTAACTGTAACAAATTCTTTCCTTTCTTCACTGGTAATCGATTGTCCTTGAACACTCGCTTTCGGTCATAAAATGTATCGTCAGGCGAGGGCCGTCTTACTGACACGCTGGATTCCTTGGAATCAACTCGTGCCAGGGGAGGTTTCGAATCGTAGGCTGGTGGGGAAGTAGGCTTGCGAGCAGCTGCTTTTGCTTCTTCAAAGCTGACGGTCCCGTCCAAATCACTCTCATCAACACTCAGTCCGGCTTTTCTGTCCGTTCTTAAGCCTTTCACCAAGCCACTCAGGCCACCCAGTGCATAGAACGCCGAGAGATTTTTAGGATTGATGAGTTTGTTCAACTGCCCTTGTGAGAAGGCAAAACTATTGTCCACGACCTCGAAATCTTCCTCAGTTCCCGGATCGGGTGTCAAGGCCTCGGCGTCGTTCATAATATCGTCGTTTCCTGGAGCTTTCCCAAAAGATCGATCTCTGTCACCTTGGGAGCTGTTGGCGAATGTCTCGCCGCTGTAATCCGTTTTTGCGTGGCTCCCCGTCTCTGACTCAATGGAGTTTTGTCTTGATCTTGAAAGTGGCACGGCAAGAAATGCTGTCGACTTGTCCCCCCATCGTGCTGTAGGCGACGAGACATTATGGGGTGACGTTGGCCTGCTATCCCTATCCCTGCTATCAAACGATGACGAAGCTCGTAGTTCAGGTATCGATACTCGGCTTGGTTGACTTTGGTGGTGCGAATGATGTGAACGAATCCCATTTGGGGCTCCAGTATCGTCTCGCAGAAGCTGGCTAGAAGGCTCACCCTGTAACGAAGAGGATGTGTTAGGTATAGCTCGAAGAGCAACAGCATCGCTGTCCATTTCTTGAGGTGGGCTGTTGGGACTGACAGCAGATGTGTCTATTGTGATTGTAGGTCTAGCCATTGTATGTCAGTTATGGACAAAGGTACGTCTCTATCTATGTAGGAGGCTTACGCCCTTTGCCGCCTCCCGCCAGAACTTGGTGACGGTGAAGTCCCGCCTGGATCTGTCATGATAAAGTTTGCACGAAGGCTATTGAGCTTGGAATTCTTGTCAAGTCGTAAGCGCTCCGCCCGAGGCGCAGAGGCTTGGCATAAATTTGATAGAAGCTAAACACCGATCTTGTCTGCATCGGAGGTGGGCTGTGTGGTCTTGGAGAAGAGAAGGAGATGCCTAGGCTGTCCAGAGAATATATAAGCCAAGCTCTCTCAATGTTTGAACCAACTAAAAGCAATGGCAAAGTCCCCAGCCAAGGAGGCGGACTGCGGCAGATTCGGGAACAGTTGGGCGATTGCTCCCAGACTCTACGAGCTGTTCCTCAAAGACGGCGCTTGCTGTGGCGGGGGAGCGGGCAATAGGATATGGACGAAAGTATAGGTTCTCCAGATTCTCACCTCCAACTAGATCATCCAACAGCGGCTGAGAAGCTTTGTACCGGTCGTTCGCGCGTGAGGTAGGGATTCGTAGGATTCGGGTTAGAGGTAGGCTCGCTTCATACGTCAAGGCTTAAGAAGCCATGGACTCCATCTGCACAGCGCCGCGACGTCGAGACAGAGGTCGTGAGCGATGGCGAGTGCGAATTGGGGGACAGTCAAAGACGTTGATGAGGTGTTGATAGGTGGAGACGGGCATTCATTCGAGGGAGATACTCTGCTACAAGTTCGTCGAGCGGTAGGACCACCTTGGCAGCGACCAGGGAGGGCTGTCGGATTTCGCGCTACAGTGAGGCTGTGCAGAGCACATACACTCTAGGATTTTTTCCCACGCACTGAACCGCCTCGACCGCCTATGGCACCGGCACAAAGAGCGGGTCTTCAAACATTGATGAAGATCGCGGGCGGCTGCGATGTTCGCATCTCGATTCTGCTTCACGCTGCTCGTGGAAACTTTACTTCTTGTCTTCTCTGTGCCTTGTGCCTCCTGCCTTCCCAGGAGGTTGAGGTTGAGTGTTGACGCTCTCCCGCTCGCGCTTACCGTGTTAGGCCATCCCAGAATAGAAAGGAGCACGAGAAAGGCAAGGGCTGCCTCTGCCGCCCAGAGGCAAAGCGACGGGAAGCAGCGAGAGCCAAAGGCTTCATGTCCGCCTTCTCCACAGCTCCTATCGTCGTCAGCCCTTCTCTTCCCCCGGCCGTCCCAGCGACATATCAGATGCCCATGGACCCCACGCTCACAGGTTCGAGAACGCGACGATTGCAGCGCTAGAGCCGGTGTATGCCCATTGCGGATCTGCGACCGGATATTTCGCTCTTTGTTTCCTTCGATCATGCGCAAGTTGATGATTACTGGTATGCTTTGCCCGCAACGGAAGGGCTCGCCGCTTCCCAAAACCCAACCTCCAGCCAACCTCCAGCCCCGTTACATTCTGGATGAAGCAGCACTTGCAGCAGCGTGCTGCGTCGAGTCTCTTGGCCAAAACTGTTTGGGCGAAGTAACGCATCAATGGCCGATGCCTATCAAGATGCCCACTCTCTTCAGCAATTTTTAGTCGCTGAACTCTCCCTGTCCTGTCTCCATAGATTCCGAGAAGCTTTCAACTTGAAGTGGACTAATCAACCAGCGTCTCGAACTTAAACTCCACACCCCACCCAACCATCGTTCTTTCACCGCGAGTTTACGACCCATCCGGCACTTCGCCCGTTGAAGATCAGCAGGCTCGAGAACGTTTGAGGCGATCCAAGGCAATTTCTGACGACGACACGAGGTTCAGCCAGCCCAACAGTTGCATTTGCCTTCTAGACTCATAGACAGCGACGCCCCACCCCACTCTTCACACATGACTCTATGAGTTGTGGCCAAGTGTTAGTGGCCGTACAGAGAAAGTGCTGTGCTGAAGCTATCAAGAACTTGAATGTGAAAGAATCTTGCCCTCGACTGGTCAACACGCCGCCGAGACCAGCAATGCCCCCCTTGGCAACTCTTAATCTCACATCGCGTGCGGGGCGATAACAAAATACCGCACCAGTTTCCCTAAGAAGAAGCTGCCACAGCGTCAACACAAGACGATAGCCAAGTAGCCAAGGGTCTTTAGACGGAGCCAAGAGCGCTTCCACCCTCCTGGAAAAACAGCTCCTGAAAAAGTCAAAACATGTTTCTGTTGTTTCAGCCTTGGCAGTCCCTCTTGTCCGCTAATGTCCACTCGTTACTAGTCCCAAGATTGGCGAGGCCACGCCAGGCTGATCTCGCGGCGATTCCTTCAAGACAGGAGAGCCTTTCGGTCTTCCTAAACAGGAACGTGGCAAAAAGGGGCTGAGTGCCAAATTTTCTCAACCGAATGCACGCCAAAGGCTTGCTTGCTTGTTTCTCAGCTGGGTTGAACCTCAATTGATGATTCAGGTATATTGGAGTACCGTACAAACTCGCCCCCAGGTCTCGTGATTTGAGTAACTTCAGGTTTGTTAGGGAGGCTGTGCTTCCCGTCGGCTCTCCCTTTTGCCGGCGTGGCACAAAAGTTGTATCAAGTTCTCACATAGAAGATTACGTTACGATCCTGACAGTTGGTCTGACTGCGATAGTATCACGAGTACGATGCTGGCACCTTTTGTTATTTGGAATCGAGCTTCTCTTCTACTCGTAATTGAAAATATGCTAGTGATTACCCAGCAATTATGCCCCACCATCTGCTCTAATGCAGTCGCTGATGTGAGAAATAAAAACAAAGGAAACGCAATGCTTTGAAAAACAAACGTGCTATTGTTGTGGAAAATTGTACACACAATGAAAATGCCCAGGTGAAGGAACCGAATCGATCGGCTCGGTCTAGTCATGCCCTGAAGAACGCTCACTGAACGCCAAAGCAAGTATCCCTCTGTCCGCCCCAAAACAACGCATCAAATCCTTTACATGAGAGAACTCCATCCTTCGCCAAGCATTCCGTCGTTTGAGGTGATGTGATAGCATCCTCACTCCTTAACGGCGCTGAATAGATGTCTGCTTGTAAAGCCATCCTGCAACTTGATCTCCACCTTCTGGTCCTCAGGCACCATCTCGTGTGCCAGATCCCACCCGGCACGACGACACAGCTCCGCCACAACCACGTCGCAATCGCCTAGCATGTCGACGTCGAAATTGACATGGGACACCGGCGTCCGAGAGATGTACATCTGCGGGATGTGCGCTGGCAGGTACGGCACCACTTCTGAGACCGGTGCCACCTTCAACGACGTACCGATGACAATGACGAGATCAACTAAGTTCTTGTCATGGTTTGTCAGGCGCTCAGAGAAGCGGTCTGGCAGCGCTTCGCCGAAGAAGGTGATGTCTGGCTTCATGACTCCCACTTTAGGACTGTCGTCGTAGTCGTCTTCTTCCGAGCTATCGTCGTTGGTGTCGAATCGTCGACGCTTCTTGTCTGTGCCGTTCTGCGATCGCTTTCGCTTCATGGCGGCCGGAGCCCGTAGCTTGGCAATGCATTGATCGCACTTGGGGATGCGGCCCGCTTTGATGTCGGGGAAGATGAGCTCACCGTTGACTTGGTACTTGCATTCGACACATGATGCGGTAGCGAAGGAGCCATGGCATTGGATCAGCTTCTCTGGGAGGATACCAGCAATGGCCTCGATGTTGTCAATATTTTGGGAGTAGTTTGTGAGGAGTTTTCCTTTCTGTTGCAGGAGATGAATGAAAGCGTGAGTGGGGGTGAATCGGTCCGTTGCTGGTAAAATGTCCCTCGCAACAGAGTAGAATATGCTCGGATCCTCTTTGAAAATTCGGATGTCAAAGACTTCTTGAGGGTCGTTCAGTCCGAGATGGGCGAGCTTGGAGTATAGACCGGTATCCTTGGATCTGAAGTCAGGGATACCAAGCGAGGTCGATATTCCAGCGCCGGTGAGGACAATGATGTTTTTGGACTTTTTGATAAGCTCGACAGCATCGTCAATAGAGTTGTACTGTGGCAGCTTAATTCTCTTCGAGAGCTCCCGGCTGATTGCCAGACTCAGAAGGCCATAGTAGGCATCGTCAGGTGAGCCGTCCAGAAAAGGGGGTGGGCGAAGTCCGAAAGCAGTGAGGAGTTTCTTGGCGGTAATTGTTCCTGCCTCAACGGTTCTTCTGCAAAACTCTTCAGGGCCAATAGTACGAAGTTGCTGTCGAAAAGCGACTGCTTCCTCCAAAGAGCAAGAGTCTGGGTGCGCTGGGCTATTTTTAGCGCGTCATAGATCGAATGAAGTTTCAGGATACTCACCTCTTTCGAACAGAGTCTCGTCGCCCAGCTCCTCTATCGTATCTTCAAAAACAGACTCGATCTCGTCGTCCCAGTCGTCGTTAGAGCCATCTTCCTCACCTGACTCTCCAGAAGCATCCAGGACCTCTAGGCCAGGGAGGTTGACGCCACTGCCACGTTGCGCTATGAGCAGCGCGTCGGCGAGGTCTGAATCGTCGTCGGAGTCAATAAGGTTGACAACCTGATGTCCTGGCCCCTTGACGGAGGGCACACCAGAGCCCAGCTGACTGACATCCATTGCTGGCGTTGCCTGCTCTCTGCGCCGCGAGAGGATGAAGTGGAGTTGGAGAGTTGACGTGATTGCCACAATCCTGGTTAATCTGAGAAATAATTTGGTCGGCACTTAATAGCGCCGACGCTTTAGCTTAAGTTGGCGGCAAAGCGAGCGTGAGAGTTAGCCGAAATGCTGTACAGTAATAAGTGCTCCGAGAGCGAAAAAACTGGTGATCCGAACGTGAGGCCTCATTGTCCCCCGTGACGTGGGACTATGTCATTTGGTGCCATTGCTCGACGCCGGCCAGACCATGCCTGATCTGATTCTATTATGCGTCAATGGCATCCTCCCACGGCCACAGCAACGATGTTCCACCGCAGTTGCAGTTGACCAGCCCTTCTTTCGGCCCGAGACACCAGCCATCCGGCTTGAGGGAGCACCAGGAAGGCCGACTGCATCGACGGCGTCTCTCGCGCAGCGCTGCCCGCGATGATGCGAAACATGTGCGTCTCCAGGCTCCTCCTATGGGAGAACCGAGATCTTCGGCTTCCAGCATTTACATGGGTTCCTACAACCGTAGTCCTCGACGATCGAGGTCTCGCTTGGGCACTCCAAGTACTTCTGCCCGAGGTTCGCCTCGAACCAGTGTCAGCCATAGCCACCTGAGCCTTCTCGAGGACCTCGATCTCGACCTGGAGACCTATGGGGTAGAAGAATTAAGAGACGGCTTCTTTGATGGAGCTTTTCTCAAGCCACGTCAAGTAGATCACGAGGATCTGATGCGAGATGCCGAATGTGTACTTCCTCTAGCTTTCCAAAAGAAACATCCACTTTCTGTAAAGCACTTCTTGCCCAAGCAATGGCACGACATCAAGGGTGTCATAAGGACTGTCACGACTACAAGGGCAGGGATCAAGTTGACGAAGTCTTTTTCGGCATTTTTCATTGCTTATATCCTCTGTCTTGTTCCCTCGATTCGAGTCTGGCTTGGGCGCTACAGTTATATTATGGTGATTTCCACCATAATCAACCATCCTGGGAGAACCGTTGGAGCTCAGCTTGATGGTACTTTTCTTACAATATTGGGATCGGCCACCGGTCTAGGTTGGGGTGCCTTTGCTCTGTGGGTATCAGACTCGACAGCCGTGGCAAAAAGAGGCTATGGTGGAATACTGGCCACCTTCCTCCTCCTCTTCATGGGCACTATAGCAGCACTTCGAACTTACTACATCAGGATGTACCAATTTGTCCTATGTGCTGGAATTGCTATTAGTTACACCTGTCTCGCAGACACTGCGGATACAATAGCGTGGAGAAAGCTGTTCAGCTATGGTATCCCGTGGCTATTTGGCCAGGCGCTCTGTCTGCTGATATGCTGCACCATTTTCCCAGACGCCGGTGCCAGGCCACTTGCCGTTTCATTGCACGATGCCTTTGCTGTAATGCAAGAAGGACTTGTGGTTCCCCAGCGAGAGAACTTGAAATTGCACCGCCAACTGGCATGGACTTTTGTCAGTCTGTCACAGGCGCACAGAGATCTCCGCTTAGATCTTACTATCACCCGTTTTCGTCCAGATGATGTGATGGCGTTACGAAATCTTATGCAGGCTGTCCTCAGATCGTTTTTATCTTTG
>Ga0302140_10009752_pt1 | contig 11897 bp, 6 predicted proteins | sample I_Bog_E1_1_FD_202095 | JGI IMG/M metagenome (GOLD analysis project Ga0302140, IMG submission 202095) | Peat permafrost microbial communities from Stordalen Mire near Abisko, Sweden - I_Bog_E1_1 | ecosystem: Environmental > Terrestrial > Soil > Wetlands > Peat | place: Sweden: Abisko, Stordalen...
AGCCGATCAGCAGAATGCGCAGCAGAAGCTCGGGATCGATCGACGGTCGGCCCGTATCGCTGTAGCTGTCCTTCAGTTTTTCGCGCACAAAGGTAAAGCTGATGTGCTTTTCAATGAGCCGCAGCAGGTGAGTCTCTGGAACCTGATCTTCCAGGCGGAAGTAATAGAACAGTGCTTCGGAGCGGTCGTGTTGCCCCATCATGATCAGCAGGCCTCCGGCGATGAGAATCCAACAGAGCATGGGCAGATCACTTTCTTCTAACATGCTTTTGCTGAATCTCATCCCGCTAATCGACGTGACTTTTTCAACACCCACAGGCGATTTCACGGTTTGACCCTGTGAATGGGGTTTTGAGTGCTATGGCGATGTTACGTCAACCATGCAGGGATGCTGACTCATTGAGACAGCGCAGCCGACAGCAAAATGTTCGCGACGGCCTCGGGACATTCGACATGACAGTCGTGGCCCGTCTTCAGTTCCGCGACCTCCCAGCCCGAAGCACTTGCTTTTGCTGCGAATGGAGCGAAGAACGGCCTCGCGGGATATCCTTCCGCGATGCTGGCAACGAAGGTAGCTGGAATGCTGCCTTTCCGATTAGCCGGAAGATGGAGGCGCTCCTCAAAGCAACGTAGACTGAAATCGCATAACCTCGCACGCACAAACTCACGTGCCTCGCCCGGCTTAAGTCCCCAGAGGTCAAGTTGCCCCTCCCCGCCCGGTAACCGCCAGCCGTCTCCATGGTCTCGCGCCACGCCGCGAAAGTAAGCGCCAATCTCAGGGGGAAGCAAGTCCAGTGCGCTTTGCCCGTCTTCCGGAATGAACGCATCCAGGAAAACCAATCGCCGCACTTGCGTTGGATTCGACTCCGCCACACCGCTAATAATCATCCCCGCGTAACTGTGGCCTACAAGGATTACTGGGTCCGGACATCTTGACACCTCAGCCGAAACGTCCTCCCGATGTTGTGTGAGCGTAGTGTCGCGAGACAAACGACTTTGGTCGGTGCCAAGGCCGGCGAGGACCGGCGTGATCACCCTATGGCCGCGCTTTTCCAGCAAAGGAATCAACAAGTCCCATGTACCGTTTGACTGCCATGCGCCGTGAACGAGGACAAACGTTGACATGGGAAGAGAGTTTAGCAGGTTGAGACTCATCGTCTGGCTTGTGCTGTCGAAACCAGCATTTCGCTCATTGAGGGGTTCTGAGTGCTGAGGCGATTTTGCGACAGTTAATCGTTCATGGTCGGCTTGCCCTGCCCCGGAGTACCATGCTTTTGATGACCGGGAGTTTGTGCCTAGTTGACGCAAATTACGCTCATTGACTATAAGAAGCCCTAACAAAACCCCATCTGCAGTCAGCCTTCCGCCAGACCTTGCCTCTGGAATGCACAATCCATGAGCGCTTCTTGGCTTCGCAGTCTCCTGTGATAGGCCGAAAGTCCTCATTGACATCTTGTACCGGGGGCCCAGGATGGTTGCTGTTTAAGAGGGGGGCGATTATGACGAACCCAACGCAACATCGGAGCTGGATTCTTGGAATACGCGGGCGAGCGACAGGCGCCGCGCTGGCTTTGGCGGTCGTGCTGGTGTCGGCGGCCATTACGGCCCAAGTGGCGCAAGCGCAGACTCTCACCACGCTGCACAGCTTCGACGGCACGGATGGCGGCAACCCCTACGCGGGGCTGGTCCAGGCCGGCAATGGGAACCTCTACGGGACAACGCAAGTGGGCGGGATCTACCACTTCTGTGAAAGTGCTGGTGATGGCACGGTTTTCAAAATTACCCCGAGTGGCACGCTGACCGCGCTGCACAGCTTCAATTGTTTCGACGGCTCCCTCCCCTACGCGGGGCTGTGGCTGTTGAAAAACTCCCTTTTCGTCCCAAACCGCCAAATTGGAGGGATAGAAAATGTCTAGGAAAACTGAGAACGTCGTTTGTAGGGCTTCCTAATGCAAAGTTTTTTTCGGCATTTTCTGGTGATTGAGTTTTTCAACAGCCACGCTGGTTACGTCGGCTATCCACCCCTCCGCGCTCAAGGCAACTCGTTACCACCACCTTCGATTTTCGGTACCAACATTTGATCGGGAGTGCGAGAGTCGATTTGATCTAACTTGACTGTGAGTACATACGAGCGGCGGTGATCCATTTTGATGTCAGTACAGGCCGCGTTCCAGATTCCGGGGTTGTCACGCCGTCAAAGTGCAACCGATTGCGTGCCGGGAGGGGCAACCGTTCGGAAGCGGCGATTGTTTTCAGTGAACGCCGATGGGAGCCGTGTCATGCGGGAGGGCTTTGATCGCCGCTCGGGCTTCCTCCAGCGTGTTCAGAAAGTACCGGTTCTTCGGACTGAGCGCTACCAATTGCTCCAGTATCTCCCGTGCCCGTTCAAGGTCTTGGCGCGCCAGTTCCGGACGGTGTAGATCGGCTTCAACTCTCCCAGAGTATATGAGAGACGTGGCGTGGTCGACTGCATTTGATTGGGAGTCGGGATCGCGGCTCGCCGCGTCGAGGTACATCGAGTCCGCTCGCCGCAAGAACGACAGGGCCTCTCGCGGTGAGTGCATTAGATAGAGAGCCAGGCCCGTCGTTAGATTCGTAGACGCGAGATCCGCGGTTGCCTGCACGTTGTCCTTGTCGGACTTCACCATGTCTTCGTCAATCGCGATTGCTCTTCGGCAGTAGCTTCGCACTTCTGAAAAGAGACCGGCATAAGCCAGGCATTTGCACAACTCTTCGGTATCGCTTCCGATATATCGTTGCACATATGTGTTGTTCGGATCGCCGGCCGCGAGCTGCTCGGCCAAAGCGAGTGCTTTTCGGGTTTCACTTGCCGCGTCAGCGTACTTCTGGTCAAACTTCAGAGCCGTACCCAGCCAGCTATGCGCCCGCAAAACGCTGCGCTGGGCCTGGAAGCTGTGTGGACTCGCATCGAGCGAAGCCTGGCCCAGCGCCAAGGACCGCCGCATATAGTCAACGGCTGACTCATAGTCGCCAATCCAGATCTTCAAGTCTCCGATACCGATCAGCGAAGCGCCAATGGCAGACCTTAGCTCCGCGGAATCATGCTTCGCCGCCAATCGTTCTTCGATTTCTAACCGTTGTTGTTGGAGGTCCAGTGCTCGATCAAGATCCCCGCGTTCTTCGTAGATCGCAGCGACGTTCAACATCGACGCGAGCCAATCAAATTGCAGGCTCATATCCTCAGGGTTTGAGGACGCCAGTCTCCGGCGAATCTCCAACGCCTTCTCGAAGAGTTTATTCGCCTCCTGAAGTGATCCTGTCCCACCGGTGTGGGGATGAAAAGCCTGGCTCTGGATTTGTCCAAGGCGCTCATATGCGGCGGCAAGGTCACGCAGGGTGGCTGGGTCGTCATGTGCCTCCGCTGCGATTTGGTCAAGGTATTCCAGGGCCCGGCGCACCACCCGTTCACGCGCGGCCGTAGAACCGGGCAAGTTCTCGATGGAATCATGAAACTCGAAGAGCAACGAATTGGTCAGCTTGCGCAGCGACTCGAAACGCCGCTCTGCGCGGGCTTCCTGTATGCGGGCGATGCGCGCTTCGCGAACAATCGCCGTGGCTCCAGCCAGGACAACCAGCGCGAAAACCGCCGCCGTCGCCAGGGGAAATTTGTTGCGCTTGATGAACTTGCCGCTGCGATAGCTGAAGGTACCGCGGCGGGCCAAAACCGGCAAACCGAGCGTGTAAGACCGGAGATCTTCGGCAAAATCCTGTGCCGAGGCGTAGCGCCGCTGCGGTTCTTTGCGCAAAGCTTTCAGCAGGATCTGGTCCAGATCGCCGGACAACGTCCGCCGCAACTTGTCGGGACTAGTGTTTCGGCAGTTGCCCACCCATTCCGGCGTAACCGTGGGTGTTTCTGGATTGTTGTCCGCGGTCTGCCCGGAGCGGCCAACGGCAGTGCTGGGCTTCGCCGGTTCTGTCTCACAAATGGCCCGTGCCATTTCGTGCGGCGTGCGTTTGGTCGTGCGATAGGGGCTATGCCCGGTTAGCAATTCATAAAGGACTACCCCTAACGAATAGACGTCACTTGCCGTGGTGATCGGCTCACCTTTGATCTGCTCTGGGCTGGCATAGCCCATCGTGAAAGCGCGAAGCCTTGTGTCGGTAACATCGCGTTGGCCAGCGTCGGTATCGGCATCCAGGATTTTGGCGATTCCGAAGTCCATGAGTTTCGCCACCCCTTCGGCGTTGACCAGAATGTTGTCTGGCTTGATATCGCGATGAACAATCAAGTGCTGATGAGCATATTGCACGGCGGAGCATACTTGGAGTGAGAGCTTCAGCCGCTCGGTGGTGGAAAGACGATGGCTATCGCAGTAGTTGACGATGGGCTGGCCCTCGATCAACTCCATGACGAAGTATGGGACGCCGTCGTCGGTCGTGCCGCCGTCAAAGAAACGGGCAATATTCGGATGGTCGAGACCGGCCAGAATCTGGCGCTCGCTCCTGAATCGGCTGACAAAGAAGGTGGAATGCCGACCAGCCCGCACCAGCTTCAGCGCGACGTGCTTGTCATACTCATCGTCGGCGCGAACCGCGCGGTAAACGTCTCCCATTCCGCCAGCACCCAGTTGCTCGACGATCCTGTATTGAGCGATCCTGCGACCGATCATCCTGTCGATTTCGTCGCTGTCGTTGGGAAGAATATCCTGGTCCAGCGCAGCGGCGATCACCTCCAGTGGTTCGTCGATGATTCCTCCGGTTTGCCGCGCGTAAGCAATCAGGGACTCGACTTCGCCCTGAAGACTGGGATCGTCCACGCATGACTTCTCGAGAAACGCCGCTCTTTGGTCCTCCTCCTCCTCCATGGCAGCGTGATAGAGGTGCTCGAGGCGGCGCCACCTTTCAGCCTGCATCGCTGCGCCTCTCGTCCATTTCTCGTAACAGCCAAGCACGGGCCATACTCCAATCCCGCATCACGGTATCGGGAGAAACCTTCAATACCTCGGCCGTCTCTTTCACGGTCAGACCGCCGAAGAAACGCAGCTCCACCACGCTGCTCTTTCTTGGATCTTCCTCCGCCAGCCTGGTCAATGCTTGTTCCAAATCCATCAACTGGGCAGGCACGTCGGGGGAAATCATGAGTCCTTCCTCCAGCGTCACTTTGCGGTCATTTCCGCCGCGCTTCAGGGAATCATGCGAACGCGCAAAGTCGATGAGAATGCGCCGCATCAGCCGGGCGCAGACAGCGAAGAAGTGAGCCCGATCCTGCCAGCGCATGCTCTCGAACTCCACCAGCCGCAAGTAGACTTCATGAATAAGCGCCGTAGCCTGCAGGGTGTGACCTTCATTTTCGCGGGACATGTGGCGGCGCGCCAGACTGTGGAGTTCCTGATAGACGAGGGGCGTAAGGTGCGCTAGCGCGGATTGGTCCCCTTCTCCCCAGGCTCGAAGCAGTTGGGTAATGTTGGGCGAAGGAGTTCGATCAGCGACCATGTGGGAACCGGCAGTGGCGGGGGAAGAGCGGGCCGGCCACGCCAGCCTACCATAGCTCCATGCCGTGTCCAACTGCCTTTCTACATGTTTTTGCGCTTGGAGGCAGGTGGATTCAACTCCACCCTGAGCGAACGGTACCGAGAGGGCAGTTCGTCGGGTTTTCGTACAAAAGTATCCCGAAGACGCGCATGAGTTAAGAGTAGTGATAGTCGTACTTGCGGTCGATGTCTTTACGGCGTTCCGTCAGGTAATGTTCCAAGTCCCACAGAGTTCGTGAGGGTGAAGGTCGCGGCCGGCGCGGCCTATTACGGCCCTGCAACCGTGAAGGCCTTGTCATACCTAAATGCACCTTGCCCATTGTTCACGGTCACGTACTGAGCTTTCTGGGGAGCGTCCGTTGCGATCGTGATATTCACCACCGCCTGAGTGGCGTCGGGCGACACCGTCACCGAGTTTACCGTGATGCCCGACGTGCTATTTCCGAACGTCACCGTGGTGCCGCTCAGGAACGTCCAGCCGGTCAAGGTTATGTCCAGGGTCTCGCCGATCGTCCCGATGTTTGGGCTGAGAATCAGGGCTGCAGAGCCAACCTTGAACGCTTTGGCAGAACTAAACGTACCTTGCCCATTTTTCACAGTTACAGATTGAGCTGTTTGGGATGCGTTGGTTGCGATGGTGATGTTCGCTACGGCCTGAGTGCCGTCTGGTGACAACGTCAGGGAGTTCACTGTGATACCCTCGCCGCCTCCTCCGAACAGCACTGTGGTACCGCTCGGGAACGTCCAGCCGGTCAAGGTGACATTGAGGGTTTCGCCCGCTGTCCCACTGCTCGGGCTAACCGTCAGGGCAGTAGAACTGACCGTGAACGCGTTGGCAAAGCTAAACGCAGCTTGCCCATTGTTGACAGACACGAATTGTGCTTTCTGGGGCGCGCTCTTTGCGATGGTGATGTTCACGATCGCCTCACTGGCGCTCACAATTGTCACTGAATTCACCTTTATTCCCGACGTGCCGCTTCCGAACGCCACGGTGGTTCCGTTCGAAAATGTCCAACCAGTCAGCGTCACATCCACGGTCTCACCGGACGTGCCAGCGTTCGGGCTGAGAGTCAGCGCAGACGCGCCAACCGCGAATGCCTTGGCAAAGCTCCCTGTACTTTGCCCGTTTCTTACGGTGACGTTTTGTGCTTTCGCGGGCGCGTTCGTGGCGATGGTGATGTTCGCGATCGCCTGACTGCCGTCCGGCGACAGAGTCAGGGAGTTCACCGTGATTCCTGACGAACTGTCTCCGAACTGCGCTGTGGTACCACTCGTAAAGGACCAGCCGGTCAGGGTTACATCCATGTTCTCGCCGGCCGTTCCGCTGCTCGGGCTAACCATCAGGGATGGAGAGCCGACCGTGAAAGCATTCGGGAAGGTCTCTGGACCTTGTCCATTGTTCACGATCACGCTTTGTGCTTTCTGGGATGCGTTCGTTGCGATCGTGATGTTCACGACAGCCTGAGTGGCGTCCGGTGAAACTGTCACCGAGTTCACCTTGATTACTGACGAACCGAACTTCACCGTGGTGCCGCTCGTAAACGTCCAGCCGGTCAGGGTCACATCCATGGTCTCGCCGGCAGCTCCGGTGCTCGGGCTGACGGTGAGTGCCGCAGGCTGGACCGCAAACGTTCCAAGTTCGGTTCGCACCGGCGACCACACATACACTCCGACCTTTCCACTTTCTACCGTCGCACTAGGGCTGATGGTGACATTCGCGATGACGTCACCGGGATCGATCACTGTGACCGAATTCACTTTTATTAAGCCAGTTGAGAACGTCACCTTCGTCGCTCCGTTCACGAAGCCGGAGCCCTTGATTGCCATATTGAAAGTCTCGCCTTGCGTCCCGCTGGCGGGGCTAAAAAGCCCGGTCTGGACCAGGAGACTCGCGATCGAAGTATTGCCGGCTGACGTCTGCGTAGACGTGACCGTTAGGCTATTCGTGATGGTCTCCGCGATGGTCCCGCTCACATTCAGCGAGATCGTGCACGAACTGGCGGCCGGCAAGCTTGCGCCCGACAGGCTCAGGAAAGCGCCGCCTGCATTTGCCGCAACCGTTCCTCCGCAGCTGCTGGTTAGATTGTTGGGCAACGCGACGGCCAGCCCGGATGGAAAATTGTCGGTGAAAGCGACGCCGGAAAGGGCTGAGCTGGAGTTGGGATTGCTGATGCTAAACGTCAAGCTGGTGACGCCGTTCAGTGGGATGCTGGGGACACCGAATGCCTGGGCGATCTGCGGAGGATCCAATTGCACCGGTATCACCAGCAACTTTCTTGTAGACAACGAGGCGCTTCCCGCATAGGTGTTGCTTGAATCCTGATAGACCGCGCTGACTGGGTAAGAACCTGCCGCAAGGTTACTCAGGGAGATGGAACCGACGCCGGCGCTTACCGAAGAACTGCCCAGTACGGTAGTTCCATTGTAAAAAGTGACCGTGCCCACAGAACCAACATTGCCCGACGAGGTGGTCACGCTCGCGCCCAGCCTCTCCGTGGCTCCCACCGTCACGGTCGGAGGCGAGAGACTTAGTGTCGTGGTGGTTGGGATGGCCGCGGCCGTTCCCGTGAGGTAGATGACTTGACTGCCGGTTCCAGCTACGTTGCTTCCTGATGCTGTATCAGTGATCGTGATTTGACCGGCGGGCTGCCCGGCTGTTGTCGGGGCAAACTGCAGGGTCAAAGCGCACAATGCACCGCTATTCAGAGTCGCAGAGGATACGAACGGGACGCCGTTGCATACGGCGCTCGCCAGGGAGTACCCCGTCCCGCTCACAGAAAAGCCCGTAACCGTGAAGGGCAACCCGCCCGTATTGGTCACGGTCAGGGTCTGGGTGGCAATGCTATCGACCTGGACTGATCCGAAATTGATTGGTCCGATGTTCGAATAATTGGCATAAGACGGGCTGGGCTGCGCACCTCCATTCACGAGATATGAGGTTCCTTGCGAGGTGGCGACCAGTAGTCCATTGAGCCCGTTTGAATTGCTCAGAGCTCCCGAGATCATGGTGGAATTCGGTCCTGCTACGAAGCCCTGCGTGGGAGCGGACAGTATTCCAGCGCCCTGATTTTGGAAAACGTAGGCCACTCCGGCGACCGACGCGGCGATGTCATTTTCTCCGAGAGCGAAGAAGCTTCCGGTAGTCACCTGGGAGTCGTAGGTAACGCAGTTCACATAGCCGTCCGTAGAATTGCAGAGCGGACCCGGGACAACGTCGCCAGAGTAAAGCGGCAGAATTCCTTGGGTAGTGGCCAGGAATTTTCCTCCACCCTGATTCAGGAGGACCTGGAGTCCGTTTGTGTTCGACACCACGAGATCGGGCTGCCCGTCACTGTTGAAATCGGCGGTGGCCACGGCGGTTACGTTGGGCGTGGCCAAGTCGGAAAGCTGAGTCAAGACAGCAGAGGCAGTGAATTCGCTGGCGGTGACGCTGGTGGAACCGGGTGGAACGTTGTCTTGCAGGATACCCACTGCGTTCAGCGGATTGGTCGCGCTGTTCCCGCTGCAGAGTTCTCCGCCATCGGCGAAGACGAGGTCGGGCACGGATGTTCCGTAGAATTTCGCCGCGGCGACGGAAACCGGGTTCACCACGGGCGGAGCGACGAAGACTGGCTGCTGAAACGTTCCATCGCCTTTGGAAATGAGCACGTACACTGCACCCTGCGCACTTCCGTTGCAGTTGTCCTCGGGAAGGGTCAGGACGAGGTCGTCGAGGCCATCGCCGTTTATGTCTGCAGCGGTCAGCACGGGCGCGAAGGGATGGCCGGCGCTGGGGTTGTACTCGAAACCGGGATAGTTGGGATCTGTGCTGATGGGAATCGACGTCGGTGTGCCGAAGTTGCCATTACCGGTGGAAGGGATGATGAAGACTTGGCCTTGTGAAAATATCGCGAGGTCGTAATAGGGAGAAGCCTGACCGCTTTGCGTGGGGCGGAATTTACCCGCAACCACGGCATCGGCGCCGCTGTAGTCCGTATTGTTGACCGTTACGACGGGCAAGGTGGTTGTGGTGGGAATGGACCCGTCCGAATTGGCCAGATAGATAGTGAGCGTGGCGCCTCCGGTGGCATCATCGGCGCCGGCTACCGCCAGGTCGAGAACGCCGTCGTTATTGAAATCTCCGGTGGCAAAGGATGGCGGGAATGAGTATCCGTTTCCCCCGGTACCGGAATAGATGGGCGCCGCATTGGTCGTCGCCACTGTTCCGTCCGACTTCAGGTTGACGAGAAACACGCTGATCGATCGTTCGTCGACATAAGGTTCAAAGTTGGGATACGTTCCTTCGTGTACTCCGGCGCCGATCACGACATATGGTGAGGCAGTAAGATTCGCCGAAAATCCGGTCGCGAGAACTTCTCCCGGTCCCAGGCTCGCCGTCGAACTCCAGGTCCCGTTTACGGATGTCCCACTCTGCGTGTATGACGTGAATGTGCTGAGGCTCACGCCGGTACTTAAGGCAGCGAAGTCCACGGTGCCCGTGGGCGGATCATATAAGACCGCGAGAGTACCGTGGGGCGCAAGGCCCACGGGAATCATGAATACGCTCGTGAAGCCGTTGCTTGTCCCGGTCAGTCCATTGCTCTGATAACTTTCAAATGAATTGCCCACCGGAGACACGAAAATGGCGGCTTGACTGTTCAGGATTCCCACTGCGACTCCGGGGAGTTCTCCGAAAAACGCACCGCCAGTATAGGGAACCTGGCCCGGGCTAAAATTTCCGCTTCCATCCAAGTTATTGAGATACACGAGGACGCTGGCTTCGGATGGGTTGTTGCAAAGAAGCGCCAGGTCGCTCTGGGTCGTCTGGCTCTGGAAATTGGCCTGCAGGATCGCCGAGCACTTGCTGTAGGTGTTGCTCACGCTATAGGGCGCCGATGCCGAGAAGTTCCCTGATCCGTCGCCGACAAAAATGGTGAGAGGCACGCTGCCACTTACAGCCGAACTAACCGCGGCGAGGTCGTAGTTGCCGTCTCCTTTGAACATCCCGACCACGAGCGATGTGAAATTATTGCTGGCGGAGAGTGTCAGTGAATCGTTGCGCGTGAAAGTCCCCGTGCCGCTGTTTTGCAGAAAGACGATTCCGGCGCTGGTCGCGACCGCAATATCGAGAAAGCCGGTAGAGGATCGAAATTGTCCTGTCGCGATGGCATGTCCGCTTACCGTCGAGCCGGGAATTGCAAGCGGAATCAAGTCGGGATCGGGAGTTCCGCCGCTGCAGTTCGTGCAGAAGCTTCCGCTGGGATTGCCGTGGAAAATCTCGACTTGATCCAAACCGGTATTCGGATTCTGTTCGAGAACCGCAAAGTCGAGATAACCGCTGCCGCTGAACTCGCCCGTGACAACACCGATGGGGACGGTGCCGGGTTGCACAGTGTAGGCCGAGGGGGCGATGAAAGAAGGCGTGCCCTGCCCGAGCACGAGCGGCGCGACAGAAAGCAGCGCCGGAATCAGCAGGGCGTGCAGCACAATTCGCGTCCATAAGCGCGTTCTACGATTTTCGTAACCTGCCTCGTTTTTCATCGCTGAGTCCCCTTTTCTCTCTTTGCCTGTCTCTGCTTAGCGGGCCGAACGCTTGAACCAGAGACATCCATGTTTAGGTTTCTGCAAAGGGGAACGGTGGACGGGCCTTGCGGTCCACCCACGAGCGATCCCCTCTCTATATTGGGATAGCGGAAACGGCGAGAAAAAACTGGCACGGTTCGGGAAGAAAATTGGCCGATTAGGAGACAAAGGACCCTACGAACCGGAACGCCTCCAGTTGCTCTCGTCCCGCCTCTCGCCACAATCGCTTGTTGCACCGTAGGCCTTCGTTGAGCGCCACCGCTTGCAACTGGTTCATGACTCGCGTGCGTGCCTGCACCATGCGGTGCCGGTGCCACAGCAGTTGCCGCAGATCCCGATTCTCCCAACTCGGTACCCAGATCTGCGGGAAGTCATCCTTCAATTCAATCCGTCAGGATTAATAAATGCATCAGCTACAGTCTGGGGCTCGCCTCCTAGATTCCACGTCCACAGTGTGAAGTGTTGGCCTCTGGGCAATCCTGCCGCGAACAACCTGTAGGAAACCACTGTGTGTCCGCCTACGCCATTCCGGCCAGTTTCCTTTAGGGTGAGAGTGCTGCCGGAAGAGTTGGCGTCTCTTGTCCAGTTGTCGTTGAACTGCTTGTCTTGTCCCCACAGCGCCGACCAGAAGACAGTCGCGACAAAGAAGGCAGAGCAAAACCTAAACATCCAGCCTCGACGTTGCAAATTAGGCAATTTAATTTTCACACCAACATGATAACTGTTGCAATCAGGCGTGGGTGTTGAAAAAGTCACGTCGATTAGCGGGATGAGATTCAGCAGAAGCATGTTAGAAGAAAGTGATCTGCTCATGCTCTGTTGGATTCTTATCGCTGGAGGCCT
>Ga0302140_10009754_pt1 | contig 11892 bp, 9 predicted proteins | sample I_Bog_E1_1_FD_202095 | JGI IMG/M metagenome (GOLD analysis project Ga0302140, IMG submission 202095) | Peat permafrost microbial communities from Stordalen Mire near Abisko, Sweden - I_Bog_E1_1 | ecosystem: Environmental > Terrestrial > Soil > Wetlands > Peat | place: Sweden: Abisko, Stordalen...
GGTCCCAAGATCTCGAGAGAATGTGAGGTTTTATTACATATCGGCTAGATATACCCCTACTCGGTTCCGGATAAGCCTTTCAATGCCTTGCATTTGGAGCGAGATGTGAGTTTCGCGGAATGCTGTTGAAATGAAGTAATAAAATGAAACAGAACTTGAATCTCCTTTGGCTTTCAAGCTAGTTAAGTATAAAGTGGGAATGAAATAGATTGGAGAAAATCGTCGAATATAGAGAAACTTCGTTGTTTTCTCTCTGTCTTGGTATTCTCCGCTTTGAAAGTTGGTACCGTGGGGACTGAGACTTGTTAAACCGACAAATTAAATGACTTTGAGAAGCTGAGAAAGAATGGATCAAAGCGAAGGCTCTTTATAATATGTACAATCGAACTCAAGCTATGATGCGTCTCCATGCAATAATACATCATACAATCATACACTCATCCTCTACTTCCCAGCTTGTGGCGTAGTAGCTGGGACAGGTGGCACTGGTTTATTTAGAAACCTCGGCGGTACACCCCTCGCAGCATAAGTACCCTGGCCCACATACGCGCCCACAAGCTTGCTCCATTTATACTCTCCCCTCTTCAGCCTTTGGATCTCCTTATACGCATATGTATTACAGTACGGCAGGCCCGTACTCGGATCTCTGTACTTCGCTGGATAACCCGTAATAGCGCAGAGCTCGTGGGCGTTTTTGGATTCTGGGGATGTTAGAAAGGAATGGAAACGGGCAGAAAGGCTTACTTTTGACTTTGGAGAACTTCCGGCCGAAGAGGATTTGCATCTGCACATCTTTGTCTTTGATGGCTGTTTCGTCGAAGTTTTGGAGAATGATGTAATTCCGTCCTTCATGCTCGATAGCTGGAGGTGGTGGAGGGAGATCCGGCTGAGGAGGGTTAAATGCGAAGCCTGTTGGTTGGGAAGGCATTAATGGAGGTCGTGCAAAGTTGTAGCCAAATCCAGGAAGAGGAGCTGATCCATCGAGCGACGGCGGGGCGAGAACAAAAGGATTTTGGCTCTTCGGAGGTGGTGGAGGTGGAGCCGTTAATGGCAAACCAGCAGGAGGAGCAAGAAAAGATGATCTTGGTGGTCCAGGAAGAGGAGCAGGCGTCACAATCGGTTGTGGCTCTTCCACTTCCATCTCCTCGGGATCTGGCTTCGTTGGTTCGGGTGGCTTTTCGGGTTCCGCTTCCTTCGACGCCTCCTCTGGCTCTCCAGACTTCGTAGCATCTTCCACTTGCACGGAAGGTACTGATGCTTCCATTCCCTCTGCTGGCTTCGGAACATCTTCTGGCTTTTCTCCCTTCGCAGCTTCATCCTCCTTATCATCCGCCTCCTTCCCATCCGCCTCCATCTCCGTAGCTTTCCTCTTCTTCGCAGGTTTCTCCTTGTCCTCCAACGTCAAATTCTTCCCAACCTTCCTCAACTTCCCTCCAATCTTTTCCGCCATCCCACTCCAAAATGTAACCACAGGCCCATCCAAATGCCGATTCTGCAACGCTGCCAACTTCTCTAGCTGTGCTTGCTCCCTTTGCTGTTCCGCCTCCTCCCATCTACTGACTGTCCTGACATTACTCTTCTCAATCCTCGCAGCCTCCGCAAGTCTATCCGCTTGTGTCATCTCCGGCAGCTTCGCAGCCTCCTTTGCAGCAGCAGCCTTCTCCATATTCGCCAACTGCTTCAATCTCTTGATCTCCCTCGTCAACATCTGCTGATGCAATTGTTCCTTGCTCAACTTCGTCGTCTTCCGCGCCGAAGCTCGAGTTGGTGCTTCCTCTGCCGTCGGGAGCCATGACGCTCGTTCTGATTTCTTCTTGGGTCGAGGGACAGGCTTCATCGGGACTCGAGGATCAATCTTGACTTTCTTCCTTTTGATTCCAGGAACCTGTGACAGTTTCCGCTTCTTCGCCTGCCGTTCCGCCCTTTCTTGTTTCTGTATCGCCTTCTCCCCATCCAAATCATCCTCCCCTGCCGCCGGTCCTTGATCTTCATCGTCTGACGAAGAGTCCATCTGCACATCGGAATCCACCCCGGCATCTTCGAAGCCGACGTCATCCTCAGGCTCTTCGAACAGCAACTCGAGCTCATCATCGGGCTCTTCTTGTTGAAGGAGGCTTGCCAGTCGATTGCCTGCTGTTGCGCGCTTCTCTCGTGTCGTAGCTAGCCATTCCACTTGCTCCTCTTCGCTCTCGCTGTCAGACCCGGACTCAGACTCCGCGTCATCCTCTGTTCGCATGGGCGTCTGCTCGTCTTCTTCCGTCCTCATCGGTGTATCCTCTTGCGCCAGCGTATCTTCTTGCTGGCCCATCTGCGCCTCCTCCGTCTGCGTATCCATCATCGGCGCGTCCTCTTCCGCCATCTTGCTCTGCGCGTCGCAAGCGCGATCTGCTTTCAAGGCTCAAGATCAGGAGGGCCAGCAGAGATGACTTGGCTGCATTATCATGGACCGGCGGATGTTGACTTTCGGCGGTCCTTCATCGGGCCACCGAATGCGAAAACGCGGGTTGGGAAGGTTCGGGCTGGCGCAACATTTTCCCGGTAGATAAGCGAGATGCGGGAAGATCTTGGTCACGTGGTACAGCCGAGGGAAGGAAAAGGGGGCAGCAAATGTATGAAAACAAACGGATCTGAGGATTGTTTCATAAATAACTGCCAGTTACATAAAAATGGATAAAAGGATGTAACTCTCTCCCCATCATCAACCCCACTGAGGCTCTTCGCAAGCAAGCCCTGAGCCGAGGACCGATATCACGGCTCTACCTGCCTCCCCTTTTTCTACAGTCCTGTAGTGGGCGTGTTCTGCTTGTTCTGCTGCTGGCGCTAGTGTTTCAGGCGTGAGGATCGTCGCAGGCGCATCAATCACAGCGCGCGGAGCCCTGTTGTTTGATATGCTGGCCATGCTGGACATGCAGCCCCACGAGAACATCACATCCAGATTAATCACCTACCGCGGACGCAGCCCAATCATCGGCGGTGATCGTACTTCCAAAGATGTGCTGTACGGAGGAAGCACTTTGCGGCCAAATGCACAATCCTCCAAAAGTCCCCAATCCAGCACGTCCGCTCCTATATGGGGCACACGCGAGTATAGGGGAGACGCTCGTGTTGCGTAAGGGGCAGCGCTTTTATTATGGGGAGGAAGATCCTTCCACGTCATACGAACGCAAGCTGCGCTGGGCTTGGTACGGTACAGTGCTACAACACCTGTTACTCGTGCCCAGGAATTAATGCAACGCCGTGAGGAGGCCCAGCAAGCGAGCAGCCGCGGGCTGGATATGGCCAGTGGCCACGCTGCGGTCCTGTCGCTGTTATATCCCAAACATCGGGTCACCGTGGTGTTGTAGACCAGGAACCGCAGCGTTGGAGTTCTCCAACGGCCACAGTCAACCGCGTACGCCTGCCAACTTGTCACCCAGGGATAGTGATACACTGTCCGCAAACTCATCCCAACTTCAGCACGAGCAGCGGGGTGGATCTCTTCATGCTGGAGAGGCATTTCAAGTGCAGCTAGTCCTCTGAGTGCCGAAGACATCGGATAGGCGTGCCAGCTCGCGTTGGCAGCGCTGTCCAGGCTCGAGAGGTGAAACTGCGAATCACCGTGCAGCGAGGGGAGAGGCAAAGTATACATAGAAATCTCATGTCATCGCTCTATATGTGAATACGCGTGGAAGCTATTCCGAAGGCCAGCGAAGGACTATTCCTGGCATCTGTCCGGATGAATGCCAAATCCACTTCACAGCCTCACAGCATACTGATGAATTCGTGGAGACTCGTATATCGTGTTCTGCGCAGCTACAGCTCTCACTCGTCCGTGCCTCTCTCCTCTCCCTGCCAGGGTGCGAGTTTGGCGTGCTGCGTGAGGTCTTGAAACACGATCACGCTAAGCGTGGTGCTGGATGCTGGGTGCTGGGCTGCGAACATCCTCGCTCGCTCCAACTCACCACGCAACACTGCGACTAACCTCCACCTCCTAACCGCACCGCACCACACTCCGCCCGACTCTCCTCCAACCCTCCTTTTCTTCTTCTCCCTCCTCCTCCCTTCCCCCCATCGCCCACCGTCGACGGCGACAGGCTCTTCAACTCCCATCCAGCTGTATTAATGCCCGTCTGTACATTCACCACCACCGCCGCCCGCAGAAACAGAAACTGCTGCGTCCTCTCCCCTTTCTCGATTCATCCCAGGAAAGCTTAATCCAAGCACCACTCGTCTCAGCATCCCAATTGCAGGCTCTGGTGCTTCACGGACGACCGACCCCCTATCGGCTCATCGACCTTCCTTCAAAACAAAAGATCTTCTGCCCTCTGCCTGCCTGCCATCGACCTGGCCCTCGCAGCGCCCTTCAACAGCTTTTTAATAGACTCGAAGCCTTCGTCGAAAATTCCTTCTCACCTCGCCCGCCGCACTCCTTGGCCACAACGACTTCTCTGGGCCGACTGAGAAACGAATAGCAAAGCTTCTGCCTTCCTTCCTGTCGACTCGACCGATTCGAAATTGTTCTCCGCGAGTCTGTCGCACGCCGTCATTGATTTGGCCGCCGACGTCCGGGTTGGGTTGACGCACCAATACATTCGCATACACCTTCCTGCCATCTCTCGTGCCAGATACGAGGGACCTTTGGTGGACGAATAATCTATAATGTCATCTTCGAGATCTGAACACTTGACGCTGGGGTACCTGCCGACTCCAGCGGTCAGCCTGCCGCGTTCCGGATCCTCGACTGCAAACACATCGCCCACAGAGCCTTCCAGCGGAAGTGCATTGAGATCACCCTTCGGCTTGTCGGGCGGCTTGAACTCTGCAGGAAAGATGGCCAGCAGCGCGCGATCGGGGGCTGGATCTCCATCGCACGAGTTGGGCAGCGCCAGCAGATTGTTCTCCAAGCGGTATGACGAGCCTCCCAAAGCTGAAGCACATCCTAATCTCCTTCGCAGAGCACGAGAAATCCAAGCCCAAGAAGGTCTGCCTGTCAATGTCTGGGGACCACCCACCAGCGGCAATTCCACACCTCTCCGCGAAAACATCCCCGAATCACCCACTGATGGCTTCCCCGACTTCGCACATCTCCCTGTACCCGAGGCTCTGCCATCGACAAGACGTGCACGAGCTGGTACAGTCCCATCTCGCTTCTCTCCTGGTGGAGTGAGCAATGGCTTGGGACCTCTGCCAACCCTCGTTGCAAAGACCTCTCGACCTTCTCCATCCCCAAGCCCATTCAAAGCCCCTTCCCCGTCCATCGGCGAGATGGGAGATCACACCAACGCCAGCAACGCTGCTCTACTTTCCAGATTACGTGCTGGATCGATGCCTCAGCGAAGCCAATACGCAAACCCCTCTGGTCCTTTTGGGCCATCCGTTTTCTCTACAAATTGGGCTTCAGGCCGTGAACGAACATCTACTCTAGCAAGCATTGCAAGTCAGGGATCGAACGGACCGAGTTCTCCCGCACAATCGTCATTTTCGAGGGAAGGAACGGGGGACAATGATATGCAAATGAGAACTTTGGATTATCTAGGTCTAGCAGACACTCCTCAACCCCCTCGAGCTCAATTGGCGAACCCTTTCTTGGCAAACATTGCAGACATCGCTAAAGCGAATCGATTCCGTTCATACTCCGTGAATGCAAAAGAGAAGTATGCAGAGGATGAGGAAGAAGAATACGGCTCAGGCAACCTCACACCTTACGAGACACAGCAAGCACAACTTCATATGCAGCTCGCTGCCACGAATGCCGCAATTCAGCAACACAATCTTGCCGTTCAAGCTTTTGCCAACCAAGCCTCATCAAGCAGACCAAGAGCTAGAACTGCAGGTGTCCTCGAATCTCCTACGTCTAGATTGCTTCGAAATTACTATCCCACGGCATCCCGGCTCGACAACAGTATCAATGCAGCAGATATGGGAATGGCTGAATCCAGAGAATATGATGATCTTCCAGCAGCGGTTGCAGCTATGTCTTTGGGACGCTCAAACAGTGGAAACGATGGCCATTTGAACCCCAATGATAACCTCGAAGGTCCAACCACCGCTCTCTGGCTGGGCAGCATCCCTTCATCAACCACGGTCTCAACTTTGACAGAAATGTTCAAATCACACGGCCCCATCATATCTGCTCGCGTGCTCACCCACAAGAACTGTGGATTTGTCAATTTCGAGCGTTTGGAGAGTGCAATTTCCGCCAAGGCTATGATGAATGGGAAGGAAATCTTCCCTGGTGCTGGCCCCGTCAGAATCAATTTTGCAAAGCCCCCCTCTCCTTCTGGTACTCCTGGACACGATGGCCAATTCCCCTCGCCCAGCCCAGATCCTTTCATGAAAGGCAGAGAAGGCAGCACCAACGGTGAGACTAACGGTGCCACTCCTGGCGTCATCTCGAGGCCTGGAACAGCTTCTTTGACCATTCCAACTCTTGGTGACATGAAGGCTGATATCATGGATATCGTTGGAGAATTTGGAGCATCTCAAGACGACAAGATTAAGATCTCCCGCAGCCTGGATTCCGCCATTGGTTACAATGAATACCAATCCGAGATCCCATCCATCCCAGAGCCAGCCCATAACCGTATCCATGATGCTCCAAAGCTTCGGGACATCAGAAAGAGAATCGACAATCAAACTTGGTCCCAACAGGAGATCGAGAACATTGCCGCGGACATGTTGCCTGAGATCGCCGAGCTTTCTTCTGACTACCTTGGAAACACCGTTGTTCAGAAACTGTTCGAACATTGCTCAGATGATATGAGAGACGCCATGCTCACGGAGATCGCTCCTCACATGGCCGAAATTGGCGTACATAAGAACGGAACTTGGGCGGCACAGAAGATTATCGACGTATGCAAGACTCCCAAACAGATGGGTATGATTGTTTCCAATCTCCAGCCATACACTGTTCCTCTGTTCCTCGATCAATATGGAAACTACGTTTTGCAGTGCTGCTTGAAATTCCAGTCTCCGTACAATGACTTCATCTTCGAGTCGATGCTCGGCCAGATGTGGGAGATTGCCCAAGGACGATACGGTGCCCGAGCCATGCGAGCCTGCCTCGAGAGTCATCACTCCACCAAGGATCAGCAACGCATGCTTGCTGCTGCCATTGCCCTTCACAGTGTTCAATTGGCCACAAACGCCAACGGTGCACTCCTCCTTACCTGGTTCCTCGACACTTGCACATTCCCTCAACGCCGCACTGTTCTTGCCCCTCAACTCGTTCCCCATCTCGTCCATCTCTGCACTCACAAGGTTGCATATCTCACCGTTCTCAAGGTCATCAACCAGAAGCTCGAATCTGACGCACGAGACGCCATCCTCCAAGCATTGTTCTTCTCGCAGAATGATGAAACTCTCGAAGCCATTCTTTCTGACCATGCTTGTGGTGCAACTCTGATCTTCAAGGTCTTGACCACCCCTTTCTTCGATGAGAGCATCCGATCCCAAGTCGTTGAGAATGTCAGAAATGTCCTTCTACGACTCAAGGCTCAGCCAGCTCAAGGTTACAAGCGATTGATGGATGAGGTTGGACTGTCAACCCGCAATGGCAGCCAAGGACCAAGTCGTGAGCACGCTCCCAATTCTCATTCCAATGAACGTCCTCGACCTGGTTCCAATCACAGCCAAGTCAATGGCCACATCCCTCCTCCCCAATACGGCGGCAATCAATTCTATCCTCAGATGCAACAACCCGCTTTCGATATGGGAATGGGCATGCAGCGAACGGACAGCGTGGATTCGAATCAGTTCCCGAACTACACCCCAATGTTCAATCCGCCTGTTCAGATTCCTCCGATCAGCCTGCAACAGCTTCAGTACCAGCAATCAGTCCTTGCTGCTCGTGCTGCTCCTCCAATGAACAACTTCTACCCCAACATGCAATCAGGCTTTGGTTACAATAGCGGCAGCCCATCTGTTGAGCATTACCGGAACCAAACGACCCCTATCCAACCACCTCAACCCCAGATCAATCCAAGCCCCATCATCGGCCAAAACTCTTTTGGTCCCCCAGGCTTTGGAAACATCGGAATGGGCATGAACGCATACGGATATGCTGGCATGGGTATGCAAGGAATGGGGTATGGCATGCAGCAGGAGCAGCCAGTCAATGGACGCCGGGGACGAGTACGTTGACTCCATGCATCCGGGTCTTGAAAGGGTGTCGCGCTAACGACAGTTTGCAGAGATGAGAAGACCATACGGCCCATCAGCACACATTGTATGCATTTATTTTGTATGAAAGGCTACGGTCTACAGGACAGTTGCAAAAATGAAACGGAGTTTTTGGTTGGGCGATATGCGGGGCATTCATTTTCGAGAGCAAAAATCAAAGATCTGATGCAAGCAGAGCGGGCGGTTGATCTGTTTGCACTGTACACAGCGATTTAGGGCGTGGATCATTGGAGATGGGGTGTTCAGTTCAGCGTTTTTAGGGCGATTTTGGTGGGTGGCATTTGCTGGTTGGCTATCAGTAAGACGATAGCCGGTCGCCGTTTGGAGTGGAGAATCCGAGAGCAGATTCAGATACAGATGCAGATAGAAGAAGAAATCATATGAACATGTCAATAGAATTCTCTTCGTGTCTACGTTATCAGTTTTCTCTTTCTGTTCAAATCTCTGTGATAAGCCAGAAGTCTGCCTCCTGTTCCTGCTGAAGCTTCGTTCTTTCAAATAGCAACCTCTCTCCCCTCTTCACTTTCAACCTCGTCCCTCTTCCCGCCCCTCGGCATACAGACCCACAACCCTGCGATAACAACCAACAACGCCAGTATAACCGGCTGCAACGTTTTAACCCCCCTCCTCTGGGCCACAGCACCCACCAAAAACGGGAACACCGCGCCCCCAGATCCCCCAAACGCAGTCCCAAACCCAATAGTCCCAACATGCAGACTCCTAGGCAACAACTTCGTAACCAGCACGATGGCCGTCGGGAACATAGGGCCCATAACCATGCCCAGCAGCGCGACGGCGATCGCGGACGTGATGAGCGAGGGCACGAGCCAGAAGATCAGCTCGAGCAGGACGGCGAGGAAGAGGTACAGCAGCACGGAGTAGAACTCGCCCAATCTCGCCGTCAAGAAAGACAGTCCTAGACGACCGATGGTCATGCCGCCCCAGAAACCGGTTGCGGTTGCGGAAGAGGCGAAGGCGTTTGCGTGGCGGATGGAGGACATGAATGTTATGATCCAGCCACCTAGAGACACCTCCGCGCCGACGTAGCCGAAGATAAAGAGCGCGAAGAGCCAGGTCACTTTGTTTTTCAGCGCTTCTCTTGTTCGCCCCGTGTTTGCGGTGGGGGATTGCGGGTTCTCTGCTTGGTAGACGGCGCCGGTTTGGGCCCAGAAGGTATATGTTGAGGTTGTGAGCTCGAGGGCTGAGATGCCGATCTACGATGTTGAGTTTGGGGTTTCAAGAGGAGAGGGAACTCACCATGATATAGTAGAATGCATACCATCCTAATCCTGGGCGTGAGATCAAGGCTGTGGCGATCAAGGGAGCGATGGTTGCGCCTAGGGAGTAGCATGCTTGCAGGAACCCGGAGACTTCGTTCGAGTTCGCCATGTTGCCTATCCATGCACACCACGCGGCGTCGATCAGGCCGTTCCCGAATCCGACGAAGATGAACATCACGACGAGCACGGGGTAGGGAGGGTGCAGTGAGAAGACGATGTAGGAGATTAGATGGCATGTCGGTCCGACGATGGCGACGCCCCGCTGTCCGAAGCGGACGTGCATTGCGTTGTTGAAGACTGAGGCTAGGGAATATCCGGCGAAGGGAGAGAGGAAGATCAGGGAGACGACGGTGTAAGAAAGTGTGTAGTATTTCTCAAGCTAGAATGGTGAGAAGATTTCATCTTGAGCTCGGAGAGTGCTTACATGCGGGACCAAAGCCTTCTTCAGTTAGCTTCTAAAAGATCTGAGGGGGGAAGACTTACACCGTATGAACCATCATTCATTCCCGTTACGAAGAAAGACCAGAATGTTGCAAAGACTCTGCACATGTTGATGCGAGGAGAGTCCCATTTTTGCAGCGCTTCTACGGCTGTGCTGGGAGGTGAGTCAACTGCACTTTCTGGATTCTTTCCTGTGAGATTAGAAGTCGGGAGGGCTTGCATCTCAAAGCTTGAGCTGCTGGGCTCCCCGAAGATCGTTTGTGAAGCCATGATGTTGATATTTGAAGTTTAGATTTGAGGTACTTCCCCATTTTATACACTCTTCGCTCTCCCGCTCGCTCTTCGGGTTCCCCAGCGTAGAGTGGGGCTGCGGGGATGATCTTCTGCAAGCTGACCGAGCAGAAATCTGTCCCTTGGCATCATGAGTCAATTCTTCAATCTCTCCTCCAACCATCTGTTCTCTTACACCTCGTATTACGGCTCTAAAAAGATCCGAAGTTCTGCCATGAAAGTACCCTGGGGAACTCGGGGAAGCCAGGTTAGGATTCTTGATCCAAGATCCCAAGTGGAAGCTATCCTCAAGTGAGATAAGCTGCGGTTCCTCCCGCTTCATGACGCCATGAACCCAAGCTGCAGATTCTCAAATTCCACATTTTTCATTTCCGATATCGTGCAGAAAGAAAACATTGTTTCTGTGTTACCTCTCAACAGTGGGGGTTTAGCATTACCCCTCCATCTACCCCTCCAGTCCACTCTCAATTTCATTCAAACCACAATCATGCCTACAGATTACAGCAAACCTCCCATCGGCTTAAAATGGCGTTCAAACACCCTCTTCATCATCTCCACCGTCGGCATAGGTCTCTTCACCGACCTCTTCCTCTACGGCATCGTCGTCCCAATCCTGCCTTTCATCCTAACCGACCGCCTAGAACTTCCACACGATAAGATCCAAACCTATACCTCCGCGCTCCTCGCCTGCTACGCTGGAGCATCCGTCCTCTTCTCATTACCAGCAGGAATCATTGCTGATAAACTGCCTGCTCGACAATTACCGTTTCTATGTGGATTGGTAGCCTTGCTTGCCTCTACGATTCTTTTGTGGCTAGGACAGACAATTCCCGTTCTGATAATTGCGAGGATCCTGCAGGGGATAAGTGCAGCTGTGGTGTGGACGATTGGTCTCGCTTTGATCTTGGATACAGTGGGGAGTGAGAAGCTGGGAGTGACGATTGGGAGTATCTTCTCTTTCATCAGCGTCGGAGAACTCGCTGCTCCTGTTCTAGGCGGAGTCGTGTATAAGAAAGCTGGTTCAGGAGCTGTCTTCGGGATGGGATTCGGACTTCTCGCCATCGATTTCTTGATGCGATTGGCGGTCATCGAGAAGAAGGTTGCTGCGAAATACGGATTGAAAGACAACGAGGAAGATGATGAAGAGGCGAACGAAGAATCTCCTCTCCTCGCAAACGGAGAAAATCTGGAACAATGGAAGATACCCAAGGACCAACCGTCCTATATCCGCAAATTCCCGCTCCTTTACTGCCTTCGGAATCCAAGGCTTCTCGTCGCCGAACTCGTAGCTTTCATGCAAGCAGTTCTCCTCGCAACCTTCGACTCCACGATCCCAACCGAGGCACAAGACCTCTTCGGCTTTGACTCTCTTAAAGCAGGGCTTCTCTTCATGCCTCTGATTCTGCCGTACCTCCTCCTTGGTCCGCTGGCAGGGAAAGGCGTCGACAAGTACGGCCCTAAGCTCGCTGCTTCAGTTGGGTTCGGACTTCTTGTTCCACCTCTAATTCTCCTGCGCATTCCGCACGAGGGAGGGAATGCCGAGATTGCAAAGTTCTGTGTTTTTCTAGCGATGTGTGGGGTGAACTTTGCGCTCATTAGTGCCCCGAGCATTGTCGAGGCGAGTTTCGTCGTTGAGGAATATTATAGGGCGAATCCTGATATCTTTGGGCATGAAGGGCCGTACGCACAACTTTATGCGATCAATAGCATGGTGTTCAGT
>Ga0302140_10009756_pt1 | contig 11891 bp, 8 predicted proteins | sample I_Bog_E1_1_FD_202095 | JGI IMG/M metagenome (GOLD analysis project Ga0302140, IMG submission 202095) | Peat permafrost microbial communities from Stordalen Mire near Abisko, Sweden - I_Bog_E1_1 | ecosystem: Environmental > Terrestrial > Soil > Wetlands > Peat | place: Sweden: Abisko, Stordalen...
ATTCCGCAGCACGGGTTACGTAGTACAACGTGTACGAGCCCCAGGCCAACTGCCAGGCGCGAAAATAGTTGTGGCGATTTTGCTCGTACAGATAAGTGAAGACGAGCATTACCAGCAGAGCTACGGCTCCGGGAATCACCACCAAACCTGTCGCTACAGTCGTCATCCGTCAATTTTCAGTAAACGAACATCGATTGCCATGTCGAAATGATGGCTTGCTTCCATCCCGTTCCGCCTTGGGCACAGCATTCCAGCGACTATCTTCTTATAAGATGCAACCCCGATACAGGGATATTCTCTCGAAAAGTTACCTTCGTAACACGTTAGTACCTAACCCTGGTTGCTGAACTTAGGTCACGGTTGGCTTCCAAGCACAAGGCGTGGACGCAATACCGGGAATCCAGCCTTTTGTTTTTACTTTGAATATCTTGCAGACTCAAAACGTACGGCTGGAGCCCGACGACAATCCGCTATACTTTGAGGTTATGCTCCGCGTCCGATTCGCCCCGTCGCCCACTGGCTTTCTCCACGTGGGGAGTGCCCGAACCTTCATTTTCAACTGGCTTTATGCCCGGCGCAACGGAGGAACGATGGTCCTGCGCCTCGATGACACCGACGTCGAGCGCAACACCGACGCTTCCGTCAACTCGATCTTTGAGGGCCTGCGCTGGCTCGATCTCGGCTGGGACGAGGAATACAAACAATCTGAGCGACTAAACTTGCACCGCCAGGTCGCCGACGCCATTTTTCAAAGGGGACTCGCCTATCGTGACTTTACCCCGGCCCACACCGGCGACAGCGAAAGGTCCGGCGCCAGTCAAACCTGGCTATTTAACCCGGGAATGCGCGAGCTTTCTCGGGAGGAAAGCGACCGGCGAGCCGCCTCAGGAGAGACCTTTGCCCTTCGCTTCCGCGTCCCCCGCGGAACGGATGAGTCGGTCCGGTTCAATGACGCTGTCTATGGCGAGCAGGTCAAGTTGGCGGACGACATAGAAGATTTCGCCTTACTGCGCTCCGACGGCATGCCCACCTATCATCTCGCCTCCTGCGCCGACGACATCGACCTCCGAATCAGCCACATTATCCGGGGGCAGGATCATCTCTCGAATACGTACAAGCACGTTCTCATTTTCGAAGGCGCAGGCGCTCCGCCGCCGCAATTCGCCCATCTTCCGCTGCTGGTCGCGCCAGATGGGTCGAAGCTCTCCAAACGGAAGCACGGTCCCGTGGTCAGCGTAACAACCTATCGAGACGCTGGATTCCTTCCGGAAGCTTTTATCAACTTCCTCTGCCTTCTGGGCTGGTCACCGAAAGACGACCGCGAGAATATGACGCGGCAAGAATTGATCGATGTTTTTTCCCTGGAAGGTATCAACCGCTCGAATGCCGTCGTGAATTTCAAAGAACCCGCCGCCACGCTGGACGAAACCTTCGATCCCAAAGCACTCTGGCTCAACGCCGAGCATATTCGAACCCTGCCGGTTGACAGGTTAAGCTCTCTTTTACTGCCGATTGTGCAAGCTGCCGGATTTTCAGCCTCGGCCGAGAAGATGCACGCTGTTACGCCGCTCATCCGCGAGCGCATCAAGCTCTTGCGCGATGTTCTAACCGCCGCCGACTTCTTTTTTGTGGACAAGCTTCCGCCCTATGACACGGCTGAACTCATCCCACAGAAGGGGGACGCCGCCATGGCCCTGAAAGCTCTTACGCGCGCAAAAGAGGTTCTCCCGAACACCGAATTCACCCACGACCCTCTCGATCAAGCACTCCGCTCTGCCGCTCAGGAACTGGGTTTGAAAGCGGGCCAAATGTTTCAGCCCATCCGCGTCGCCGTCTGCGGGCGCAAGAACGCGCCGCCGCTGTTCGAGACGCTTCAAGTTCTAGGAAAAGAAATCACGTTGGAGAGAATCGCTGAGGCCGTCAAGAAGCTTTAGTGAAAGTGTTGTAGGAACTCGGGATGCAAGTGCCGCAGCCAAGCAGTTCCCACGAGAACCATAAATATTCCGACAGACAAGATTAGAACCCTGCCGCCTGCGGCCTCTCGCTGAGGCGCCAAGCGCGCGATCATTGCACCAAGAATCAGTCCAGAAACCAAGCCGCCAACGTGGGCGGCGTTGTCGGTGCGTCCCAAGAATGCGCCCAGCACCAGGTTATAACCGGCAAATTTCAACACACTCGTCAGAAGTCCCGAAACTACAGTCTTCGGAAGCGAGAATTCGCCGAGATAAAAGGCTGAGATAAGCGCCCCGGCAATCCCGAAGATCGCTCCAGATGCTCCCGCGCTAACGCCAATTGGCCTCCAAAAGAGGCTGGCGACGCTGGCACACAAACCTGTGATCAGGTAGAGACCTCCAAAGGTCCAGCGGTCGTAGACCGATTCGGCCAGTCTTCCCAAACCCCAGAGGCACCACATATTGAGCGCAATGTGCATGACACCGATGTGGACGAAAACGCAGGTCAACAATCGCCACCATTGTCCCCCGATGGTGTAAGGCCCGAAGTTCGCACCCCATTCCACCAGTTGCTGTCCGGTCGGCTCCATCGGCGAAACGCCACCCATCACCATCGCGATGAACACCACGACGTTGATGCCGAGAAGCGCCTGCGTCACCATCATCGAACTGGATTGGCTCTGCTTCCACGGAACCGTCTCCACTCGCTGCACCGGAGAATCTTCGCCCCGGTGTGCCGCTTCGTGCTGCACACACCACTGGCATATCTTCTTGCCGAAACTCAGCCCCGGAAGTTCGCGTCCACATCGAATGCAATTTGCCATTGAATTAGAAGGGAGGTTCGCTGATTTCGCCGGAACTCGCGCGGGACCTCATCACGCAGATTATCACGACGATTTTCTCGCCGCCGATGGTCCCGTCTCTCGAGTCGCCGCCCAATGCCGAAATGGCCCAGCTTCCGTCGCCGAATCAGCCGCGAATTCATCTACACCATATAAAATAGAAACAACATGAACACTGCCAATTTATCGTCGTCGAAGTCCGACGAATCTGACATGAGTTCGCCGCCCTCCGACCCGCGCCCTTCCAACTTCATCCGCGACACTGTCATCGAAGACATCAAAACCAAGAAGTTCGGCGAAGCGATCATCCAGACCCGCTTCCCTCCCGAGCCCAACGGATATCTTCATATTGGCCACGCCAAGTCCATCTGCCTGAACTTTGGACTCGCAGACGAGTTCGGCGGCAAGACGAACCTCCGCTTCGACGACACCAATCCCGAAAAAGAAGAGCAGGAGTACGTCGATTCCATCTCGAAAGATGTTCACTGGCTGGGTTTCGATTGGGACGGCCTCTACTACGCCTCCGACTACTTCGATCGCCTCTACGAGTGGGCGGTCCAGCTGATCAACGCCGGAAAAGCCTACGTCGACGACCTAAGCGCCGATGAAATTCGCCAGCATCGTGGCACGCTGACTGAGCCGGGCAAGGAGAGCTCGTACCGCAACCGGGATCCCAAAGAGAATCTCGACCTCTTCGAGCGCATGCGCAAGGGCGAGTTCCCTGACGGATCCCGCGTACTCCGCGCCAAGATTGATATGGCGTCTCCGAATCTAAACCTGCGCGATCCCATCATGTATCGCATCGTGCGCGCCACGCACCACCGCACCGGCGATAAGTGGTGTATCTACCCCATGTACGACTACGCGCACGGACAGTCCGATTCCATCGAGCATGTCACTCACTCGATCTGCACGCTCGAGTTTGAAGATCATCGCCCGCTCTACAACTGGTTTATCCAGCAGCTCGGCATTTTTCCATCGCAGCAGATGGAGTTCGACCGACTCAGCCTCACCTACACGCTCCTCAGCAAGCGCAAGCTTCTCACGCTGGTGCAGGGAAATTACGTTACCGGCTGGGACGATCCTCGCATGCCCACACTCTCGGGCATACGGCGCCGCGGCTACACGCCGCAATCGATTCGCAATTTCTGTGCCGCCATCGGAGTTTCAAAGACGAATGGCACTCTCGAACTTGCCATGCTCGAACACTTCGTGCGCGAAGACCTCAACAAAAGCGCGCCGCGCGTGATGGCCGTGTTGCGTCCATTAAAGGTCGTGATCGATAACTATCCCGAAGGTCAGAACGAAGAGGTTGATGCCGTCAATAATCCGGAAGATGAGAGCGCTGGCAAGCGCAAGGTGCCATTCTCCAAGGTGCTCTACATCGAGCAGGACGATTTTCGCGAAGATCCGCCCAAGCAGTATTACCGCCTGTCTCCCGGACGCGAGGTGCGGTTGCGCTATGGCTACTTCATAACGGCGAAGAGCGTGGTGAAGAACGATCGGGGCGAAGTTGTCGAAGTGCACTGCACCTACGACCCCGCGACTCGCGGCGGCAATGCGCCTGACGGACGCAAGGTGAAATCCACCATTCACTGGGTCTCGGCCGCGCACGCGATCGACGCCGAAGTGCGTATCTATGACAGGCTGTTTATCAAAGAAGACCCGAACCAGGTCGAAGAGGGACAGGAGTTCACCGCGAATTTGAATCCGGCGTCTCTCGAGGTGATTCCGCAAGCCAAGCTTGAGCCGTCACTCGCCACTGCTCCCATCGAAGGTCGCTTTCAATTCGAACGCCTGGGTTATTTTTGTGTAGACGCGGATTCCCGTCCCGGACATCTCGTCTTCAACCGCACGGTTGCGCTCAAAGACACCTGGGCCAAACTTGAGAAGAAAAACGAGAACAAGTAAGGCTTAATCACTTCGCGCAGTGGCTTGCGGTTCTCCGTCTCGCCCGCCGCGAACTCTCCACTTTTGCCGCGGTGTAAACTACGGGCGCGCCGTCATGTCCATCCCATCGCCCAACCCTGGGGCCAAAATCTTACGATTCAGCGTCTTTGAGGTAGATCTCGAGGCTGGAGAACTGCGCAAGAAGGGCGCCCGCATTCGTCTGCAGGAGCAGCCTTTCCAGGTTCTGATTGCGTTGCTGCAAAACGCGGGACAGGTCGTGACCCGCGAGACCCTGCGCCGAACTATCTGGAACGAAGACACCTTCGTCGATTTCGACCACAGTCTGAATACGGCGATAAACAAGATTCGCGAATCTCTCGGCGATTCCGCCTCAAGCCCGCGTTTCGTTGAAACCTTGGCCCGTCGTGGATACCGCTTCCTCGCGCCAGTCGAACAAATCGGCGGCGGGATCGAGACTTTATCGAAGACCCGGAACGAAAGTATTCCGCCCCACGCCGACTCTCCCGATGGTCAAAGCCAGCCGGCAGCTTCTACGTCCATGGCCGTGCAGCCCGAGGTTATTTCGCGAGAGGTTGCGATTCATCCGGAATTGCAGGTGCCCATTCCCCGGCGCGGCGTCGTGCGTTCGCTTTTCGCACTCAGTCAAGTGATGTATCTGACCTTCTATCTCTGCGGTCTCGCGCACCTCCGGGGCGTAGAGAACATCGCGAGCAGTTTCCTCCCCGGATGGAGAGCGCTCGCTATCGTGGGCGCAGTATTTGTCACGGGAGCCGTCGGGATTCCGCTGCGATTCTATCTGCTGTCTTCAATCGCTTTCGATTTCCGCAGGCTCGGCGACACCTTCTTGCGCCTGTTTCCTTTCGTACTGGCTCTCGATCAACTATGGGCGATCACGCCCTTCCTGCTGCTGCCGAAAATCGGAGTGGGATTGGCCTTCGCCGCCACCGCAGCCTTGCTCTACGTGCCTTTTTCCGAGCGCACACTGATCCGCATGGCATATCCCGTCCGACCCTGAAATTCGGAAACATCCAGGAACAGCGCGAAGCAGGAATAGCGAAAAGGCGGGCTATCAGTCTTTTGCCCGCCCCTCGCCGCTACTTATTTAAGAAGTCACCTCGCCTCGCTTCCGCAAGACTGTGCGCTTCTCACGGAGTTGGATTCAGGAACAGGATTGGTGGTCGGCAGTCGATCGCTGAGCCGTGAAAGAACAGGTACATCGCCGCCAGCGGATAACGCGAAACGCCCGCACCCGCGGCGGCCTTGGTAGAACCAGCCTTCTGCGGATCTTTCTCGTGGCAACTGGCCGGGTCATTCGGAAAATCCAGGAAAAGAGCCAAGCCGAGGAACTTCGTGGTATCGCGGAACGCCTCGCGCGAGTGCGTGTTGCACACATCCTTCGGATCATCCGCTTGAACTGGCTCGATCGCAAACCGAATTGTCGGCGTGTCCAGTTGGAACAGCAGCGGATTGAACGTTCCCGTATCCGGCGCCCCGGCCAGCGAGAATCCGTTCAGCGTGTTGACGGTGTAAAGAAACGAAACCGAAGAGGCATAATTCTGCTCGGTAGCGGCATCAGGAGGATAGTTCGGTCCCAGGCGGCTGCGGTACCGCCTTGCCGCCACGTAGGCCTCTGGCTTCGGAAGCCGAACCACGTAGCGATCCGATTTGTCATCCAAAGCGCGCTGCAGGTTCTTGGCGTCGATGTTAACCTGCGCGAAGCTGGGATCCAGCGGACCAGACGTAGCCGCACCATGCGCCGGCACGGAGAGATCGTACGTTCCCGGTTGCAACGTCGAGTCGTTCGACGCTGCCACGAATAAATCGCGGTGGATTCTCGTCTTCGGTGCCAAAACCAGAACGCTGTTGGGATCCTTTGGGTCAGTAACCACCGCCCACGGACCTTCAAACACCACGTAAACTTCCTTGGTTGGCGCTGCTTTCGGGGTAGACGCCATCGGCGCGGGGGCAGGCGCTGGCGATTGATTACATGCAACCAGTAGCGTGAGGGCAAAGACTATTGGCAGCGCGATACCCGTCCGCTTGACCGGGATTCGTGCAACATGGCGGCTGTTTTTCATCTTCCTTTTCTCCTTTGTGATCGGATCAGGGTCTCCCGTAAGCCGCAAACGCCGCCCAGTAGAACGGGTGTGCCGTCCGCGGGTTTGACATCATACTCTGGGACACCAGGCGGGTTGCTCCGGAAACCGCTTCCCCGCCGAGCACGGCGGCGTAAAAGCCACCGGCAAACACTCGGGCTTCCACCGAATCAACGCTCCAGCGGCTTGCCACCACATGCGGCACTCCCGACGTTTGAAGCGCCTGGGCCACACTGTCGAGTCCTCGCGCCCCCCCCACTCCAGCATCAGTACTGCAGGCCGCAAGAAGCGCCAGTTGCATCTTCTGCAAATCGAGACTACGCACAACCTTGGCATCCAGAAAAACGGGTGCCGATGATGACCACTCCGAGTGCGCTGAAGGGTGGGCTGACGTTCGGCCTGACCCTGCTCCCTGGCCGTTCTGGAGCATCAAGCCTGTGTGGCTGAAGTTGTCCGTGGCATGTCCCGCAAAGTGAAAAACGGTCGCCTCCGACAATCCCTTGGTTACCGCCGCCAGGGTCGCTTCAGAGCCGTTGAGCTGACTGGACGCGTGAAATCCTCTCGCGATCGCGTCCGTCCCCGCTGCAATACCCGGAATGACAAACAGCCCTGCTTCTGGCGAAGAAGCGTCGCTACCCACCACGAGGGCAGGCGAATCACGCGTGATCGTCGCTTCAGGATGCATCCGGGCTTCCGCATACGGACCCGGCGAATGGACGATCGGGCTTCGCTCGACAAGGTAGTGGCCGCTTGAATCCACCAACGCTTCAAACGGCAGCCTCGCCAGAATCCCTTCCGCTTCGATCACCAGGGTGCGCTTCGAGTCGAGCCGTTGCTCGACCGGCGCGATGAGGAGCGAGTAGAGCTTCTGTCCGTCGCGTCGCACGGCCCTCGGGTCCGAGTCAGGCACGGCACATTGGGCGTAGAACGCCGACGCTAACTCCTGCAAATCCTGTGGTGATTTTGGGATCCAGGTCGCACTCACGCCGCGATTGTCGTACACCCAGATAGCAAGTCCGTCGGGCAGAACTCCATACGCGAGAACTGTTTGATTTACGAGCAGGGGAAGTCGATCCGCTAGACGGTTCGAATCGGGAAACGAAGATGACGGCTTACGGCTGGTTTGCGCGGCCTCGCCTCCGCGAATCGCAATCCGCTGGGGCGCGCCCATGTACCACTCAAATATGTTGAGCGAGTCCTGTTCGCGGCCCTCCAAAAGCTCGGACTCGGCGAGACCCAAGTACACCGGAGCCGCATCTTGACTCCAGCTTGTTCGTTCCGTCTCCGAAACCAACGAAGTCAGCTTTTGCTCGGCCAATCGTAGTGCTGGACGGAACGCCTGCTCGGCCTCAGACTCACGATGTCTGCCGAGTTGCAGTTCGCCAAGTGTGGAATAGAAGGCCTGCGAAAGATAGGGTTCCGAGAGCGGTCCAATTTGATCTTGTATACGCGTCAGTCGGGCAATGGCGTCATCGAAGTGTGCCAGTCGCGCTTCAAGCCGAGCGGTTCGGATCTCGGTTTCGACGGCCGCCACGCGATTCGCGTTGTTGCGCGGTGCCGTCGCGAGAAGCCGGATAGCCTCGCCGTAATTCTGCTCGGCGATCCCGGGCATGTCAGCGCTCATCGCCGCATCGGCCATCGACTGATGCGCCATCGCCCGTTCCAGCGGATCAGCGTCTAAATCCACGAGGGCCACCGCTTCGCGCCAAAGTGCAACCTGTAGTTTCGGCCGATTCACTGCCGCCGAACCAGCGACCTCGGCCAGTTCCGCATACAGGCTATACCCGCGCACAGGTGGAAACCGCCCTGACCAGTACCGCTCCAGACCCGCATCCGCCAAAGCGATAGCGCCAGCTTGATCCCCAACGTCATTCTTGTCGTCGGCGGCAAACATGGCGGCGCGAAGATAGAGGGCTCCGTAGCCGCTCTTTTGAGCGCGCTGCAGCGCGACAGCCGTTGCCTTTTCGTCGGCGCCTGTATCACTCCGCGAAAACGAGCAAACGGCCTTTTCCAGCCCCAGTTGAATCTGCAGCCAAGCGTAAGAGGTTCTTTCTGACTCCGCCAGCGCGGCTGTGGCTTGCGGACGACAATCGTCGCCCCGATGCAGCAACTGCGCGGCGAAGAGCTGTTCAAACTCGGTGCGCAACCCGCCCGCCCTATTTCCAGATCCGAGAAACAATTTTTCGGCCAGACTCGCCTGCTTCAGCGCGGCATCATACTGGCCGGCTTCATTGGAACGAACGGCTTGCGCAAGAGCGCTCGCCGCTGGCGCAAAATTCGGCGCTGAAGATCCTCGCAGCAAATCAGACAACCAGGGATCGCCGTGCTTTTGCGCTGTCAGTTCCGCCAAAAAAAAAAGCGCCTGAGAGGCGCTTGCATTCTCGGTGGCGCTTGCTCCAGGAAAGGCGGCGGGCAGCCAGGAGCGGATCGCCTGATTCAGGTATTCATCGATCCGATCATCGATTCCGGAAGCCACGCTGGCGTGGCCTGCAGAAGAAGCGATCTGCTCCGGCGATAGCAAAGGCGCCGATTTACTCTCGTGCTGCTTCAACTTTTCACGCACCGCATCGGCTCGTGTGCGCGCTTCTTCCGACCACGCCGATCCCGGATCCACGCGCAAATAGTGCTCCCAATCGTCGCGCGCCTGTTGATACAGAAACTGATGCTCCGCGACGATGGCCCGATTAAACAATGCAACTGGGTCGTCCGGGCGCAGTTTCAAGGCCTGGCTCAGGGTTTCGTAAGCCGAGCCCAAGTCTTCCTTCCGGTCTTCCTGTAGGGCGCGCTGGAAGTACGCGGTCGCCAAGTCAATCAGTAGAATCGGTGTATTGGGCTCGATTTCTAACCCCCGGCGCAGAGACTCCACCGCCGCATCATACTTGCCTTCCAACAGGTCAGCCTGCGCCTTCGCCTCCAGCCACGCGGGGTCCGCGGGATGCGACTGCAGTTGGCTGCCGATCAATGCCTCCGCTTTCAGCAAGGCTGGCGGACGGCTGGTAAACGACGCGACGGGTCCGAGCGATACACGCAATGGCGCATAGTCAGCGCCCGCGATTCGGAGTTCCAAAGTGCGCTTCTCGGTGTATGCACGCGTCAAAAGACGCTCGGCCGCCGCAGGTCGTTGTCGCTGGACCTCGTACCACGATCCCGCTGCGACCACCACCGCCAGCGCGGCCCCAGCAAAGGCCAGTCTTGGCAGAGCTATCCACTCGCGCCACCACGGCTGTGAACCCGCACGCAGGAATTGCCGCTCAGTTCTGGCAACCGGCATCGCCGCGATTCGGCGTGCGAGCCTCCGTTGCCATTCCACACTTGCGCTCTCCAGCGACAAAATGTGTTTTTGCTCGGCTTCTGTGATCTCTCCCTTTAAATCAGCCATGTCAGTTACCGCTTGGCGCAGAAGCGGACCACAGGCCTCGCAACAACTGGCGTGCTCGATATGAACAAGAGTTTGGTTGGAAGGCGTCAGCCCCGCCGCGATCTCCCGCCATACGGCCGGATTCGGGCACTCCCCATGCCGCAGCCCCGGTCCTCCTGATCTCATGTGCGTGAGACCGCCCTCCAAAAGGAGCAAACCTTCATATTCGTCACGGCAAGCGGCACAAGCAGCAAGGTGCGGGTGCAGATCCGCCGCATCGAGACCCGATTCAGGATGTAGACCAGATCGTTCTGCCATTCTTGCCAGATCAGCAGCGTCGATATGTTCGCCAGCATTTTCGTTCAAAACTTGCGCCCCATTCTCTTAGAACGGTTTCGCCGCTTCAAAACCTTCACTTCGCGGCCCGATTCGAGCTCCGCGAACTGACTGCGAATCATTAGCGCCAGCCGTAGCAGCAGACTCTCCACCCCTTCCGTCGTCAGTCCGAACTCGGCTATCGCTGCTATCTCGCTGGCAGTAAAGCCATGTCGATGCCGCAGCCAGAAAATAGCGCACTTTTTCGCTTGATCTTTCCCCGCAGTAACCTGGGCGAGAACCTTGGCTATCTTAGCGATCTGAAGCTGGTGGTTCATCGCATCAAAAGAATCCCCCGGGACGCGCAACTCGAAGGATTTCACGTCCGAGATCGCTGCCGTCAGGTTCGTACCCCGCTTGACCGCATTCTCCGATCGAAAATGGTCGTGGACGATGTTCGCCGCTACCACTTTCAAGAAGCCATAGATCGAATTGTCCAGCCGCGGCTGAAAAGAACGCAGTAGACGGTAGTTATTCTCACAAAGCTTCAGATATGTGTCCTGGATCAGGTCGTCCAGTTGCGCCCGCGAGGGATCGCACCACTGGCGCGCCGTTCGTAGCACCGCGGAAGCGATCACCGTGTGGAATCGACGGATAAATTCTGTCCACGCCAATTCGTCTGCCGAGGCGAGGCAAGCCCTTACTAGTTCCGCTGGTGAGATGTCCGAAAGACGCGGCACGGATTACTCCACGTTCGCGGATTCTACAACACTCGGCCTATCATTACCGTTAAAAAATTTGAAATGCGCGAAATACGGAATCCAGGGCTAATCCCCATTAAAACCGGAGTAAGTGGGGCGATAAGCCGGACTAACCCATTAATTTCGCTGCTTCTTGAGCGTAATAGGTCAAGATCATGCTGGCGCCGGCCCGTCGTATGCAAAGTAGAGACTCCATCATGACGCGATCGCGGTCGATCCACTGGCTCCGTGCCGCCGCTTCGATCATTGCGTACTCACCCGACACCTGGTAAGCGGCCAGCGGCAGGTCAAAGCGCTCGCGCGCGGCAGCAATTACATCAAGATAGGGCATCGCCGGCTTCACCATAATCATGTCGGCGCCCTCTTCAATGTCTAACTCGATCTCCCGCATCGCTTCGCGAACATTTCCTGGATCCATCTGATAGGAACGACGATCTCCGAATTGTGGTGCCGAGTCCGCCGCCTCCCGGAAAGGTCCATAAAATCCTGAAGAAAACTTCGCCGCGTAGGAAAGAATCGGCGTATTTTCGAACCCGGCATTATCCAGGCCCGTGCGGATCGCCGCAACCCGTCCATCCATCATGTCGGACGGCGCAATAATGTCCACCCCTGCCCGGGCCAGCGAAACGGAAGTCCGCGCCAGCAAATCCAGGCTC
>Ga0302140_10009757_pt1 | contig 11891 bp, 9 predicted proteins | sample I_Bog_E1_1_FD_202095 | JGI IMG/M metagenome (GOLD analysis project Ga0302140, IMG submission 202095) | Peat permafrost microbial communities from Stordalen Mire near Abisko, Sweden - I_Bog_E1_1 | ecosystem: Environmental > Terrestrial > Soil > Wetlands > Peat | place: Sweden: Abisko, Stordalen...
GCATTGCACAGCCGAAAAAGAACATTCATCGCCCGTAAAAACGCGAAAAGCTGCGCTCAGCGTCCGCGGGTCCCCTTTGCGCTTTCCGCGAGCCTGTTTACCGTGGATGCTGGCAGCACCGTAACCCCAAACCTCCGAAGAACCCCACCATGCAAGCCCCATTCCGATTCATCCGCTCCGTGATCGTCCCCCTCTTGGCCGCCACCACCAGCGTGTTGGCGCTCGTTCCCGCCACCTCCCACGCCCAGGGCAATACCGCCACCGGCGTCAATGCCCTGGCCCACATCACTACCGGCATCGATAACACAGCCACCGGGCAAAGCGCGCTCTACTTCACCACCACCGGGACCGGTAATACCGCCACTGGCTTCAACGCCCTTTACACCAATGGAAAAGGTTACGACAACGTCGCCGACGGCGTCGGCGCCCTCTTCTCGAACACCAACGGCTTCGGCAATACCGCCGATGGCGAAGCCGCGCTCCACGCCAATACCAACGGATCCGAGAACACCGCAGCCGGGTACCAGGCCCTTCTCAGCAACACCACAGGCTCCCTCAATACCGCCCTTGGCGAGGATTCCCTCTACAGCAACACCTCCGGCAATGGGAATCTCGCGGTCGGCTCCGCTGCGCTTTACTCGAATACCACCGGCTCGGAAAACACCGCCGCCGGCGCACAGGCTCTCCATGCCAATACCAGCGGCGCGGACAATACCGCCGCCGGTTCCTATTCCCTCCTCAACAATACCACCGGGAGCGGGAACCTCGCGGCCGGCTCTACCGCGCTTTACTCGAATACCACCGGCTCGGAAAACACCGCCACCGGCAACCAGGCCCTGTTCAAAAACACCAGCGGCTCCTATAACTCCGCAGGCGGCGCCATGGCCCTCCACGCGAATACCACAGGCGCCTTCAATACCGCCGTCGGCTCCGAAGCCCTTTACTCCAATACCACCGGCTCGGAAAACACCGCCACCGGCAATCTTTCCCTCTATAAGAATGAATCCGGCTCCGATAACACAGCCGATGGGCGCGGCACCTTGTACGATAACTCAACCGGCTTTGATAACACCGCCATTGGATACGACGCACTCGGCGTAAACATTGTGGGCACCCAGAACACCGGCGTCGGCTTTGGCTCCCTTTACCTCAATACCGGCGACAATAACACCGCCCTTGGCCAGGATGCCGGCTCCCGTCTTACCAGCGGCAGCAATAATATCGATATCGGCGACGCCGATATCCAGGGCGTTTCCGATGAGAAGGCGGGCGAGGCGAATACCATCCGGATCGGGGAGTTCAAGACGCAAAAAACCACTTACATCGCCGGCATCTATGGCCAGACAGTCGATGCCGGCGCCAAAACGGTCGTCATCGATGCGGACGGCCAGCTCGGCACCGTCATCGCCGCAAGCACCAGCTCGATCAACTCGAACGATCTGCGCGACGCCGTTGCAAAGCTCCAGGCGAGCAATTGCAGACTCCAGGCGACCGTCGCGCGGCAGCAGGCAGATTTTCAGCGGCAGATCAAGGACCTCACGGCCACCATTAAGGAGCAAGCCTCCCTACTCCAAAAAGTAAGTGCCGAGGTGCAAGCCGGCAGGCCTTCGCCCCAGGTGGTGTCGAATACTTACTGATCGCGGATTGGTGGTCGGGGCTCGAGCGGGCCAGATTTACTTTACACGGTCGCCGGGATATACAACAAATCCCTACCCTAACCCGCCCAGTGGACTCCTCCGGGGTAAGCCCGGGAACATCGCGCTTGGTGGATAAAGTTACATAAATCCAGGAGGGGTGCGTATATTTGCGTACCTCCACGAACCCATGCTATCATGAGACTCCCAGTCCGATCCATCCCCCGCGTCGTTGTCGCGGCCATCCTTGCCGCTGTTAACACTACCCTCTTCGTACTTGCCCCGTCTGCGCTGGCGGCTTCTGGCATTACCCGCACGGGTACCGACGCGCTCTTTAATAACTCCACCGGCACCAATAACACCGCCGACGGCGCCTATGCCCTTTATTCGAACACTACGGGCCTGGGGAATACCGCCGTCGGGGCCAACTCATTGCTGAGCAACAATGGGAACGCCAATTCCGCCGTCGGGCAGGGCGCCCTCTACGCCAACACTACCGGGCTCAATAACACGGGCGTGGGTTTCCAGGCCCTCCACTTGAACACGATTGGCAATGGCAATAGCGCCTTTGGCGTCGAATCCCTGTACGCGAATACTGCCGGTTCCTTTGACACAGCGATTGGAGACCTTGCTCTCTTCGCAAACGTGACTGGGATCAATAACACGGCCGTGGGCTACCAGGCGCTCTACGCAAACGTCCATGGCAAGGGCAACACCGCCACGGGTGTCAATGCCTTGCTCAGAAACAACGCCAATGGGAACACGGCCGATGGCCAGGGAACGCTGACTGCAAACACCACGGGAACCGCTAACATCGCCGTCGGCTACCAGGCTCTCAATTCCAATACCTTCGGGAGCAGCAATACGGCCGAAGGTTATCAGGCTCTCTTCACATGCACCACCGACGGCCAGGACACCGCCACCGGTTACCAGGCCCTCTATAGCGACACCGTCGCCACTGACGGCACCATCCCGAACGGGAACGTGGCCACCGGTTACCAGGCTCTATACAGCAACACCAATGGATACGAGAACGTGGCCGCCGGGCACCAGGCCCTCTTCAGCAATACCGGTGGATTTGGCAACACCGCCGATGGCGATGGCGCGCTCTACGGCAACACCACGGGCAATGGCAACATCGCCATCGGCCAAAGCTCCGGCTCCGAGCTCACCACCGGCAGCAATAACATCGATATCGGCGAGACCACGCTTGGCGGCAACTCCGATGGCAAAGCGGGCGAATCCAATACGATCCGCATCGGCGAGATGAATACCCAAACTGCCGCCTACATCGCCGGCATTTATGACGAACCCGCCGGCGCGGGATCCAAGACGGTGGTTGTCGATTCCGCCGGGAAGCTGGCCACCACGACTGGCCGGGTGGGTGCCACCGATTCCCCGGATCTCGTCCGCGACATTGCCAGCCTTTGGAAAAGCAACGCCAGGCTGACGGCCAGCAACGCCAGGCTCGAAACCGAGACACGCAGCCTCAAGGCCACCATGACCAGCCAGGCCAGGGCCCTTGCCCGGCAGGAAAAAGACTTCCAATCCACCCTTCTCGGGCAGCAGCAGGAGATCAAGGAGCTCACTTCCAACCTCAGGCAGCAGGCCTCCCTGCTCCAGAAAGTAAGCGCCCAGTTGGAAGTCAATCGGCCCGCTCCCCAGGTGGTCTCGAACAACAACTGAGATCGGCCCAGACCAACTGCCCCCGGCTCCAGGCCGATCCAGCTGCAGGCTCCCCCGCAAAATCAGTTTGCCGTGGCCCAGCACGTGATCTAGCTTCGGGCCCCGTCCTCCATCGGAAAGCGGTCCAGTGCGCGATTAGCTCAGTGGTAGAGCGCTTGCTTCACACGCAAGAAGTCGCAGGTTCGAACCCTGCATCGCGCACCACTCTATTTATGGGCTATTTCCTATAAATAAGCGCCTTACACAGCGTACTGCGCGAAAATGCGAAGCCAACTCCCGCGCGGTTTGATTCTTTTGGTTTTGCCTGTTCTGGACAGGCGACTCTGAGGAGCTTCGAGAAATCGGCGACCATAAACGATCCGCGAAAGGATGTGTTTTATCAAGTTCCAGGCAGCACCCTTGAGATCGGTATGGCTCATAAGGAGCCCTCCGACGCGAGCTTGATAGCGTACACGAGCACACCGGCGCTGGCGAGATTATCGCAATGGCGCAGATATTCGACCATGCGGCTAGACTTCATTCTTTCGAAGTCGCCGCTGGGATATTCGAGACCCTTCCCTCTCCCCGGCCGGTTGGAGCCAGCCTCGAATTCGACAGGGTACCGTGGCGATTCCGGCCATCATTTCGAGGCGGGCCGGCTTTTGTCTATTCCGACACTGCTGCCCAGCATTTCCACGGGCGGTGGCCAGCGATGCTCCTGTTGCGCAAGCAGACCCTGCACGGACTCCGGTCCCCAGCTGCCGGCGGCGTAGTTTGGAAAATCACTGGGCTGAGTCCTGTCCCACGCTTCGAGCACGGGCGTTAGTAACTGCCAGGCTGCCTCCACTTGGTCGTTACGCATAAAGAGCGTGGCGTCATTCTTCATCACGTCCCACAGCAGCGTTTCATACGCGTCGGGCGAGGGAGCGTCGAAGCTCTCTCGATACCGAAACCGCATATCAACCGGACGCAGTTGCATCTCCGGCCCAGGGTATTTTGCCTGGAAGCCCAGCACGATTCCCTCGTCGGGCTGGATCGACATGACCAGCCTGGATGGCTGCCATCCCAGCGAAGCCTCGGGCGGGAAGGACCGATGCGGCACCGCGCGAAACTGGATGGAAATCTCCGAGGCCTGTCGGGGCAAACGCTTACCCGTTCGCAGATAAAACGGCACGTCCTGCCAGCGCCAGTTATCGATATACAACTTCAAGGCCACAAACGTCTCCGTCTGGGAATCGGGCGCCACGCCCTCCTCCTCGCGATAGCCGGGCACCTTTTTGAGATCGGCGACGCCGGGACCATACTGTCCGCGGACGGCATATAGAGGGACCGCGTCGCTGTGAATCGGGCGAGCGGCGTGGAGGACGTCCACCTTCTTGTTCCGGATCTCGTCGGCTTGAAAGGAGACCATAGGCTCCATCGCGACAAGACAGAGCAACTGCATAAGATGGTTCTGCACCATGTCGCGGAGCGCACCGGCGTGATCGTAGTAACCGCCGCGGTGCTCGACGCCAACCGCTTCGGCTACGGTGATGGTTACATAGTCGATGTAGCGGCGGTTCCAGATCGGTTCGAAGAGGGGATTGGCAAAACGGAACGCCAGGATGTTCTGCACCGTCTCCTTGCCGAGATAGTGATCAATCCGGAAGATTTGGCATTCATCGAAACTGGCCGCAAGGATCGCGTTGAGGAAACGGGCTGACTCCAAATCGTAGCCGATCGGCTTCTCGATGACGATCCGAGCCCATTCCCGATCGCGTGCCAATCCGGCTTTGCCGAGGTACTTTGGGATTTTGCCGAACATGCTCGGCGGCGTGGCCATGTAAAAGATGCGGTGGACTTTGATGCCCCATTCTTTTTCCATTTTGGCGCATTGGGCGCCCAGGGTCGCATAGGTTGCCAGCTTTTCGAAGTCCCCCTGCTGGTAGTGGATGTGCTTCGCGAATTGATTCCACGCGGCGCCATCTGCTTTTCCAAAGCGCGAGAATTGGTTGACCCCATTATGCAACCGGTGACGTAGCTTTTCGTCGCTCAAGGCAACGCGATCCACGGCGATAATCGCAAACTGGACAGGCATGCTGCGGTCTTGGGAGAGATCGAACAAGGCGGGAATCAGTTTCCGCCAGGTCAGGTCCCCGGCTCCGCCAAAAATGATAAAAACAGTGGGTTCGAGCTGATCCTTGGTCTTCATAATGCTGGCTGCTCCTACGGTTCGATTACATCCGTGCCGATCATGCCGATTGCATGGTGTTGTTGTGGTGGCATTGTAGTCATGCCTTTACGCTGAGAGTTGTTCGCGGACAGATTTTAATTCCCGCAGCCGTTTCGCTGTCGTTTTGGGATATGCCATTTTCAGTTTGCCAAGCGAATCGAGGACGATTTGGGAGACTATCACCCTGGCATTCCCCTTGTCATCGGCGGGAACGGCATACCAGGGCGCGTCATGGGTGCTGGTGGCATTCAGGCAATCCTCGTAAGCCGTCATGTAATGCTTCCAATATTTCCTCTCGTGAATATCCGAGCCGCTGAATTTCCAGTTCTTGTCCGGCTCATCGATACGGTCGAGAAATCGCTTCCGCTGTTCATCCTTCGACAGATGGAGGAAGATCTTCACAATCTTCGTGCCGTTCCGGTTGAGATGCTCCTCCAGGTTCACGATTGAACGATATCGCTCCTTCCAGATTGTCTTCTCGTCGAGCAACTCAGCCGGAAGCCCCTGGCCGCGGAGAATCTCTGGATGAACCCGTGCGATCAACACTTCCTCGTAATAGGAACGATTGAAAATGCCGATCCTCCCGCGTTCCGGAAGCCGGCATGTGGTTCGCCAGAGAAAATCGTGCTTCAACTCCTCGGCGCTCGGTTGTTTGAACGCGAAAACCTCGCATCCTTGCGGATTGACCCCGGACATGACGTGCCGGATGGCCCCGTCCTTCCCGGCACCATCCATTCCCTGGAAGATCAGCAGTAGCGCATAGCGACCGGACGCGTAGTGGAGCCGCTGAAGCGCATTCAGCGCCCCAACATGTTCTTCCAGGAGTTTTTGATACCGCTTCGTCGACTTGCAATAGGGCTTCACGATCGTCGGCCACTCGCTCAGTTCGACCTTGTCTCCGGGATGGATACGGAAATCCTTTGAATCAATTTTCATGTCTATCCTTTCATCGATGCCCGCGCGTGGTTCGCATCGGTTTATTTACGGGATACAGGCTGGCGAATCTCCCGCTCGGCCTTTTGCCAGTCCTCGGTTGCATGGCCGTCGTGGTGACCCTCTTCCTCATACAGTTCGTAGGCGCGCTGGGCGATCTGAGGCGTCAAATCGAACTGGGGCTTTGCTTCGACGGGATCAAAAATGCGATACGCAAGCAGCTTTACCCGGTCATTCAAAAGAAACCACAGTAGCGCGTAGCCCCACACGAACCCGGCCCAACCCCAGCCGAGGGGCGTCATAAACAGCACATATACCGCGATCAAGGTCGCCACGATTTGGGTGCCAAGCACAGCGCCCCACAAGATCTTTGCCGGGCGTATGGACCAGAATGGACCCCGCGTGCGTGTAAGGAAGATCGTGAGATGTCCCGCCACGGACAGTTTTAAATACATCAATGTCTGGATGTGCGCGCGGTCGAGATGAAAGACGCGCTCCCCGAGATAGAATAATCCAAAAGCGGAGACGACCCCAATGACGCCCAGAACCGTCGATATACCCAGCACCATCCGCATGTTCCATTCCTCGGGCTGATGCTTGTAATGAACGTTGTCATAGGCAATGGATAAAATGGCGCCGTCGTTCAGTAGCGCCAGCATCACGATCATAACCGCCGTCAGTGGATAGAAGTTAAATACGAGGATTGACAGCGTCATGAAGAACAGCACCCGCAATGTTTCGGCAATGCGGTAGATCGCGTAGCTGTTCATCCGCTGGAAAATTCTCCGGCTTTCCTTGATCGCGTCAATAATCACCGATAGGCCCGGTGTCAGCAGCACGATGGCGGCTGCCGCGCGCGCCGCATCCGTGGCGTCCGAAACCGCGATGCCGCAGTCGGCTTTTTTCAGTGCGGGTGCATCGTTTACCCCATCTCCCGTCATCCCGACGATATGGCCGCGCTTTTGCAGGACATCCACAATGTGGAACTTGTGTTCCGGGAAGACCTGGGCGAAGCCGTCTGCCTTCTCAATGGACTCGCCCACCTGCGCGGTTTCTTCCTTCTTCGAGTCACCCAGGGAGGCGGCATCCAGGATATTGGTACCCATGGCCAACTTCTTTGCGGTTTCCTTGGCGATGGCCAGCGCATCGCCCGTGACCATCTTGATCTTTACGCCCATGGCAAGCGCGGTCGCGATGGTCGCCTTTGCATCTGCCCGTGGCGGGTCGAATAGGGGCAATACGCCGACAAACTGCCACTTGCCTTCCTGATCTGCCCTGGCCACGCCCAATGAGCGAAAGCCGCGCGCCGCGAATTCGTTCACCGCCTTATCAACCTCGGGTTTTACCTGCGCTTTATTGTCTGACAAATCCAGGATCACCTGCGGCGCGCCCTTGCTCACCTTGAACTGTTTCCCGTCCGCCCCCGTGACGGTTGCCTCCGTGCGTTTATGCACGGGGTCGAACGGCATGAAATGAACCACCTGGTAGCTTTTCAAAGTATCTGCATCTTTCACGCCTCCCAGGACGGCCAGGTCAATAGTGTCATTATTGTCGGCGCGCGATGCCAATGCGCCATTGAGAACGACTTGCTCGTTCGGGATATTGTTTACGCTGAACGGGTCACCCAGCGTTAACTTATTCTGCGTGAGAGTGCCGGTCTTGTCCGCGCACAGCAGGTCCACGCCGGCCAATTCCTCGATTGCCACTAATTTGCTTACAATTGCCTGCTTCCTGGCAAGCAGACGCGCACCCACCGCCATGGTCACGGATAGCACTGTGGGCATCGCCACGGGAATCGCGGCCACGGTCAGGACCAGGGCGAACTGCAACGTGCTGAGGATTGGATCGCCCCTGCAGATTGCAACCGTAATGATGACCGCCACCAACGCCACCGCGAGGATGATCAGGTAATCCCCAATCTTTAATACCGCTTTCTGGAAATGACTGACGGTGTGCGCCGTCTCCACCAACTGCGCCGTCTTTCCAAAGTAAGTGTTTCCCCCCGTGGCATAGACAAGCGCACCGATTTCACCCTGCCGGATAATCGAACCGGAAAACACCGGGTCTCCCGGTTTCTTCTCGGCTGGAAGGGATTCTCCCGTCAGCGCGGACTGATCCACCTCCACGGAATCACCCTCGAGCAAGCGCGCATCGGCTGGCACTATGTCGCCGAGGCGCAACCGGATCACGTCCCCTGGCACCACCTCACGCGCCGGTGGATTGATCCAATTCCCATCCCGTTTGACCCTCGCCTTGATTGCCAGCCTGGCCTTGAGCGCGTCGATGGCGTTGCCAGCCTCGCGTTCTTCCCAGAAGCCCACCCCGGCGTTGGCTACCAGCAGAAGAAGGATGATGAAAAAATCCGGCCAGTGCCGGACCACGCCCGACAGAATCACCGCCACCTCGATCATCCACGGGATGGGTCCCCAGAAATAGCTGAGGAATTTCAGGAGCGGATTGGTCTTCTCTTCGGCAATCTCGTTGGGTCCGTACTGAGTCAGCCGTTTCTCCGCCTCGGCTTGAGTGAGACCATCCGGCGATGCCCCCAGTTGTTTCTCGACCTCCGGCATCGGCAGACTTTTCAAATCGTTCTTCGCTTCGGGCTTCGATGGCGGTTTCGATTCGGGAACATTGGGTTTCGAGTCTTCGGTAGCCTTTGGCTGGCCGGTGCTGGTTTTCATGATATTCATCCTCTCACTATTTTGGATTTCCAAATCGAACGGGTTAGACGTGGCACAGCAATCCTTCGAGCCCATGTTGATTGCGCGGTTCCGGTGCCTGGAGCTGCCCCGGGCGATCCGGTCGAATGCCAGTCATCAACTGACCTCCAGACACGCGATGATCGTTTCGATTACCCGCTTCGTCTCGTGTGGGTCTTTGACCTCAATCGATAGGGCGCCCGCTTCCTTGGCCGGATAATCGTTTCCACCCGGGAACACCGCATCTCCGATGAAAATCATCTCGTTGATTCCTATGCCGAGGACATCGCGGAGTTTTCGAATCCCGTAAGCCTTGTCGATTCCATGTTTGGTTACATCGATGGAGGTCGCACCGCCGAGGCGCACGGAAAATTCCGGGATAAGCTTGTCGAGGAGTGTCTTTATCGTTTTCCGCTTGCCGAAATCAGGATCCCACTTCTCCTTTTCTTCCAGGGGAGCCCGTTGCCCCAACCCGGAGAAGGTGATCTGGCTTCCCCGGTCCTCGATCATTTCTCCCCATGTTTGTTTCGGCTTGAGGTCAGGCGACCCGGTCGCCTCCTCCAATGAGCTAATAATCTTCAATTTCTCTTCGCTGGTGAAATCCTCCGAATAAAGCAATTTCCACCCTGGTTCATATTGGTAGAATTTCGTTCCGCAAGTAGGTAGCAGAGACAGACTCTTTAAGCGCCCGTCATGGGAAAGATGGGCGAGTACCTGTTTTTCGAATTGCGACCAGTTGCCGCCCGATATGATGGACACCTTCACAATCTCGAGAAGAGAATTGAGCAGTCCCGCCATCTCGGCATCGACGGATGACTTACTCTCGGCCAGTGTGCCGTCCAGATCAAAAACGATGAGCCTTTTCATCGAGATCCGTATCCTCCCGACAGCGCGATTTGCAACAGGGTAACTTCGCGATGCTGCCGGCAACCCCGGTGCCGATACTGGTGGATAGGTTCAAATCGTAATGGAAATAACGGGATTCGATTCATGGCGTGGCCACGAAGGCATTGGCAGACCGTCCGACGCCTGGCCTGCTCTCGCTGTCATCGGTTTCCATGGCGGTATCGTAAGTGCCGCGGCGCGCGGCGCGGTTGCACCTGGCCCGATGATACAAAGCCTGTTGGGCCTGCAACAAATTGGCCTCTTCGCCACGCCAAATCTCCAATGCCGGTTGCTGGATGGCGCGGGCAAACGAAAATGCCAAAGCCCAGGGCAGGCGTAACTTGAATCTGACATTCATGGCATTTAAACGGGCGGACGCCAGTTCGCCGGATTGTCCGCCCGAGAGGAACGCAATCCCTGGAACGGCCGCGGGGACGGCTCGCAAGAGACACCGCACCGTCGCATCGGCGACTTCATCCACCGTCTTCTGTTCAGGGCACGCCAAACCCGGCAGCACCATGTTGGGCTTCAGGATCATACCCTCCAGCATGACTCGTTGCTTGTGGAGCGCGTCGAATACCGTCAACAGGACTTCCTCCGTCACCTCGCGGCATCGATCGAGGGTGTGCTGGCCCTCCATAAGTACTTCCGGCTCCACGACAGGCACCAGTCCAGCTTCCTGGCACAATGCGGCATAGCGGGCCAATGCCTGCGCGTTGGCTTCGATGCAACCCTGGCTGGGAATGCCATCGCCGAGGGCAATGACCGCGCGCCACTTTGCGAAGCGGGCCCCCATCTCAAAGTACTCCTTGAGCCGGTCGCGCAATCCGTCGAGACCCTCGGTGATTTTTTCCCCGGGATGACCGGCCATCTTCTTTGCGCCGGTGTCCACTTTGATGCCGGGAATAATTTCCGCATCGGTGATCACTTTAACAAAGGGAGTGCCGTCATTCTTCTTCTGGCGGATCGTCTCGTCGTAAAGGATCACGCCACTGATGCACTCACCGAGATTGGGCGTCGTTACGATCAACTCCCGGTACGCCCGCCGGGCCTCCTCAGTCTGGGGAATCCCCAACAAGGCAAATCGCTTGTTACAGGTGGGAGTGCTTTCATCCATCGCCAACAGGCCCTTGTCATAGGCGACCAGCGCCTTGGCGGTGCCTATCAGTTCCGATGGGTTCATTTCGGGTTGCTCCACTTCCAGTTGCGGATTTCCGGCAAATCCTCGCCGTGCGTGGAGATGAATTGCTTGTGCTCGATCAGCTTGTCCTGGAGCTGCTGTTTGAGGTAGGCACCCTTCGAGCCGGTCTGTGGCAGGCGGTCGATTGCATCGATCACCAGGTGGAAGCGGTCCAGCTCGTTCTGCACCCTGATATCGAAGGCCGTGGTAATGGTCCCCTCTTCCTTGTAGCCGCGGACATGAAGATTGCGATTGGTCCGGCGGTAGGTCAGCCGATGCACCAGCCATGGGTAACCATGGAAGCCAAAGATGATGTGCTTGTCCTTGGTGAAGAGGGAATCGTAGTCCGTCTCGCTCAACCCGTGCGGGTGCTCGCTCGCAGACTGCAACTTCATCAGATCGACTACGTTCACAACCCGGATTTTCAGCTCGGGCAGGTGCTCGCGTAGAATTGAGACCGCGGCCAGAACCTCCAGCGTCGGTGTGTCTCCGCAGCAGGCCATTACCAGGTCCGGCTCGCCATCCTGGTCGTTGCTCGCCCACTGCCAGATTCCGACGCCTTCCGTGCAATGCACGACGGCTTCCTCGATGGTCAACCATTGGGGGAGGGCATGTTTTCCGGCGACCACCACGTTTACATAGTTCCGGCTGCGCAGGCAGTGATCGAAGACCGAGAGCAGGCA
>Ga0302140_10009758_pt1 | contig 11891 bp, 8 predicted proteins | sample I_Bog_E1_1_FD_202095 | JGI IMG/M metagenome (GOLD analysis project Ga0302140, IMG submission 202095) | Peat permafrost microbial communities from Stordalen Mire near Abisko, Sweden - I_Bog_E1_1 | ecosystem: Environmental > Terrestrial > Soil > Wetlands > Peat | place: Sweden: Abisko, Stordalen...
CCAGAAATTGCTGCAAATCAGCGCCGGGCAGGAGCAGATGCAGGAGGTTTTCGCCCAACCGGCGACGGATTTTACGGATTTCACTTTGTCGGATTCCTCCCGGAAAAAGATCGCACTGTTTCCGCCGCTTTTAGCGCCCTATGGCAGTTACAGTTCGCCGCCGGCGGGCAGTACCTTGCTTAAACAAAAGATCGGCAGCGTGGAAACGTCGTACCCGCTACTGACATTTGCCGATGAAGGCGGGCAGCGCACCGGCATACTCACCGGCGAGGGCCTGTGGCGCTGGCGCCTGGCCGAATATGAAGCGTTTGGCAACCATCACGCGCTGGAAGAGCTTTTTGCACAGGGCGTGCAGTATTTAACCGCAAATGCCAACCGGCAGCGGTTTATTGTTTACCCCTCTAAACGGATATTTGATGAAGGCGAAAACGTTTTGTTGAATGGTGAGCTGTATAACGATGCCCTTGAGCTTATTAATGCGCCTGATGTAAAAATCGACCTGAAAAGTGATGCTGGAAAAAGCTACAGCTTCCTGTTTACCCGCAATAATCAAAGTTACCAACTGGACGCAGGTACCTTACCGGTGGGCGAATACAGTTATGCCGCATCCACAAAGCTTGGAGACAAGATATTCAATGCAACCGGACAGCTTAGCATAAAGCCATTGAACCTGGAGATGCGCCAAAGCGCCGCCAATCACCAGCTGCTGCAGTCCATTGCCAAACAAAGCGGCGGCCGAATGCTTTATCCCAATCAAATTAACCGCCTTGCCGACCTGATCCGCAAAAATGAGAACATCAAAACCATTGTTTTCGAAGACAAACGGTTTAATGAGATCATTGATGCAAAATGGGTGTTTGCGCTGATCTTGTTGCTGCTTTCTGTTGAATGGTTCTTACGCAAACGCGAGGGAGCGGTTTAAGATGTGCGGATGTGCAGATGTGCAAATGTGCGGATGATTGATCGATAGCGCTCGATCAAACTAAATTGCACTAAACAACTAATCTCTGATCTCTAATCTCTAATCACTGACTCATTCCGTCTTCAAACTCTTCACCGGGTTCATATTGGCCGCTCTGACCGCCTGGAAGCAAATGGTCAGCAACGCGATGATCGTTGTGGCTAAACCTGCTATCAAAAACACCCACCAGCCAACGTTTATACGATAAGCGAAACCACTTAGCCAGCCGTTCATGGATATCCATGCCACCGGGAATGCGATCAGCGCCCCTATAGCAACCAGTTTGATAAAATCTTTTGAGATCAGTACTACAATCTGGATAACTTCCGCACCAAGCACTTTGCGGATGCCTATTTCTTTAGCGCGTTGTATGGTAATAAATCCGGCAAGCGCAAACAAGCCCAGGCATGCCAGCAGGATGGCCAGCATTGAAAAAGTACTGAATATCCTGGCTGTTTGCCGCTCGTCATGATATAGCATATTGTAGTTATCATTCAAAAAGTGATACTGAAACGGCCGATGGGGCACATAATTCCGCCAGGTATCGTTAAGGCCTTGTAAAGTTGCCGGAATGTTTTTTCCTGAAATCCTGGCATAGCATTGATAAATATGCGTGTAGCCTGAATCGAGAAAAATCACTAATGGTTTTATCGGCTCGCGCAGGGGTGCAAAATGAAAATCTTTCACCACTGCTTTTACTATCCCCTTGTTGAAGTTGAGATAAAGCGTTTTACCGATAACCTGGTCGGGTGTCATTCCAAGCGCCTTAACGGCAGATTCATTTAGCATATAAGCCGTATGGCGGTCCCGGCTTTTGTTTGTTGAGTCGAGTTGCTTCCAGTCGGACAGGTTGTAGTCGCTCCCGGCGACAATGCTCACGCCGGTTGTTCGGACAAAATCAATATCGGTAGGCGAAACAGTCGTGAGCAATGGTGCGGCCGCGGTACTGGCGCTTGTCCGCACGGCGTCGGGCCAGCCTATATTCGTCATTTCCTGGTAGCCGCAGCTAACCGATGTAACGCCCGGTACCCTTTCCATAGCATCTTTTATCGACTGATATTTTGTCCGCATAATACCATCGACCGGCAGCACTACCAAATGGTCCTTATCGTATCCAAGATCTTTCCGCTGGATATACGACAATTGCTGGAAAATGATGGTTGTGGAAATGATGAGGAAGACCGACACAATGAACTGGAAAACGATAAGGGATTTTCTGAGCCCTCCGCCTTTATTTGAAAAAGAAAAGCCGGATTTGAGTACTTTGATCAACTTTATATTGCTCAATATAAAAGACGGGTAGGCGCCCGAAGCGAAACTGATGAGTGCAAAAAGAAAGATCATCAAACCCATTGCCAGGGGGGTTAACAGCAGGATGGCATTTAACGGCCGCTCGACCAATTGATCAAATAAAGGCAAAACCATAATTGCCAGCACTATCGCCAAGCCAAAAGCGATAAAATTCAACAAAAGCGATTCACCGATAAATTGTAAAAAAAGCTGCCATTTGGCCGAGCCTAAAACTTTACGGATGCCGATCTCCGAAGTCCTGGTGACAGACTGTGCCGTGGCCAGGTTAGTATAGTTAACACAAGCGATACAAAGGATCAGTAAAGCGACCGCGACCAGGATATAGATATAGATAATATTCCCGTTTGGTTCGAGGCCCGCAAGCGTGGAATGTAAATGCACCCAGGTAAGCGGCTCGAGGTGATAAAGCACGTAATCGTTCCCGGTAAGGCCGATATCTTTTTGCGCCCTGATATAGGCGGCTATTTTTGTTTCAAGGGCCGGCCTGTCCTGCCGATTATGCAGCAAAAAATAAGTGGTGTAGATATCCACATTCCAGGAGGGTTTATTGGCATTCGGAAGGCTTGCATACGAGGCAACAAAATTAAATTTTAGCTGCGAGTTTACGGGTGCGTCTTTAGCAACGCCGGATACGATATAACTTTTGATGCCCCCAACCAGCAATAGCTTACCAAGGGCATTTGAGTCCCCAAAGTATTTCCGCTTCATGGATTGGCTGATCACTATTTTGCCCGGGGCGTCCAGCGCAGTTTTGGCATCGCCTTCAGTAAGCGGGAAGGAAAACATGCTGAAAAAAGTAGAATCGGCAAAGTAAAACTTTGGTTCAACGAAAGTTTTATCACCGTAACGGACCACATACGGGTCGCGACTTTGTATCCTTACGTACGATTCTATTTGCGGGAAGGCCGATGCCAGGCGCGGGCCCTCCATCGAGGCGGTTGTTCCGATCTCGTGCTTTGTACCATTAACCGTGTATTCCGTGGTAACCCTTACCAGGCGGTCGGCATTTTTGTTAAAGCGGTCGTAGCTCAGTTCGTTCGACACATAAAGCCCTATCAGGATGCAGGAGGCAATACCGATGGTTAAGCCCCCGATATTTACCAGGCTGTAGAATTTGTTTTTAGCCAGGTTGCGCCAGGCTATCTTGAAATACATCTTTAGCATAGTTGTATTATTGAGAGAACTTACGAAGATGATGACCTAAATTACCAATCCAAGAAAATGCCACAATTGTAACTTGTTAAAAATCAGTGTATTGTTTTATATATTTTGCTTGTATACTGTACGCTTCTGATACGGTTTCCTGTTCATTTTTGAACGATTGAGGGGGTAGTTCCGATAACTGTTTTGCCGCTATTGTAAATAAATTGAGAGAATTCCGGGCGGACAATCTTTTATGGATATATTACCAGGAAAATGTACTACGAAAAGAATTAATGCCGGATACCCAATTAGCCACAGGCACTTTAGAGATAGGCGAAAAGCATAAATTACATGGCCTGGACCATTTAAGGGCGCTGGCAATCGTTGCCGTTTTGTCCTTTCATTACCAGTTTTTCGGACACCCGGATTGGGAACGTGGCCGCGCAAGCGGATTTGGGTGGACGGGCGTAGATTTGTTTTTTGTGCTCAGCGGTTTCCTCATCGCCGGGCAGCTTTTTGAAACGGTGGCAAAAGGACAAGTTATTTCGCTTCCGGAGTTTTTTATTAAACGATTTTTCAGGATCATACCGCCATACCTGCTTGTCCTCATCATATATATCGCCATTCCTGCCGCCAGGGAATGGGGCCACTTATCGCCCGTTTGGAAATATTTTACCTTCACGCTTAATTTCGGGCAGGACCTTTCCAAATATGGCACTTTTAGTCACGCCTGGTCGCTGTGCATCGAAGAGCAGTTTTATTTGTTGCTGCCGCTGATATTTTGCCTGTTCATTTTTTTCAAGGCCGGGAAAAAGTCATTTTACCTGGTCATTTTGCTTTTTATCACCGGTGCAATAGCGCGGCTATTAAGCTGGCATTATTTTGCGGCGCCTTATTTATCATCTGATGATTTCGGACTCAGGTGGAACGAATATGTTTACTACCCGACTTATAACCGGCTTGACGGCCTGCTGGTTGGCGTGAGCATTGCGGGTCTATTTACATTTTACCCGAAAGTTAAAGCATGGGTAAACAAATGGTGTTATTTGCTATTAGCAGTAGGCATTTGTATGCTGATCGTCGCTTTTCAGCTATGCCAGGTGTATGCAAGTTATAATACGGCGATCTTTGGATTTCCAATTATATCCGTTGCTTATGGATTGGTTTTGGCAGCGTTTGTAAGCCCATCGTGCATATTTTTTCGGATCAAATCAAAAATCACCTCGCTCATTGCGACGCTGTCTTATGTTATTTATTTGTCGCACAAGATCATCATTCACCTGGTACAAAAGCTTTTGGAAAATTTGGGGTTGGATAAAAATAGTGTTTTAGCCCTGCTGATTTGCGCAATTTGTGTTATTGCCACCGCACTGTTAATGAGGTATTTGATTGAGATGCCGGCATTAAGGTTGCGAAATACGGTATTGGGTAGATTGAAACATCAGGATACTTAGCCAGCTTTCGCACATGGCCGCAGCTTATTTAGCCTTTCCTAACACTACTCCTCTTTTTTCGGCTGTTGAATCACAAAAACATCCTCGTTATCCTTTTTCATCAGGTAGCGTTCACGGGCGAATTTCTCCAGTTGTTTGGGGTCTGAAGTGAGTTCTTCAAGGTCTTTGTTCACCTTTGTAGTTTCTTTCAGGTAAAAATCACGCTCCTGCTTGAGTTTGCTTACCTGCTGGTAATATTGATATTGCGAGAAAAGGTCGTTCTTGTCAAAAAATATCATGTACACAATAAAAGCCACCGAAACCAAAAAATATTTGTTTCTGAACAGGTTAAATAAGCGTTTCATGATGGTTAATAAAATTTTGTTTAAAGCTATGCAATCTGCTCCGTTACGGCAAGTTTCGTTTTAAACTTTTGAACATTGTTGAGGAAGTCCGAAAGTCAGTAAAGTCCGAAAGATGAATGCCCCTAAGCTAATAGCCTTCAGCTGCCATTAAAATGAAGAAAATTCAACTTTAGACTTACGACTTTAGACTTACGACTTGACTTAATCCCGCCTTCTGTTCCTGTTGGCATTCCTGCCACTGCTACTGCCACTGCCACTTCTTCCGGCGCCGCTCAAGCTTTCTGCCCTGGGGCGGTCATGGTGCCCAAAGCCGCGACCGCGCTTGTTGCCGCCGCCATGGCTTCCGCCTGAACTTTGCTTTGCCGGCTGTGCCGGCCTGGAAGCAATACTTTGCAGGCTCATGGGGTAGGGGTGGCCTTCTTCAACGGGTATCTGTTTCGAGATGAGTTTGTGGATGTCCTTTAAAAATTCCACTTCTTCGGCATCACAAAACGAAAGCGCTACGCCATTTAACCCGGCACGGCCCGTACGGCCGATACGATGTACATAAGTTTCGGGAATATTGGGCAGCTCGTAGTTGATCACGTGCGAAAGTTCGTCGATATCAATCCCGCGGGCTGCGATATCGGTAGCGATCAACACGCGGGTGGTGCGGTTTTTAAAGTTGCTCAATGCCCGCTGCCGCGCATTTTGCGATTTATTGCCATGGATGGCCTCGGCGGTAATGCCCACGCGAACCAAATCTTTTACCACCTTATCAGCGCCGTGCTTGGTGCGGGTAAATACCAGGGCCGTTTTGATGGCTTTATCTTTTAACAAATGGATCAGCAGCGCTTTCTTATCATTTTTCTCCACGTAGTATAACGATTGCTGTATTGTATCCGCAGTGGAAGAAACCGGGGTTACCTCCACTCTTTCCGGCCTGTTTAATATCGAATCGGCCAGTTGTTTGATCTCATTTGGCATGGTGGCCGAGAAAAACAAGGTTTGCCGTTTGGCCGGAACTTTGGCGATGATCTTTTTTACATCATGCACAAAACCCATGTCCAGCATGCGGTCGGCTTCGTCCAGCACCAGCATGCGGATATGCTCCAGGTGAACCAAACGCTGGTTCATCAGGTCGAGCAGGCGGCCGGGCGTGGCTACCACAATGTCGACACCTCGTCTTAATGCATCGGTTTGCGGATTTTGCGATACCCCGCCAAATATCACCATGTGTTTTAACCCGGTATGTTTGCCATAGGCGGCAAAGCTCTCGTCAATTTGTATGGCCAGTTCGCGGGTTGGCGTTAATACGAGCGCCTTGATGGTTTTTTGCTCTTTATGGTTTAACCTGTCCTGGTATAAAAGCTGCAGTATAGGGATGGCAAATGCGGCCGTTTTACCGGTGCCGGTTTGTGCGCAGCCCAGCAGGTCGCGGTTTTGTAATACGATGGGTATGGCTTGTTCCTGTATAGGGGTAGGGGTGGTATATCCCTCAGTTTTTAAAGCCCTGAGTATCGGCTCTATTAAATTTAATTTTTCGAATGACATGTACTTTTTGTAATTATTTGCTAACGCGGGGCATAAGCGGGGATCTGAAGTGTTTTTCGGTGATCAACCTTAAGCGGGCGGATAATTTTTTGCAAAGATACGGTTTTTATTGGGATGTTGGTTTTTGAGCAAAAGGTGACATTGGAAGCAGCGTTTGCGATAAAAGTTTCAATAAAAATCTACGGTCAATAACTCAATTTCATCGTTTACCTCCTTTAGTTTCAAGCCGTGAAATTGCAGGGTTTGATTGGTCGTTTTTATGTTGCTAATGTCGAGCGAAAGATCATAGCGATTATCGTCAATTATTTGTGTTGTAATTATCGTTTTCATGCTGCCTTCCAGGTTGACTGCAATATTTTTGAGGTTATATCCAACAATTTCGAAGTCGGGGAAATTATCGGCATCGAAGCTACTGTGGCCCGCATTCATAGAAATAAACTGATGAAGTTTCAAGGAGTCGGTTACGATCAATTCATAATGCCGTTGCTTTTTTATAGTCTCTTTAATGTTGAATTTTAATGCCTGCCCTAACTGACAGATGATGAAGTTGTTTCGGGCGGAGCCCTTTAAAACCTTGTCTTTATACTCACTGAACAGCGTGGTATCAAATCCGGCTTTAAATTCCAGGTCGATCAACTGCTTCATTTTTAAACTGTCGTTTGAAATGATCCTGGCAGATTGGCTAAACCCGGTTATGTCCTCAAGGACAGAACCCAGGCTCGTATTGGTTCTGGAAAGATCTAAGTAAGTTGCCTTATAATTTCTTGAGTTGCCAGCTACGCGCCCGTTAATCGTATCCGATCTCGCAACGCTGAATGAAAATAAAGTGCGTTTGTTTAAACTTTCCGGTTTGGGATTGTAAGCGGCTTTGATTACTGGATTGTTCCCGGGCAGCTGTGTGTTTTTTATTATTGACTCCAGTATCTCATCGGTTAAGTCATAGGTTTGGCCCATCCATCTTACAACATCGCTTTTATCTAAAATCACACAATAAGGAATAGATTTTACTTTGAAACTATTTCCTGTTTTGTGGCTTGTATCGCATAATTTAATAGCATTCAACTCTTTTTTTGTCCGTTCGAAAAACCTTTGGGCAATACTCGCAGGCTCATCTGTAATGCTAGCAAATACTACGCTATCGCTGCTGTATTTTTTTGAGAGCTGATTAAAATGTGGGAAAGTTGCAATGCATGGGGCACACCAGGTAGCCCAGAAGTCCAATACCAATACCTTGTTTTTGTAAAAATTTGCAGATGTATTGCCATCTAAACTCTCTTGAAAGATAATGGACGGCGACTGTTGACCCAGCAAGTTTTTATTTTCCTGTGCAAACAGCGTGTTTACAAGAAATAGCACAGATAGAAAGCTTATTGGCAGTTTCATGGATGTGATAATTAAAGGATCTAAAGGCAGTAAATTTCGGGGAAAAAGTGCAAATCTTCAAATTTAAAATCGCCGGAAACTGCCAATGTTAAAAATCACTGTTTTTAAGGGGCTGGCTGCGGTTCCTCTGGCTTCTTCTTAAACCACGCATGCAAAATGATGAACGATATTGAATTATGATACCGATCAGCTAATTAGCAAATTAACCCGGCGTCCCAGCCCAAACTCAAAAATCCTATAAAGCGTCGACAATTGAATGTCACACTTTCCATTTTCAATTCTTGAAATATAGCTTTTTTTGGTTCCGATTTTATTAGCGAGTTCTTCCTGGGTCATATTAGCTTCACGCCTGGCCTCCTTCAATAATTCGCTGATTATGAAATATTGTGCTTTTTCCTCAAATTGATCACGTAGTTCAGTGCCGACTTTTCCGTACCGGATATCAAGTAATTCATCGAAGTTTTTAGCGTTTAATATTGCCTCGTTCTTTTCCATCCTGCTTATTCCGTTTCTACCTGACTTTTCGTCTCACCGTCTTCCGGCTTCTTCTTAAACCATGCATGTAAAATAATCGCAATGGTACCCGCCATGATGAACATATCAGCCACATTGAATATGCCGGTATTAAACAAAAAAAGATCTAACTGCATAAAATCTGTTACGGCGCCGACCATTACCCTGTCATACAAATTGCCAAGGCCGCCTGCTATGATCAATACGATGGAGACGGTGGTTATTTTATTCAGATCGGCCCTGGTTAATACATAATATAAGCCAAATACAATCGCAATAAGCGGCAGAATGTTTAACAGGATATACCGAAGCGGGCCGGAAAGCGAATCGCCAAGGCTTAAAAAAGCGCCTGTGTTATAAACGCGTTCGAACATCACATGTTGGTGCAGATACGCATAATGGCGATAATAATCCATGTGGCCGCGTACCCACAGTTTAGTAAATTGGTCAAAGGCTATACTTACAACGAGCAGCACGATGATGAATATAATTCGTTTGGTTTTATTTGAGGTCATATGAATAAGCGGCCGCTAAGTTAACAATTTGCCGATTACGCGGTGTAGCGAGCCATAAAAAAGCCGGCCTAAAAGCCGGCTTTCTGATAATTCGTGAAATTCGCACTAATTCGTGAAAATTCGTGTAATATCTTATCTGTTCTTAAAATATTTAAAGTTCTTGCCGATAAATTTTGCGGTATCACCCAGTTCTTCCTCAATACGAAGCAGCTGGTTGTATTTGGCGATCCTGTCCGAACGGGATAACGAACCGGTTTTGATCTGTCCGCAATTTAACGCAACGGCCAGGTCGGCGATGGTTGAATCTTCTGTTTCGCCCGAGCGGTGGCTCATTACGGTAGTATAGGCGTTGGTTTGCGCCAGGCTTACCGAATTGATGGTTTCTGTCAGCGAACCAATCTGGTTTACTTTTATCAGGATGGAGTTGGCAATATCCTTGTCGATACCTTCCTGCAAACGGATCACGTTGGTGACAAAAAGGTCGTCACCTACCAGCTGAACTTTATCGCCGATTTTTTCGGTCAGCAGTTTCCAGCCATCCCAGTCATCTTCCGACATACCGTCTTCAATCGATATGATCGGGTATTTTGCTGCCAGGTGGGCAAGGTAATCAGCTTGTTCAGCGCTGGTGCGCGTTGCGCCCTTTTCGCCTTCAAACTTGGTGTAATCGTATTTGCCGTTTACATAAAACTCTGATGCAGCGCAATCTAAGGCCAGGCAAATATCTACGCCCGGTTTATAGCCTGCTTTTTCAATCGCTTTCAAAATGGTTTCTGCGGCATCTTCGGTACCTTCAAACTCAGGCGCAAAACCGCCTTCGTCGCCAACTGCAGTGGAGAGGCCACGGTCGTGTAATATCTTTTTTAGCGTGTGAAAGGTTTCAGAACCCCAGCGCAGCGCTTCCGAAAAAGAAGGCGCGCCAACCGGCATGATCATAAATTCCTGGAAGGCGATAGGCGCATCCGAGTGCGAGCCGCCGTTGATGATGTTCATCATCGGGATGGGCAGCGTATTGGCATTAACACCGCCGATATAGCGGTACAAAGGCTGGCGGCTTTCCTGTGCGGCAGCTTTCGCCACAGCCAGCGAAACGCCTAAAATAGCATTTGCGCCTAAATTGCCTTTGTTTGGCGTGCCGTCAAGTTCGATCATCAGCTGATCGATGGCATTTTGTTCGAACACATCGATGCCGTTTAATTCTTTGGCAATGATATCGTTTACATTGGCAACGGCTTTTAAAACGCCTTTGCCCAGGTAGGTGGATTTGTCGTTATCGCGAAGCTCAACAGCTTCGTGCGCGCCTGTGGATGCACCTGATGGAACAGCTGCACGGCCCAAAGCGCCGTTTTCAGTTAAAACATCTACTTCAATAGTAGGATTGCCGCGCGAGTCGAGGATCTGGCGGGCATGGATATCAATAATCAGGCTCATTTCAATTGGAGTTTGTAAATAAATCAACTTAGTGTAAACAATACACTAAGTTTTGAAACAGTTTTCAAATATACAATTTCCGCTAAATAGTTTTGAGATTTCACCGATTGTTTTGTGATTTCACCGATTGTTAACGGTAATTTAATGTGATAGGGTTGTTTTGACAGATACGGCGGAAGACATCCATCGATTCATAAAATATGTAGTCGGAGAAATCAATTAAAAATCGGTGTAATCCCCCAAAAACTATTCCCATTTAAATGTTTTCACTGCAACCGCATAAACAACGATAAACCAAATGCCTAAGATGAGCAAATCATGCGTTACGCCGCCCAGGCCGGCGCCTTCAAACGCAACCTGGCGCATAGCATGGTTGAGGTAGGTTAGCGGCAGTATATCGGCGAGTGCCCGCAACCAGGACGGAAAGGCCGTGGTCGCAAAAAATGTTCCGGAAAGCAAAAATTGCGGCAAAGTAATGATATTGGACAAAGGCGGGATAGTACTTTCGTTTTTAGCTATACCCGAAATGATGAAGCCAAAACCCATAAAAATAATGAGCCCGATGGCCGACAGGATCAGCATATTAACGACTGTAATAAACCCATGCACCAGCGTAAAGCCAAAAAAGTAATGCCCAACGGTAATAATAAAAAGGGCGCCAATCCACGAAAAAACGAGGCGCGCAATGCCTTCGCCTAAAACGATGCTGAATTTGCGTACGGGCGTGGCGAAAAAACGCTTGATCACCAGCGTTAGCCTAAGGCTTAGAAAAACGAAGGCAGTACCGAATACCCCGCTGCTCAATAGGGAAAAGCCCAGCATACCAGGCAAAATAAAGTCTATGTATTTATACTCACGGCCGTGGACGGTTGTTTCTTTCAATTCTGCAATGGGTTGGGGCATTGTATTTCCAAGGCTGTTTATCCTGAAAAACATGCCATCGAGTAATGATTTCAGTACGCCGCCTTTTTGGGCTGAAGCAGTGGTATACTTTACATTTAGCGTGAAATACGGCGCTGTTTGGTGCCGCTGCACGTCGATTATAGCGTCGAGATCTCCTTTTGAAAGATTAGTTGCCATATCGGCGTCCGATTGATTTTTAACCAGATCGATGACAGGTATTTGTTTTAAACGCTGGTACAACGAGTCGGCGCTGGTTGTATCGCATGTTTTAGCCACACCAACGTCTACCTTTACCGCGCCCCCGCCTATGTTGGCAAAAACAATAATAAATATCAGCGGGAAAGCCAAACTAAACACCACCGCCGAAGGACTGCGTATAATTGACCTAAAGCTGGCTACT
>Ga0302140_10009759_pt1 | contig 11890 bp, 13 predicted proteins | sample I_Bog_E1_1_FD_202095 | JGI IMG/M metagenome (GOLD analysis project Ga0302140, IMG submission 202095) | Peat permafrost microbial communities from Stordalen Mire near Abisko, Sweden - I_Bog_E1_1 | ecosystem: Environmental > Terrestrial > Soil > Wetlands > Peat | place: Sweden: Abisko, Stordalen...
AACCCAGTATTCTCTTCCTGCAAACCAAAGCCTTATAGAAAATAGCTAGAGAGTAATAGGAAACCAATTATAAGTTTATATATTTATGTGACTAAGACCTGAGACTCCAAACACGTGAAGTCATTCCGGCACATAGGGTTTTCCGGCACGCAGGGATGGACGTTAGTCGTTTTCATAATTTAATAGCGGTATCACCAGACCCAGTAACCCTTCTAATTCCTTTCCTAAACCTTAATATGTTACAGCGAGCACATACGCTAACCGCCTCTCTCACCAAATTCCCTTGCCCAATCCTCGAATTCCTTCAGACCTTGTTTACTAACACTAGGTCTGATATTGATCAAACTAGCTTCAAAGTCTTGGAACTGTATCGGACGGATTTGATCCATAGACATATGTAGCAGTGCTTCACCCAGCGATCTCAAAGGACCCATGGCTGCATCTTTCGCCAAAGCAGTGATATCAGAACCGGAGAAACCTTTCAGACAGGTTAGCATTTATAACATTGAGTGTAAGTTGAACGTACCATCAGTGAGTTCCACCAGTTTCTGAATATCATGCTTGTCTAAGCTATGCTTTTGGTGTCCCAGCAAGGTCCTCAGTTGTGTGGCTCTTGTCTCATCTTCCGGTAGCGGAATGTATTGTCTTCTCACAAACCTTCGTCTAGCAGCCTCATCAATTGCCCAAGGTAAATTCGTTGCGGCAAGTACGAGGACCCGGCTCGCGTCTCCTCTTTCCTTTTCTTTCTCGCTTTGCTCTCGGCCCGCTGCAGCACGCTGCAGGTCACTCCACTGAATCAGAAACTCAGTTTTAATTCTCCTTGTCGCCTCGTGCTCGCCCGAGCCGGAGCGTGAAGACAGCAATGAATCAATCTCATCGACGAAGATGATGCTTGGAGCAAGCGCCTTTGCCAAGGAAAACAAGGCTCGAACAAGCTTCTCGGACTCTCCCAGATATTTGCTTGTCAAGCTGCTAGCAGAAATCGAGAAGAATGTTGACCTTGATTCAGTAGCCACAGCTCTTGCCAACATTGTCTTTCCGGTGCCAGGAGGACCGAAGAGAAGCATACCTCGAGCTGGTTCACGAAGTCCCATGAATAGATCTGGTCGCAGAAAGGGGTAGACCACTGCTTCTTTGAGAGCATTTTTGGCGATGTCGAGACCTGCTACATCGTCCCAATGAACCTCATCACCATGGACTACAATCTCATTGAAGATCTGTTTTGCAGCTCCCTCGTCAACCCCTTTCGGTAGATTCTTCATAAGCTGTTTGACCTTCTCCTCCCACGCTTTTTTCGCGTCATCTGTATCAGAAGCTGCGGAGTCATCAGATGTTGGAGTAGTAGGATCTGCAAGTATTGCCTTCTCTTTCTGTTTCTGTTTGATTTTCCTTTTCGGCTTCAACGCTTGGCCACCACTGCTGTTAGTGTCGTCATCGACACTCTGGGAAGAACCCTCTTCGTCTCTGGAATTCTTGGCTTCCCTCCTCTGCGCTCTTCTCGCGTCGTCCTTCTCTTGATGTCGATCACGATGTCGAGGGGACGAGGTGTTCGCAGAAACGGGCTTTCTCGGTACTTTGCTAGAAGAGCCTTCAACGTCCGTTGTTTCTTTCACTGCATGTTTTCGCCGTAATGGCAGGTCCTTTTCAGGCTTGGGTTTTCTGGCGCTGGTTTCGGGGTATTCTTTCAGATAAGTGGGATAAGATACAGGCTCAAACTTGGCTGATGATCTTGAATGTGGTGGTGGAAGTGGAGGAGTTCTTCTTGGTTTGGAAGAACTCGATTCGGCGACAGGTGGCGTTGGAGGCTCAAGATCTATCAAGTCTCGAACAGCAGAAGTGGTAAGCATTGACCCAGAAACTGCACCTGGTTGACCCGGATCTGTTGGAGGGAAAGGATAGCCATTTGAGCGGCCAGTGGCATTGAACAGATCCTCCTTTCCGGTAAGCAAGTCGGGCGGGCTTGCCGCAGGATGATGTGAGTGAGATTCGTGGACAAGAGTTCTCGTCCTGCTGTCATAGCGGACATTATTAGAGGATGATGGCCTGACTGGTGTTGGATCACTAATACTGTCTTTCCGGCCAGACTCTGGCAGTGTCGTAGAGCTCTGGTCAGCTTCGGCATCGAGGCTACGTCCAAGCCTATCCCTGCTTGACCTCCCCACTGATTGCCATGCCAATGTTGCAGCCTTATTCGTAACGGGATTCTCTCGTTTGACTCCTGATGTCCGCGGTTTCCTCGCGCTTCTATCACCAGATCGTAGTGTGTGGAGCATTGTTCGACCCTTTTCGGGGCTTGGGCTTCTTGAAGTTTTCTTCATTGGCGGCGCCAACGTAGCCGAAAAAGTGGGTGTGATTGTTCTGGAGGAAGACGATGAAGAAGAAGGAGGAGGATATAAGGATGAGTAACTTCCTGCTGATCTGACCCCAACAACAGCTTGTTCAGAGCTATTCTTGGACAACATGGCAGGTCGTTGTGGCAGCGGTGGAGCAGGTTTTGAGAGGTCAGGGTAGCCAACAGCGGGGATAGTCCCATTGCCAATGAAGCCTCGCTCGTTGTTCTCCGACTCAGAACTCTGTCTTGGAGTTCTCGACGAACTCTTGTGGATCTTCCCACTCGGCTCTTCGCTCGAAGCATCCGCAGCTGCTTTCTCCTGCCTGGACTGTCTCAATGCTTCCAATAGATCCACTCGCTCTTTACACTGCATCTCCATATCTCGCAGGCTATCCTTCAGCGCCTTTTCGGTCTCCGATCTGGGGACATAGCCTGCAGGCACACGGTAGGCGTTGTGATAGTAGATTTGGTCGAGGGCGGAACGCCATGATCGTAAAGCCTCTGCCTCATTGCCCTGCCATATTCGCTGTTAGCCTCATGCATAACCTTCAAAAACTGAGCTCCTGCAGTGCTCGACAGCTAAGATCTCACAGGAATCCTTACCTGACCCTCGAAGTATACAGCTGTGGAGCATATCAGATAGCATTCATCGTACGTCTTCTGCAAAGACGACGAGGTCTTGTTTCGCATCATGGCCGCACCGTTCGGGAGCTTCCTTTCGCCGGATCATGAATGTCGTTCGTAGAGAGTATGTTGTGCTCGAGACACGGGGCTGTATACAAGTATGTTGACAGGGTCGAAGAAAGCTATGTGCCTGCTGGGCTGAGTGGTCCTGGATGACGTACGTAGCGAGCAAAGTCCCTGGCCTGCCCCGCGAAGTTAAGGTTAAATGTGGGAGGCGTGAATGGACCTGTCTCGTTCTTCTGCACTGACGATGGATAAGTGCGACTGAAGTGTCTCGGCCTCTTTGAAGAGTGAAGGCTGTCGAGGGAGAATCGCAATCTGACACGAGAGCAGGCAGTGTTGAGCAACGGCCTCTACAGTAGCGGCTGGCTTTGGGCGTTGCTCCTCTCCAGAGGTGGGGCAGTGGCTGTGGTGGCGTGGGCGTGGCGGATGTAGCCTCATACGCGCTCAGTGGCTCACTGCGAGCCAACTCGAAGGAGCATCCTCTTCGCTACACAGCACAGCGAAATGCGAATTCGGCCACAGCCGTAGACACAAGCCAGTGCTATGTGTACCGTAAGGTCGAGCTACCGTCCATCGGACGGCCCTTGACAGAGAAGATGGAAGGCATCATCGAGATGAGCATTTTTATTTTCTTTCTTGAGCAGTCCAACGCCCAAGCCATGAATCTGCATGTACATCCCAAAAGCACGGTGGGATTGGATGGTCAAGCGATTCTCGTGATGGGCACCTCTCGAGGTTGACTGCCGCTGTGTTGCCAATAGCCTTATCCTCTTCGCCAGCGTCAAGCTGCAGACCTTCTGGGCTGCAGAATTCTTTCTCATATTACTTATGCCTTTCTCTTGCCTTCTCTACTCTAATGGACCCGCTCTCGGCTCTGGGTGTTGCGGCGTTGGTCGCTTAATTCGTTCAGTTTGGGGGCAGCCTCGTCTCGAAGTCGTACCAAATCTACAAGAAAGGAGAGCTACTTGACCATATTGAATGTGGCAATGCCACGCGGCCACTGGCCGAGGTGACAAGTGATGTCAAAAACTCATTGAAAGATCTGGAGCATCTCGGTGAACCCTCATCTGACGCCAAAGCACTTGAAATCATCTGCCGCAACTGTGTCGAGCTGTCCGAGGAACTAGTTTCCCGGCTGGAGAGTGTTCGACTCGATGAGAAGAACACGTCTAGGAAATGGAAGAGCTTTAGGCAAGCACTTAAGACGGTGTGCATGAAGACTCCTCGAAATCGAATGAACTGGAATCTTGGTCTCATGAAATGGCTGACTTGCTTTTGAGATATGGTGCGAATCCCAATCAGCTCTGGTACGGTCATACCCCATGGCAATACGCCCTAACTTCTGGTCATCAATACGATTACTACGCCTCTGGTATAGCTCACTTTCAGGCTCTCGTCAACATAATGCTCACCCATGGCGCAAGCCCATTCACCACTTGCATCCAAAATCATCAAACTCGTCTAGGTTCAAAGCATGGCAATCCCCTTCGGCATCAGCATGCACCCACGCCGTAAAATCAGTGATAGAGGATCTCATTAGCTACACGACCAAGTGGCGCGATCATCTCGCAATAGCCTCGGAGCTTCGAAATCTACTGAGCCAAAAATTGTCACTACAGCAGTCTAGTCCAGATCACATCAGGTTCAAAGAAAATGGTTTCCAGGGAGGTGGAAAGCGAAGACTCGATGAAAGTTCAGCCTACGAACCGAGGAAGCGCAGAAGGTGGTAACATATGCTCAGGTTGCATGCTTGAAATCGGTCCGAGCACAACAACTAACTCCATTCATAACGCTACAAGAACACGGCTTTGAAGCAAGGTTGGATCCAGGCTGAACAAATAGCAGTTGCTTTCACTGCCTGCACTATCACTGCAAGCATACGCACCACGGCCGATATCACCGGAGCGATACGTCCGATACAGCCGCGAGACGACCGAAGACCATTTCAAGTCGCTGCGGTCTTCAATGCCTCTCACGCAAATGACAGACTGTGGGATGAGCGAGGGAGCGTCAGATCTGCCTTTCTGAAGCTGTTGAAGGGGTCCCGTGTATACAGGCGTGGCTCGGCTCAACCGAAGCGCCCCTTTTTTAGGCGAGCGAGGTCGCGCGCTCGGAATTTTGTTATATACTTTGCCTTACTTAATCTTTTGCTATCATGTTCCGTGTTATAAAGACGTTCCGAGCTATATGTGGGATCTTGTTAGCCATAATGTGCTTCTCCAAGAACATCAGCACCTAGAGTTGCGAGTTGAAGTTCAGATAAAATGAGAAATACGCCGGACTATGGCACAACATAGGAATACACGAGACTTGTATTGAGATATCAACATCTGGTCACAATTAATCTAGTCAAGAATGTCTCTTGACGTCGCTTTCTACCGAAACCTCTTCGCTCTTTTACTCACTTCGCCTCAAGGTAGAGTCAAATGGCTTGCCTGCTAAATCTCTTTCACTTTAAGCTTGAAAAAGTCACTCGAGCAATTACAAGTTATATCTCAACACAGAAAACATTCACAACATCAAGATTTGACGATCAACTTCTTTTTTCATCAGCATCGCATCTTTCTCAGATCTCCCCATCGTCGTCAGATGCTCGCCTACCCGCTAGTTGCTTGCTTATTCTACAAGTACACATAACATTTCATGATATCTCCCCCAACCATCTCCCTCTGTGCTTGCGCGCTCTAAACTCGCTTACCCCCTTCCACAACCCACTCTAAGCTTTCGTTGAAGCTGGAAAACGAAAATGCCATGCACGCAGCAATGCACCGCACCATTGCTCAGATCAAGAAACGCAAGTTCAAAACGCCATGTCTCCAGTTCCCGACCCAGCTAGCAAAGATACCTCAAATGTAGAATTTGCCAGCTGTGCAAGCCAAAACAGACGTGGAGACCAACACCCGCAAAGAAATCTAGTGGTAGAAGGTATGTACAGATGGGTCAGTTGGAGGTTTATTTGTGGATGCTTTTGTGTAATCCGAATTGATCCGTGAGAGGTAAGACGCCGGAGTAGGTATCCAAGCAGAAATCGTAATCCCGGATGTTTATTAGAATAGAAGGTTGAGTTTTTGGTGGTGAGATCCTCGTAAGGTCGTGAATGCGAGGTATATCTTTAAACTATCGAATCATTTTGGCGGATGAAGTAAGCTCTGATTCATGGTTAGAGACTGGATAGGTATGAGGATGGCATAACTCACTTGCAAGCCTCGTATGCCGACCAACAGATTGCTGTACTCGGCATCGTGGTAACCACTCTAGGTCGAACTCCCTTGAAGAACCCTCTCAGTCCTTCTCTCCTCTTCAATAATCTTGCTCCCTGCATGAAGCCATTGACATTTCTTAGCTCCGCATCGCTCGCCGTTCCTCTCGTCTGCAGCATTGTCTTCACCACGTCCATCGGCGTCGTGAGCGCTGCCGCAAATCCACCCGCCACTCCTCCTGCAGCGCAATGTGTCAAGGGATCATAAGTCTTCGTTGGGTTCATGGCGGTTGAAATCGATTCGTAAGCGAGGAATTGCAGTGCGGTGAAGGGGACCGTCATCGATAGGGTGGTGGGGTATGAGACGTAGAAAGCAGATAAACCTTCGCTTCGGTAAACGTATCTCGCGCAGTCGGTCATCGATTTGTACATCTTATGAGATTCATGAATCTGCATTCGTTGTTTGATGACTGCTAGATGTCAGCATAGCCAGGAGAAAATTCCAATGTGAAGCTTGCCGTCGAAGGGGTTCATGAGGGCATCGCTTGCAATTGTTGCGCAAGCTCCACTGGTGGCTGGAGCTTATTAGCAAAAGTCCGCCAAGATCGGAGATTCCATATCAACATACCAGCTGCCAGAGGATGGTGCACGCCCGCCTGGTTACCTCCCATCAGATGCTTTACAGCTTCATAAGTAGCAAAGTAGACGGCATGTGCAGGGCCTGGTGAGTTCTCAGTACTTGTCGCCTCTAGCTTCATCCCGTCTACATACCAGCTCCTACCACCACACTGGACATGCCTCGCCATAAACTGAGGACTCCCTCCCCCGTGGCTATTCGGTAACCGCCTTGTATCATGCCATTGACGACTGCGGAGGGTGTCGGATTCAGAATCTGCATTCGGGTCTGCGTAGCGGTCAATCAGCACAACTCCTGACATCATGATCCGAATGTAAGTATTGCGCACCTTGATAGCATCAATCGGATACATGACCGTGTGCTCCTGTTCAGTCATCAGCCTGCAAGTCTCGCGGAAAGCTGGTGCGGGAGGCAGCGAAGCTCACAGCTATGCCTGCAAAAGCGCCCGCCGTCATGTTCTGCAGCAATGAAAAATTTGGTGGCAGTCCCTCATAGCTATTGATGGAATGTCAGCGATCTCGAGGCTTGCATGCAGGGGGAAGTGCGGTTCTTGTGTGCACATACTCATACTCTTCTACTGGCTCTGCATTTGGCTGGGCCATTGGGGAGGCCACGGCCACAGATCCTCCTCCTCCGTACTTGGTCGACTGCAGAGCCAGGATGTCGACTGTCTTGCTCACACCGGGGCCAACGAGAGGAGAATCAAGGGCGTCTACTGGAGATGCGGTCGCAGGCGTTGGCGGGAGGGTCGCGGCGGCGTGGTGGAGGAAAGAGCAGGAGGCTGGAGCAAGTCTTGACTTTTCGTAGCCACCAAAGTGGTGATGATGATTGTCTCTGGAAAACCGATTTGGAAGCGAGCAGGGGTAAGGGGGGCACTAGAGGTTGGCGCAAGTGGTGCACCGAGGTCGTTGCACCGCAAAGCCAAACTTTCGAACTCTAGAACACCAGCGTTTACCAATCCACCACCAGGATCAACGTTAGATTGCAAATGCCGAAAAGCTATGGGTGATGGCTCTGAGCAGAGCTGGTCCGACCACCACTGCTGGGCCAATGAGGCATGGGCAGCGTCCTCTTATATGGAGAATTTTCCCTCTCACGCGCGTTGCAGCGTCCTCCTGCGTTGCCTCCCTCTCGGAAGACAAAGCCTCCAGGTCCGCTTTCGCAGCAGCAGCAGCAGCAGCAGCCTCACGGGGCACTGTGGACGTCTCCTCGGAACGCCAGGTGCTGCCTGCAGGGGCATTCAGGCGCCTTTCCTTTCTACAGCCAGCCAGCACGGGCCAGCCCATCTTGCATAGCGATCTGGGGTAGCTAGGAAGTACATTTCGTCATTGTGGTCTTTACCAACATCGTACGACTGTGAGATCTCAGCACACTACTTGTGCATGCCATTTAGAAATCCCATTCCCCATTATTCGGAATGCCATGAGAGTTAGTTCGGCCCGCTGGTGGAGGAGGCGGATGTGGGGAATGGCTGCCCAACTGTGGCTCTTGTTTGCTTTTGTCCCTTCGGCGCTGTGTGAAGTGTGCTGACGATGCCGTGTAAGCGCCTCTTCTTTGATTTGTGTAACGCTGCTGTCAAGCTGCCGTCGTGCTCTGCTGCAGGGTCAGGTACAAGGGAATTTCTGTGGCCTTCTCCACATAAAGACCGGAAGTCCGCCATGGCTGTCGTATGATGGACAGCGAGCTAGGCTTCTGCTGCAACACAATAATGAGCGGATCTACCCTGAAGAATGTGGTTAATTGCTTTGAAATGGATATTTGACTGTGGAGCTATTCAGAGCATGGAGCTTTCCAGCATTGCCCCTTTCGACCCCAGGACTAATAAAATACCCCGTTCAAGAAAGCTTCACTATAACATTCCACCGCAGCTGAAACGAGATATCATTCCATGCAGTCTACAACAAACACATGCCAATAAAATACTCCCAACCTATGCCTGGTGCCTTACCCGCGGACTCCGTAGAAATGCACCGATACCCTTAAATGTTTACGCCCGGTCTCCCGTCCGTTTGCGCTTTCTGAAATTGATACAGCAAACCAAGCACTCCTCCGCCAGTAGGCCCGGTATCTGGATCTTCCTCTTCGACGTCTTTGGGCGTGTCTCTCGTAGGTGATCTCTCCCATTTGGACTCGTCGAGTCCAACGTCACTCTCATACGGGTCTCTTGAGTCTCCACCCGATTGTCCGGCTCTACCAACGCCGGATTCGTCTTCGTCTTCTATAGGCTCTTCGATAATGTTGCGCCGTGTCTGATATCTAGACCTAGAATTACGTCTCCCACTGCGGGCCCCGAAGCCTGAATTCGAAGGCTGGTGATGGGGGTCGAGTAGGATCGATTGCATTGGCGATTCATGTGTTCGCGCAGGTGGAAATCTGGGAGTCCGTGGTTGCCTTCCTGGACGTCTTTCGCTACGACCTAGTCTGGATGTTTGCATTTCTGCAGCCAGAGTTGGCGACATGAGGCCTGGGAAGGCAGGAGGGGGATGGAACTGGTGACGCATCCCAGGAGGTATGTGACCCTGAACTGCGGTCTTGGGATTAAAGATATAGTTGTCCAAGAAACCATAGTATGACGCAGCCATCTTGCCATGCTTCGTCGAATAGTAGTCGTCCCGTACATCGGCGTTTCCGCCTCCGTGTAAGGCCTTTCTACCATCGCCCTTTTTGAAGTCAAAGACTGCAAAAGAGCACACATATCCAACACCGTCAACATGAATAGTGAATTCTCTAAAGAAATCGATGATCTGGTCGCTGCAATTTGGTAGGCTGAACCAGAGAATGAATGGTGTAATTATGATGCTGAAAACCTCTTCAAGAAAGATGACAATTTTCAGTTGATACAGAGTGGCAAACTCTCTCTTGACTTCATCGCTGTGTAGTCGATCCTGCCAGTGATTTGGCATGTAGTGAGTGTACTCGATTACCTGACGCAATGCGTATTCAGGTTCGAACACAAGATTCTCCTCGGAAATTGTTCCGTTCACGATAGCCCACAGGCCACCAAATACTCCTAGATAGAAAAGGGCAGATTTATCATGCGTAATTTCGAAGCTCAAGAAGTTGTCCGGGTCCCAGATCGAAACCAAGAAAAGCACCGATGCAATGGCTCCAGCCACGAATGCCACAAAGCGTGCAAATCGCTCGGTTTTGACTTTCGGGAACTGATCAAGATACCGTGATGCAAACGGATATGACATGTTTATCCGCTTGTGGAACAAGTGATGAAGCTCGTTGAACTCTCTAAACTTCCACTCCGCTAGGGGTGTGTATTGTCGTGAACCGATTTTGGATGGATTCCTTTGATATTCCTGAAGTTTCATTAGTCATTGATATACGACTTAGAAATTGAGAGCTTACATTAAAGTATCTCAAAAAGTACACAATCATGAGGTAAATAACGATGATAGGTGCCAATATGGCGTTCATGAAACCAGCAAACAGAAACCGTCCACGCAAACCATCACTCAACTGCCTTCGGTGAGAATCCTTCAGAATTAGTTGCCTAACTTGGCCCGTTTCGTTAAACACAAGGTCCATGATACACCAATCGAGGTTCCACAACAGTGTCCTCGAAAACAGCTGACGGCCTTGCAAGAACGGCAAAGGTAGCGTCAAGTCCAATATCTCCTTGTTGAACAACGCAATGAGATAGTTCTCCTTCCGCATCAGTCGATTGGCGATATCATGTGCATCTAATCTCTGTTTAGATTGACTACCAAGGTACTTTCGATTCGACGGGGATATCTTTTCGACCGTGACAGGATTGGCATCTCTCAAAGCCATGATCCGACCAACAATATCTTGCCACGAGATGGTTTGCATATCTGTATCAGGGACTTCCAGAAGGTACAGATAGAAATCGCGAATGCGCATCAAACGTGGAATGTCGATCAAGAGCTGGTAAACTCTCCAGAAGACATGCAAGGCAAAGAGCCAAATAGCAACGTTAGGCATTCCCGAGATTTTGGTGGTACACTCGGATACGAGCACTTCAGATAACTTTCTGCTCTGAGGAATCTTCTTGAAGTCAACGCATTGTGTAAGAAAAGTGACAAAAACTGCCACGAATATAGTTTGCCTGGGTTCATCAAGTTAGCTAACACTGGTCAACATTATCTTGTTGGTAGACTTACGCTAATGTGAGGGCTCTTTCGAGGGTGATGCACCAAAGTCCAGACCCGGTATAGTAATCGTAGACCTCTCTCATGAAATTGTCCAGATTTGTGATATTTATCCATTGCCACATTGCCTTTTCTCGGGGGCCGCCTGAAAAGGGCCCGATGTTGTGCCGGACTAGCGGTGGCCCTGCAGCAGGGCTGTCATCATCCTGATGTAGCCTTTGTTGAGCTTGCGCAGCTTCCCAATGTGCTCGAGTCTCCCTATTCGATGGACCTGGTATTGCTGGATCTCTCTTTCTGCCTGCTCCTTGCCTAATACGTGGTTTGGCTTGCGAGCTGGGGGCTGCCAGGTCGTCCCCTTCGATCAACAACGAGGCCGGTACATCATCATCTCCATCCTCCTCAAGCAGCCTGGGAGACTGTGCAATCCAGTTTGATCGTCTGCCTTGCAATCTGACTTTCGGCCCATCTCCTGGCCGTTTGGGCGGATTCCGCTGTTGACCAGCCAAGAACGCAGTGCTTCCTGTCGTAATACGGCTATCTTCTCCATTGAAAGTATCCACATTCCCAAGATCGTCATCGTGAAACCTCAGATTCTCCTCATCTATAGCCAAACCTGCGTGTTCTTCTAAATCTGATTCGGACGCCTCGTCGTGGGCTCGGAGGTCATCATAAATCGATCGACCAGCGGGATTTGGGAGGAGACGCGAGATCAGGTTTGAAGTCATCATCGCGGCGAGGAAGCAGATTCGTGCAACAAGGACCTTAGCCCGCAGCGTTCGAAGTTCCGAAGGGAGTGCAAGAATTGAGGATCGTGAATTGGCGAGCTAGCAAGAAGCTGTTGACTGTAGTGGTTAACCACGCGACTAGGCAGCATGTGAACGAGCATCTGGGAGGCGAGAATGGCAAAGTGGAGG
>Ga0302140_10009764_pt1 | contig 11882 bp, 10 predicted proteins | sample I_Bog_E1_1_FD_202095 | JGI IMG/M metagenome (GOLD analysis project Ga0302140, IMG submission 202095) | Peat permafrost microbial communities from Stordalen Mire near Abisko, Sweden - I_Bog_E1_1 | ecosystem: Environmental > Terrestrial > Soil > Wetlands > Peat | place: Sweden: Abisko, Stordalen...
AGGAAAAGGTTGGAGGAAGCGATATCTATGAAGCGGTATGTCGTCAACATTATAGCCAAATCAGATTAGAACAATCCAGAGAAAAAATCAACATTCTGAAAAAATCTGCTCAAGGTCTCCAATAGCGAGTAACGAACATTAAATCACCAAAAACAACTAAAAAGAAATAAATTCTTATAAAAATATTATAAGAAAACAGAAAAAATAAGAAAGGGCTATAAATAAAAAAGAAGAAAGCGTCAAGAAAAGGGATGGACCATAAGTATACAGCAAAGAATTCAGCCAGAGAAGAAGGAAAAATTCTTAAAGGTGGAAACGGTCAATACAAAGGAAAAAGACTGAAACAAAAGCCAAATCACCCAAAAAATGGAAAGGTTGTTAATAAGAGTAAAAAAATAGTGGAGGCTAATAAACCAACCCTTCCTAATATTTATAAACCTCAGCATAAGGTAGGAACAAAAATGGAATTCCTTGTTATTAACCTCATGCCACAAATTAAACTAGATGAGTTAAGTTTAGTTATGAATGCTCTAAGACAATATTGTGATCATGCTTTCGCTCCTGTTTGGGGTTGTAGTGCAGTATTTCAAGTTCTGCCTTTTGGAACCTTTCCAACCGATGATCAAATTTCTGGACGGGCTTTAATCTACTTGGCTGATCAATTAATTGATGGATCTAAGAATTTTACGAATGCTGTGGCAGCTCACTGGTTAGTAATGCCACCCCCTTGCGACACTGCTGATGCTGATGGCCCTCAACCATCTTCTATGATTAAAGGTGTTCCGAATGTTCCTCCTAATACTATTATTGTAATGGTACCTTATGGTGACCTTACTTATGGTCTAGCAGCAGAAATGAATAAAAATCAAGACAAGATTATCAACGTTTTTGGAATAGGACTAAGCCATGAGGTTTTTGAAACGCTGGTAGATCCTTATCCTATTGGTTATGGAGCCTCTTATCAAGTTTTTGTAGGATCTAATTATACATATATGTACGTTAAAGAAGTATGTGACGCTGTTCAAGACACTCTTGCTACTAATGTTAATGGAATTACGATGAGCAATTTCGTCTATCCAACTTATTTCAATCCAATATGCCCTATTGGAACTCAATTAGATTACAATAATCAACTTACCAGTCCTTTAACTCCTTTTAAAGGTTCTCAGTTTGGATTAATGGTTGACAATAAACTGGGAGGAATGAATTTATTTATTGACGTATCCGATCCCGTGACACCAACGAATATTATTCGATATAAACTGACTGAGATTTATGCTCCGTGTGTATCAAGAAGTGTGATGCGTCATCTAAAAGAAAGCACCAGATTGTTTCAAGGAGCTCATCTCGAACCTTTCAGTATGATTAGTCAAGCAACTATCATTAATCGGCAGGTTATAGACGATTCCGTTATCCCTTTCATCTTTCACAATTAATTTTCTGTTAAAGCCAACCAAAAATTATATAAAACCGTCTATCTAATTTTTTATTTTGATAAAACCCAAAAATTCGTTGTAAAACCAAAAATTAATTAATAACGCTGAGATGTCTACAACCTTTGTTTTGAAGGGAATTGAATCGAAGGATGTAGAAATAAAATCTACCCAGACTGAGAATCATAACACCATTCTTACTACCAGAAATAAGTTTGATATTATTAATCCTGGTAAAATTTCTCATATTAGTCCTGCAGGAGCAATAGTTAGAGTCTTTCAAAGGGGAGAAGTATATGATAAGGCTGGCAATCCTTATGAAAGGGAATCTACAAAACAATGCTGGTATCATCGAATGACTTTTGACGGTTTATCTATGGGAATTCCAGTAAGAATTGTAGGGAAAAAAGTTTATTGTGATGGATTTTTCTGTTCTTATTCTTGTGTTTACTCTTATTTGCTCGATCACATGGAAAAGATGCCATGCAAACGTGATCCAAATTATGCCAATAGCATAATACTGCTAAAACAATTATTCGAAGAAGAATTTCCAGGAGAAGAATTAGCAACCGCATTAGATTGGAAACTCCTAAAAGACGTTGGAAATGGCAACTTAACATTTAAAGAATTTATGTTCGGTTTGAAAGGAATAAGATTACTAATGAGATCTAACTATATTTACACTCCCGTCACTGTTACTTACGATATTATTAAAGATAAAGATTAACATTTAAACAATTTATTGTTCAATTTCAAAACAATAAAAACCAGAAAAAGATGAATTGCCTTTGGCTGATACTATTTATGTTGGTAGAACTTTCTAGACTAATCTCTTTTAATTTCCTCTTATCGGCAATCAAGTACATTAAAATGGTCGGATCGATGCTATCACCAGATCCTAAGGCGTCGTCGGAGTTATTACGTGGAAGTATACTAAAAATAACTTATACTGACCAAGAAGGAGAAAAGGTTCTATTATTACCCTTTTCCAATCAGAAGAAAAATTGGATCAAAGTTACCGCCCTAGTCTTTCATAAACCATCCGACGACATAGAAGAGAGGAAAATAGATGAGAAAAAATTACAGAGAAAGAAGGTTAACATTACTAAGGAGATATTAAAGTTAGCCGGACCTGGAAAAGACTTCTTTAATTTGCCTATAACTCCAGCTATAATTAATAGAGACTATAATCAAATAACATTCCATTATCGTAAGAAGGATAATATTAAATCTTTTAGTAATGATGAAATTATTACTGGCTTACTTTAATTAAAGATCAATTTAACATTAAACTCCAATGTTAAAATTTATTTTAGCTATCGTATTCGACTCTAGAGATGTTTCATGTAAAGACCGAGTTCTCGAATTCTGAGTCGTTGGCCGTGAGTTATCCCTATTAAGTCAATTCCTATACTTCGAAACCCTAAAGTAGTTTGAAAAGGAAGACTATCAAATGGGTAAATGACGAGAATACTATCCGCTTTCATTATAGCATTAAGTTCTTGTCCTTCGGTTACTAAATCACGACCGACACCACCCGGATCCCTTCTACCATAAATAGCACAATGGGCATAAATTATTAAGTCATAAGGACCATTTTGAAACATTTTAACAATATCGGGATATTGTTCCGGATTAATATTCTCACCAAAAGGAGCTTGAAAATAATGCTCTCTATCAATCCATATTTCTCTTTTTCCTCTCGGAGGGCCATAAGCTTCAGGATTGATACAGAAAAATTCTATTGGAATAATTAGATTAGGGTTATTAAGAAATTGAACGATATTTAGACAAGTTTGTCTAATGTGATTTTCATCGTAAGATACGCAAACTAATAATACTTTTATGTTATCTGATTGAGGAACATGGAAAGCGGCTCGTCTCATAGCTATGATTTGTGATACATCTTCTTGAGATAGAGTTTTAACCCCTAGTTCTCTTATATTTTTCTCATTCTCAATTTTTTGTTGTTCTTCATTTTCTTGTCTTTTAAGTCGTATAGCCTCCATTTCTTCTGGAGTTCGATTAGCTATTTGAGTCTGTCTCGCTTTCATTCTAGCTAATCTTGCAGCTTTCTGTTCTTCAGTTAAGGGTTGTCCTGGTCTTCTTTGTACCGGACGGCTCGTGAAACTGTTTATAGGTTGAAGATTGCCAATTGGATTAAGTTGAATAGGTTGAATAGATTGAATAGGTTGATTGAACGATTGTAAATTAGTCATCTGTGACAGTTGACCTAAGTCGAAAACTTGGTTGGAATTAGAAATTGGAAAAATAAGAGGTTTTGGTTGCTGTTGAGTGTAAGTATAACTTGCTTCTAGTTCTTCATCAAAGATCTTATTAGAAGTTTCTATTCGTTGGATAATCTGATCTTGCGAAACTCCTTGTTGCAATAATTTTGCTGCTTCTAAGTCCAATTGATCCTTAAATGACAGAACAAGTTTTCTTATTCCTAAATTAGCATTAGCTAAAATAAATTGGATTATAGCGTTTCTTGCCACTGGATCTTCTTGCATCCCAATCTTTTAATCAATAGTAATTTATTATTGATTTTTATTTTCCGGTTATTATTTTATTGTTATTATGGTTATTTCTTTTCTTATGGTTATTTCTTTTTCTTATCTTTACTGCCTTTCTTGTCCTTTTTGTCGCCCCGGTTTTTATCATCTTTTTTGTCTTTTTTCTTATCTAAATTAGTTCCAGCAAGGAAGCTTTGTTCAACCGCCTTTCTCTTTTCTTCTAATTCTTTTTGTAATACCTTTAGCTCTTCGTCTTTCTTCTCTAATTCTGCTTGTTTTTGTTTTAATTCTTCACCAGTCAATACATTGTTATTATTAACAACAGACGGTTTAGAAGTAGAGGAAACAGCAGGTGGGATAGGCTTCTCATCACCAAAAGTATAAACTTCGCCTTTAGACCCCTTTCCTTCAATCTTCTTTTTGGCGTCAACACCGATGCTACTCTTAAAATGATCTCTAACCTCAGGAACCTTTAGAGTAGCTAATTCTTCATCATCCTCGTTGCCGAGATTAGAAATGGGCTTGTCGACTGGATTGTCTCCAGCTTTTCCTGGCATTGTTAACTTTTGAATGCGACGAATTTCGTCTTGCCATTTAGCTTCATATCCAGGATATTTTTGTTGACGAAGTTTCAGCTCTTTAAGATTCTTTGTTAGTGCAGCTTGAGCTTCTTCTAACTTATCTCTCACTTCTGTAATAGCAGATTTTATAGTGAGTCTCTTCCAATGAAGCTGAGCATAAGACGCTAAGCTAGTAGGATCATCAATCTCTTCTTGTAGTTCATCTAGTGCTTGTTTTCGTAATCTAGTTCTCTTTTCAGCATCCAGCTTTTCTCTTTGAGCAGCTTTGAAAGCATCAATCATTGCTCTTTCTCTGACTTCTTCCCCTTTTTCTGTATCCTTAAGAACTTCGACTGGTTGTAACTGACTTTTAGTATGAGCAGATCCTAACTTTGAGCCGTCAACTCCTCCCATTGGATTCCCTTCTCCTAGTCTATCTCTTTCCGCTTTCAAATCTTCTCCAAAGAAAGTATTATCCTCTTCCGGTCCAACTTTAACAATGTCGATGAGACCGTCGGTATCAGTTTCTGGCCGTCTGATAGCAAACCATCTTCCAGTTATACCGATTTTCATTGGATAACCATCGTTAGTGGCATCAGCCCTCTTAAAGTCTTCTTTAACCCCTTCGACGTCATCGTGAACGGAAATTAATTTGAATAAAGCAAGAACACCATTCAGTTCTTTAGTTAGAATGACTTGGCTATATAGAAAATTATTTTGTCCTGTTAAAGGTGTTGTGTTAGACAATTTGGGAATTGGTTGTTGATCCATCCTATCTATTTTGCTAATTCAATTTATTTTTATGATTTTTTATTTTGTTGGGTTGATCTTAAATGAAATTCACAAAATTGGTTAATTTTTGTTGTTAGTTTTAAGAAAATAGACAAAAATTAAAAATTGGATTTGTTGATAGCTTGTTAAAAGGTCTTTGGAGACCTTTAATCTCTAAAATAAATTATTAAAAGTAAATTTTAATTTTTTTGTTATTAAAAAACAAAACTCCTTTCAAAAATCCAAATACTGTCAAATGGAGCCTATTATTGATGGAACCAACCGTGGAAAGCTAAAGGAGAGGAGAGAAGGTAACAAATCCTCCAAAAGTTCTAAAATCAAGATTAATTCCCATTCTGTCAAAGGAGAAAAGGCTAAGCTCGAGGATATTAGTTCGTTAAGTCTTCAACCAAGCGATGTCGAAAGGGTTTACATCTGTGATTCGGATAATGAGAAAAAACTAGTAATGATTCATTATGTTGACGGTTATGATAAAATTTCTGTTCACGATTTTGGTTCAATTGAAAGTCAGTACAAATCACTTTTGGTATTAGAGGATAGTGGAAGTGATTCTGGAGAAACAGAGAGAAAGGTGATTAAGAAATCTTGGGGAGACATTGCTGACCAAGATGGTAAGAAGTTTGAGGAAATGAAGAAGAGAATCTCCCCTATTAGAGGATGGATTATTAATGATAAAACAAAAACTATTGTTTGTAGAGGATTTAGTGAGACTAGTATCGTTCATATTTCTCCTAGCGATGTTCAATATTATTTAGATAATGGTTACACTTTAAATCCTTTTATCGAAGGAACTATTATTAGAATATTTTGGTATCAAGATCAATGGGTTCACTCTACTAACAAAAAGATTAACTTTATTAATTCTCGAATTCCTGTGGTAGAGGCTAGTATTTTTGATATGTTTAAAGAGGCTTTACCAGGTTTCGATTATGGTCAACTGAATAAAGAAAGAATCTACATCTTTCATCTTATGCATAAGTATAATCAAATTATGAATCAAGATGTGGTGGAAACACCAAAAATCTATCATCTTGCTACTTTAATGGCATCAACAACCGATAAACCTATGGAATTAGTAGAAAAACCAGAAGAGTTATACGGCGTCGAATACATTAGAAATATCACTGTCGATGAAGCAGAAGAGTTGCTCCAAACTAGAAGGTGTATTATCGCCAGAAAAGGTTTTGAACTGATTCAACTTGCTTCAGTTTCACTTGAAAAGTCGATGAGAATTAGAAGTTACAATGAAAACCCTTTCAACCCAATACAATTGTTATATATGAAACTTCCAGTTGAAGATAGACCTTACTTAATAGAAGTCGTTCCTCCTCATCAGAAACAAACCGCTAGTCAGGAGAGTATGGATGACTACATTAGAGAAAATAGTGATAAGTTATCAAGCTTTTGTGCTGAAGTTCTTCTTTCCAAGATTTCTGGCAGTGGATTACAAATTGGCAAAACTGTCAACTGGTTAGTAAAGAAAGTTAAATTGGATAATCCTCACGTACCGTTCTCTACTGTAAAATCACTTTTTGATGATGTAATTTATAAGATGGTTAATGAAGACGGTGAAACACTTTATCGTTGCTTCAAAGAACAAAATAACTTTCAGAAACATTCTACTAAGAAGGGTTCCGTCATTATTATATACGAACACCATCCTGACGAATTTAATCCCTCTAAACAAACCGTTTTAGCAATGGAAGATTTTCCCGTTGTCGGGGGTACACAACCCAAGAGAGAAAAAATAAGGAGAGAAGGAAAAGGGGAAGGAAATAAACAAACTAGAAAACCTGTTTCTCCTCCTCCAAAATCTTCATCTAATTCACCTTCTCCTCGATCTCCTTCTCCTAAGAAAACCAATCCTAGGCGATCACCAAATTATCAAAAGACAACAGCAAAGTCATCGTCGATTCCTCAAGATAAACCGGGAAAGACTCCTAACATGGTTGACGATTTTCTAGCTAAGCTCAATGGTAAGTGAATACTTAAAAAGATAACAGAAATAAATATAAAGGGATTATAAGTATAAGAGAAATAAGAATTAATAACACTATATTTAGTGTTATTTTAGTTGGTTTTTAAGTTGGTTTTTACCTTAAGGAGTTTTATTTCTTGTCAATCAGGATTCCCCTAGATGATTTTCCTTGGGTGTTACGAACAACTCGTTCATGTTGTTCTTGTTGAGTTATACTAGCCATAATATCTCCTCTGTTTTGTCCTTGAACACTATGATTGGTAAAATTCTTACCGTACTTTCGATAGATCGATCCAACGATTGTTCCCTTCTTAGAGCCATGTCCCTTTTGAGGAATCGAACTCTCACGAATGGTCTGATTGGCCTGTTCATACTTGTTCATATCAAAGTGACGGTTGATAGGCAATTTCCTCTCTTTATACTCCTTTCCTTTCTTAAAGGTAGAAACCATCTCAGCGAGTTGATCTTCGCTTACTCCATACTCAGCCTGAATATTTTCTTTGGGAGAGAATAATTCAGCCATACTCTTAACATAGATCCTTTCGGTATTGTCGCTAGCTTGAACTTGATATCTGTTGTTCAGTACCTGTTGAGCTTGATCATTATCAGTATTCTTCTTACGATTGTTTTGATTACCAAATTGATCTTGCTCGTCTTGGCTATCGGTAGGTTGAACTGTTACTCTATGATGGCGATGATGAGTTAGAACTTGTTGTTCCTGATCGTTGCTCTTCTTTCGGTCGTTTTGATTGCCGTATTGATCCTCGTCGTTCTGCTGGACATCACTAGGCTGGATAGATGGTCCTGGTTGTCTATGATGGCGACGACGGTTTAGAACTTGTTGTTCCTGATCGTTACTCTTGTTCTTGCGATCGTCTTGGTTACCGAATTGATCCTCGTCCTGACTATTTTGATCTACTTGGACTCGTCGACGACCGCTATGGGCTATGTTCCTTGGAAATTCATCTTGCTTTTCCGCGGGTTGAGCAGGCTGAGCAGTTTGATTTCCGGCATGAACTTTCTTACTACGCCCGCTGTGTTCTTGATAAGAATGGGAAGATCTTTCTCTTGATCCTGAAGAACTATCGGAAGATTTGTTCGACTTATCAGATGAATCACGATGAGAACCATCCTTTCGTCCTCGCCTCCTCCAAATTCCGAGAACGACAAGAATAACTAAAATAATGATAATCACAATGATGATTGTTCCTACTGCACTCATATTTATCCTGTTAATATATTTTTTGACCTTGTCTTTTTTGTTAAATTATGTTTATTTTATATTTTTCAAATATTTTTGAAATTTTTGTTTTAATTTATTCTATTTTATAATTAAAACAATCATATCAAAAATATAACAGGAATAATTAGTGTGAAAAATGAATGCAAGTTGTTCCATAAAGAAACCAGGAAAGGAAAGTGCCAGAAACTGTGCTTTAGGTTTACTAATAAAAGTTATGCAACGATCAAAACATCGAGGAGATGACAAAGACTCAGAAATAGGTTTCACACCTCAAGAAGTCGAAAGTGCTATTTATAATGCTTTTTCTGCAAGAAACGAATATTTAAGAAAAATTTCTAAAATCGCATTACATTTATCTTTATTTACCAGAACAGGAAGAGTTTCTTATACTTTTCAAGAAGCTATTTTTAACAAAGAATCAACAAATGGAGGAAAATCGATCGAGGGAGGTTCTTACTTAGATTGGCTTGTTAAGTATGCTACAGTTGAGGAAATCTTTCCTGAATTGTATCAATCGGGAATGGAAAAGATCGACTTCAACAATTTCTCAAAACAAATGGATTTAGAGCAAGATGCTATTTTAGCTGGTTTAAATCAAATCGTTACAATGTGTTGTGATCAAAGAGTTTGTACTAGCAGTGAAGTCCAACAAGCTTACGATAGTAAGTTGTTTAAGATTGGAACGATTTTTGATACTGCTGCCAAAAGTATCTGTATGACCCGTAAGATTGATCGATGGGTAGCTCCCTCTAATGAAATCTATATTCCGGACACTACTCCTATTAGAGACAATACTGCCCCACAACATACTAGTAAATCGATCTATCCAAATAAGGTAGGAGGTTACTTAGAAAATGGGAGTAATTTAAATACTAAGGCTCTAACAAGCCGTTCAATCGAGAGAAACTTTGATGTTACTGGCCAAATCATTTGTTTTGATGTCAGCAATTTAATTCACAATTTAGCAGTATTAGATGAAGGAAGACTGTTGCTGCTACCTTGGTCAGGTGAAGTGATCACAAAAGAAGTTCAAGACGAGTTAGTTGATAAATTTCGTTTGGAGATTTTTATGCGAAGGTATTACCTCAATTCAAGACAATAGACAATGATCTATTAATTAGATAAATTCTAAAAGTGAAATATTTTGAATTTTAATCGAAATTCAAAAAGAATTAAAATGGAAGGCGACGAAGAGTTTAAAGTAGATGAACAAATAAAAGAACCCCAATACATTGGCTACTATTCTGCTATTTGTGATGAAAGACATGGACATAGTGTGTGGGAAACAACCGATGGCAGAGAAGTGAAAGTAACACAAGTATATGAAGGCGAGAATGAGTCTGGGTGGAATGATGTTATTACTGTAGGTGCTGTTGCAAAATTCGTTTCTGGACACGGAAAGCCGATTATAGTCGACCTTCCATTCTGGTTTACTAGGGATAGTAATCCCAGAATTCAATTACCATTGATCTCACCACCAAAACCATATCCCGATAATAAACAAGTGGAGAAGAAAGAAATGAAAATAGAAAAACTACAAGTAGAAAAAGAAGAGATTGAAAAGAAACAACATTATAGGATTACCGTCTCTCAACGCGGAGGAGAAAGGCTTAATACGATACTTGATGCATGTGGTAATAATTCATTGGAAGGAACTGAGTCCAACACTTACATAGTTATAACAACAAAAACTATAGCAGAGCAATTAAAGACAGATAATGACTGGGTAGAAAAAGTCGAGTTATTTCCAATGTATCATATTAGAGCCGTTGTAGACGAATAATAGTTGTAATTGTTTTTATAGTACTCATTAAGTACTATATTTTGAATTATTGGATATCTTTTCTTTCTTCAGCAAATAAACTGTCAAATCGTCTTCTGATTTTGTTTGCTACGGTTTGGTAATCGACAGCTAATTTATCAAGGGTTAGAGAATTATCAATATCATCGTAAAACTTAAAACCTCTACTCATATACTTTTGACACCTTGCTAAACTAGCTCGTGAATTACTATTAACCTTAAATCCTGTCACTCGATCGAGAATTTCCATTGGTTTAGCCGATTTTAGTTTCATCTTAATAGTTCCATCGGGAGCCCTGATGTATTGAAAACTATTTTTACAAATGTCGAAGTCAACGGCATTATTAATAAATTCTTGAAGATTAATTCCATTCTGCATCCTAATGATTTGAAATTTCTTCAGGACCGGTTCTCTATCTTTAAATAGAAGATATTCGCGAAGATTTTGGACACGATACTTATTGCCAAAAGGTATTGTATATCTCATTACAGCTCCGTGTCCACAAAGTTGTCCTCCATCAGATAAATCTTCTTCATTTCGGATATGTCTATAATGTCCAGCTCCAAGACTTTGATAATAGTCTTCAGTCATATCAGAATAAATAACATTCTCAATTAGAGTAAATGGTTCTTGGTGCCAACGTAAATCTGTCATTTGACTAACTTTGCAATAGTCATGAGTAGATGTGAAAATATCAATATCTGAATCCTTCCATTTCTCATTTAAAATCATTTGAATAATAAAGGAACCGCTGACAATTGCTTCTTCCTTGATCATGGCTTCAACAAACTCTTGATATTTATTATTTTCTTTAAAATAATTTCGAAACCAATCGTCAATTCTAGTTACAATTATTTCTCTGAAGATTCGCTGTAAAGCTTTCTTACGAGGAGGATAAAGCTGTGCAAGAGTTATAATATCCTTCGGAGACGATTGTCTTGCCATTACTTCGATCAAGTCGGTATACAAAACCCTTTTTGCTAATTTACCAAGATAATCTTCTTTCTGTGGTAGCGTTTCACTAGAAATCTCCATTTTAATAATTTTGATTTACAAGTTTAAAAATTTTTTATATTATTTTTATTTAAAGGGACAAAGACCTATTAAAAATCAACTTAAAATATTGTTATAATACCACAAAAAGGTATTATAATGTTTACTTATTATGATCCTTACTTATTAAATATCTTTTGATATTCCGATAGGATGGGATTCTTTATTGCAGTTTTGTTGGCGTTAGAAGGAGATTTAGCTTTACTATCACAAAAGGTTTTATGGTCTGGCCAATCGTCTTTTTGATGTTCTAAATTACAGTAAAAAGCGAGTTTACACCTTGAACAACAATTTTTAGTTTTAGCGCCACAAATCTCACATTCTGTCTCTATAACATTATTATCTTGATCGATCTGATTATTTATATTAATAGCGTTAAAATTTTGTAACTGTTCTTTGAGAGAATCACCTGGAATTATTAACTTATGCTTATCGGCGGAAATCATCAAATATTTATCATAATCGAAGAGGATGTTACGATAATTGGCATTCCTTTTTTCACTCA
>Ga0302140_10009765_pt1 | contig 11882 bp, 9 predicted proteins | sample I_Bog_E1_1_FD_202095 | JGI IMG/M metagenome (GOLD analysis project Ga0302140, IMG submission 202095) | Peat permafrost microbial communities from Stordalen Mire near Abisko, Sweden - I_Bog_E1_1 | ecosystem: Environmental > Terrestrial > Soil > Wetlands > Peat | place: Sweden: Abisko, Stordalen...
GTCCTCGTTGGGCAAGAGATGGAAAGAGCCAGAATCAGGTGATGTGCTTCCCAAGCTCTCAAGTGAGGAGCGCGATCTGTCGACGGTAATGAGACCAGCCGCGATATCAAAGATGACTTTGGTGACCTCAGAGGCGTGGGGACATTGACGGACGTTGAAGGTAAACTTCTCGCTTCCAGACAAGTTTTTGAAGCTCGCTTGGAGGCTGAAATTCATTGACTGAAGACAGCCAAAAGAATTCAGGGTAGTGGATGGGATGATATGTTCTCGTAAAGCAGAGGTTTGAGGTGCTGGGCGAATGCCTAGAGTTGTCATTGTCCCCGAGCTGTGGTCAACATTCCAGGCATCCTGGTCCTTGGCTCCCTTGACAATTGGTCTCGAGATCTTGTACAACTCTCTTGGAAGTGCTAGACAGCCAGCCCACCCTTGTTCCTTCATGATGTGCTGCTTGAAATCTTCATCTGCCCATCCAAGCTGGATAGTTCTACCTTCCGAGTCTCTGAAGATGTGTGCAGCGTATAAGATTCCATGGTCAAGCATTCCATGACTTTTGATCTGAAATCTTGGTTTTCCATCCTGGAGGACCAGGCGGCCTGACATCCAAAGAAGGTAGCGAGAGTTGTGATGATTGCCATTATGATCCTCCTCGATTCCAAATACGATGTACTGCATTTCTGCAAAACTAAAGAAGCTGGCACATTCAAAATTCATGCCGAATTTCAGCTTGCTGGTTGGCGAGATCTTGGATTCAGCCGGAACAGCCAGGATAGTTGAAATCATTTTCCAATTGAGCAGATCATCAGACTGGTAAATACGAAGTTGTGGTCCTCGACCCCTTTCACCAGAAGCGAGCATCATATACTCTGTTGAAGGGCTGACTTGAAGCAGAGATGAAAGTGCCTCCCATTTTGAGACGAAGGGGTCACGCCATCCGGTGGTGAATTCTCGTTTTGGAGGTATCGTCAGGAGCGGATTTTTCTGAAAGCGATGCCATGATGTTCCAAAGTCAGTTGAAAAAGCAACGGATTGGCTTTCACATCCCTTAATATAGGGTTTGGACCACTAGATAAAGTTAGTGCGTGTTCCTAAGATGGTGAATCAGGTGGATATTGCGTACGTGAATGGGCAAAGCTGAGACGCTTGTGTAGAACAAAAACAGAACCCTTCTTCCATCAACGATCCTCGAGATGATGGAGCCCGAGAAAACGCCGAGGCGATCATATGAGTTTCCATTTCTGAGGGCCGGAGAGCAGTCCTCCCACGTGACCAGATCTCTACTCTTGGCCATACCCCAGGCCGTGTTTCCTCCATCGGCACTTCCGGGATTCCACTGATAGCAGACGATATATTCTTTAGTCTCTGGAACGTATATTGCCCCGCATGGGTCGTTCATCCACGAATCAGGAGCGATGAAGTGTGACGTTGGGCGGAAGCGAGTGAACGCCATGGGTGGAGCCGAGACGAGAAAGGGGGGAGATCGGGGAGGGAAGGTCGCGGTGCACTGATCGGGTGGAAATATATTATCGAACCTGGACGAAAAAGCATCAGAGAGAGGAAGGTCCCTTGATATTTCAGCCGGGACTTCTTCCGAGGCTCGCGCCAATTATTCGAATGACGACTGAAACTGTCTCATGAATTGCACTTCATGGCAAAACTGAAAAATCGCGAGCGGATTTGGAAAAGGAATTGAGAGATACTTCAGTACAGGTACATGATCCACGCCCCAAGAATCTGGAGATCGCTTGATATTGACGTCTGGCGTCGGGTGCTCGCATAGCCTATTCTCGGTTGAATCATGGCCAACGCAAACCAATCAGAAACTCGACATTCCGCATAGCCTGATGCTAACAGACGCCCTTTGAAGATCAAGTGTGTCGTATGACTCGACTACATGAGACATGTGCGCTGCATCGTTTGGTTATTGAGGACAATGCTGAGAGGGGGTGGGTCTAGATCTGCTGAAAGGGGCTGGATTCAAGCGAGAATTTCCCCGCGGTGGGGGCCAGGTGGACCACTAATTCTTGAGCCTCAATATGGTCCTGGGGAATCCAGAATGAAACCATAGATTAAGCGTATATTGAGGCGTTGCTTGTATGGGAGTTGGGCCTGTCAATAAATCACCCGGTACGGTGTGGCGTCGCTCGGGGACTTGAATTTTGGTGAGTCTGATTCCTCGTGCTACAACCTTCTCGGTCCCGAGATCTTTCACTTTCTTATTGATGATGTTTCATGAGACATTGCCTGGGCTCTCTATCATAGTTTGATCTGTTCTTCTGCATATCAGGACAATGGCTTGAGTTCCGTAGTGCCGTGCATAGACTCGATTTGGCGGGAAATTGAGAGACCCATGCCGAGGTGCTTGGCCAGTCGATGGCTCAGAAGAGCGAGAGCGAGAAACCCTCTGCATATTCAACAGGATTTGGAATTGGCCAAAAATACTCCCGATCCAAGGGATCATAGGATCTTCCATAATCTAAAATTACTCTTGTGATTCTCATCTCTGACAATCTTGAAGATAGAACATCTTTCGGACGGCTGTACGAATTTCTGCCAGCTTTGTTGGAGTATCGGCTCACTAAGATCGCAAGAGATACCAATTGTGACTCAACCAGTTCCAAGGATTTATTGTGGCTTGCACTCGAATCACGGTAATGGTATTTACCAAAGCCTGATTGCGAGCTCCCAAGCCCGCATCTTCCCTGCAGAGTGGCTGCAAAGAACGCCACTTCCTAAGAGAGAATGAGACACATGATGTTAATCATGTATCATAGAAGTGAGTTCTATCTCTGCGTGATCCGTGCGAAGAGACGGGAGGAAGTCTTCGATTCAGACACATAGGCTCGTGAGACCAATACCAGTGGTTGTCAGAATTCGTGACGCAATACTGGCTTCTAATTTACTATAGCTCGAGGGATATTCAGAGCCTGACTGGCATTTTGTCTTCTCGATTGTCTCCCTGATCTAAGGAAGGGACAGTATGAAAAGTATTGGCTCGTCGGTCTGCGAGTGTTCCATGAGGTATGGTACATTGAAAGCCTGCAATGTGCCACAGATTCTCGCAACCCCTAGTGCAATTTGATCTCGTCTTGTTGAAGAAGTATGACGCAAATTACTGGCCGAGACTCTATCGGTAGACACTGTCAGCCGAAGCTCGAGGCATTGATTGTGATCTGAGAGGGGGGATTGGTATGAGCCTTCTTTTCTGCTGACTGTGTTCGGAATCCTTTCGTCCAAGTCGTTACCAGAGAGTGACCTACACCAATCGCTCTCCCATCGAGATCACCCTGCATATCTCTAGATTAGAAGGGTAGTGCAGAAGGCTTGATCTGCACTCTCGGCCGAGCCGGCAGTACTTTACCCTTGGTTACTTGTGGGTGTGGCTTGTCCTGGTAATATAGCCGCCATATTATGAACAGACTAAAATGACTAACCAACCGAATGTCTGGCGTCTCGCTGCTCCTGTGATCTCCTCCAAATGCATCATTCTCTTATTTAGCCACCGTTTTAAAATTGTGGAGAAAATCAAGGCCCTCGCTTTTGATGAAATGTTACTCTTTTGGGGGAAAAGTATGCACATTCAGTCGTCGAGTGAGTCCCGATTTGGGATGAGCATGTTTGCTTGACTAGGACCATGGGCATAGCCTCTCCCATTCCTGGAATATTTGAATGAAAATGGATGCCATATGGAAAATAAAATCAATCAATATTACGCTGACATCGGAGAATTTGTACTTGAAAGGCTGCTTCGTAAGCTTACTGAAAAGTAATAGCCTTCCGTCGGATCAATCAAATCCTATTGGTGTCAGAACGTTTCGCATATGAGCCGATCTACGTTGACCACGTGTACGACGTTGTCACGTACTTAACTGATTAGTAGGGGTGCACGACTTTTCGTGGCTTCATTGCTGCTCGAAAGGAACCCCATTGCTCCCGGCTGGATGGGCAGTCCTACGTTCGATACCCCACTCACCGCCGGAACTTGCCTTCTTAAAAGATGATATCTGATTAACTTTCCCATACCCGTCACCTATTGGTCTAATGCTGCTGCATCCCGAATCGAGAGTGCGGTGAACAAGGGGAGCAGTGAGTACAAATGTGGCGCGAGAACCGCGGCTAGCCAATTCATTCAAAACTAACCTCTTCGCCAGCCTTACTACCACAGCAAGCAGTATATCAATGACGTGAAATGGGGAAACCGAACACATTCTGGCCAACTTTTACACCATGGCACCAGTCCTGCCAATCAACAACACGGAGAAAATACTTCTCAAAACATTTCAAGAAGTCCTGGGGACCTCGAAAGCTGACTTCGGCGTGGAAACAAATTTGATACAATGGGGAGCGACGTCTCTGGACATCATCAAGCTGAAAGGGCACTTGAAATATAAGCTGGGTCTTGCGGACGAGATTCCCTTGACTGCCATGATTTCAAATCCGACGGCTCGATCTCTATCTGGGGCACTCGCCGAAGGAGTGTCCCTGAGCAAAACTTATAATCCTGCAATTGTTCTTCAATCCAAAGGAAAGAAAACTCCACTTTGGCTCTTCCACCCTGATAATGGCGAGATTCTCGTCTTCCTCGGCCTGGCCAAAAATATCAGTGATCGGCCTGTCTACGCCCTGAGAGCTCGAGGCTTCAATCCAGGCGAGCGTTTCTTCTCCTCGATCGCTGACGTCGTCAGCGACTACCATAAAGCAATCAAAATACAGCAACCTCATGGACCATATGCACTAGCCGGTTGCGAGCTCGGCTCACTGGTCGCATTCGAGCTCGCCAAGGTTCTCAGAGCCAACGGAGATGAGGTGCAGTTTCTGGGCACTTTCAATTCTCCACCATACAGCACGACTCAACCAACCCAGGTAGACTGGTCTCTGTGTCTTCTGGATCTCGCTGTCTCTCTTGATCTGCTCTCGGAACAACACAGAGCATCAGTCTCGCAATATTTTCCGGCACTGGCGAAGGGTGAGGCAGTTCAGCATGTCCAGCATACTTCAGATCCGACTCGAATGGCTGAGCTTTGCCTTACAGGGGATGCACTTGCAGACTGGGCCGACGTTGCGTTTTCACTGCAGAAGTTGGCGGCGGGCTACCAGGTGACTGGGAAGGTGGACAGTGTCGATGTCTTCTGTAGTGAGCCAAGGACAACTATGGCCACTGATAGGAAAGAGTGGTGTCAAACACATTTGAGCAGCTGGGCAGGATTCGGGAGAGATGTCGTGTTTTATGAAATTGAAGGAGATACCCCTGATGGAATATTGGGATCGGAGTCTGGAGCAGCTTTTCAGAAGACTTTCAGTAAAGTGCTACTATCACGAGGTGTATGAATGAAGAGAAGCAATACTGCAGAAACGATTTCGAGCCAAGGTAGATGAAGATGGAGCAATGTTCCGAAGAGTGACAGTACAATCTATTCTCAGGGTGATGAGAACTTCAGAACAGACCGATTGTTCAGATCGTCCCCGCTCTCAATACTGCTCTTGTCATTGCTTGTAATGGTGCCCGCCCTACTTTGTCTTCCGTCCCTGGTCTCAACCACAGTGACGACAGTGTGTTTATAAACCACATTTCTCCCCTTTTCAAGGCTTCCCATGAACGGCAAAATCCTTTCTGAGCTCCATGAATCATGTTCTACATCTCTTGTCCAAAGCTCACTTGAGCCCTGACTTCGAAGGACCGACCTGTTCACGTAACTCTGAATGCGAGGACCATCATGAAGTTCAATAGTACCACGATCCTTGAACCACATCTTTTCCGAGCGTTGACTTTGGTACGCTGCCATATTACTAGGTCCATTCGAGCCGTTGTATGGGTCCTTGGAGTCTGAATATCCGTACGTTGACAGGAAATTGGGAGCAAATTGCTTGAAGATTGGTTTGATGGCTGGAGCCGAGACGCAGAAAATTCCCACCGAGACTTCCAATCCTGTCCATATAGAAATATCATAAAATGCCCCTATGTATTTGTGAGCGCCAACTTTCATTGCAAGTCTCCAAACTTACAAGGAGTGTCGGTAACTCTTTGCCTGAAGAGATGACTCAATCGAACCATTCGTACAATGGCAGCAATGATGCCAAGCCAACTCAAGGTTATGATCGCACACAACGCGATCTTTTGTTTCCGTGCCATTTTCAAACTCCGGATCCGTGGTCCAATCATGGCGACAAGCCAAGCATCCGTAAGAATGTTCCCAATGCCATTCACGTAGAAGGTTGCAGATGGATCGACGCATGCGGAGTTTTCAGTCACGTTCCAATATCCATCCACAGGTTTGCACTGGAATACCGAGAATATTACTGTAGGAGTGGTGTAAAGGCAAATGAACCCCATAGTGGTGTATACCATGTACTTGATCATCTTATCGTTAAAAAGACGCAAGTAGAAAAGGCAGATGCTCAGCTTGGTGAGAGCAAGAGTGAGTTGATAAACAAGCGAAGATATAAATCCAGTTTGGAGAGTGGGTATGATGTATTCGTGTGGGATAGGAGGAATATCCCAAACATGATGGCCTAAGCCGTATTTGGTCGAGAGACAAGAACAGATGCAGAGAATTATCGAGCCAATCTGATCCTGTCAGGAGTGCTGCTAGGTGCAGTTGAAGGAGAGTCACCCACCCACGAAATGGCTAGTAAGGTGTCATCTGCACCCCAACTTCTGAGCAGCCAAGCTCGAGCATAGACACGCGCAAAGAAGAAGCTTGTTGCAATTAGCTCTGGGATGAGATTTCCAGCTAGTATCGCTGGAGCCCGACTCGGACCTTGGAGTTGCGTGACGACGACGCTGGTCAAGTTCGTACTGGAGTTCATAATGACAAAGTACTGGTACAATCACATATAAAAGCTCAAACAGTGCAAAGAGGAGTCCATTGGACTTAAGTACCTAACACATACAGGGTCCTTCATGTACAGTGCTTCAGGTGGAGAACGATCACGGAGCAGCTACCTCCTGAACGTGCTCATGAGAACGCTTTCCGTAGGTCAAAACACATGAACGACGAATTAAATCAGGCTTCAGGGCCATTTTGATCTCTCCAGTGCAGCAGACAGGCTTTGACAGAGCGGCGAGGGGCAGTCTGTGAAGCTGATTGCGTACTTCGAAAGACATGATGCACAATGGATTCTGTGAGGATCTGTTGGTGGCAGACGTTCAACGCACAGACCGGTCCGAGCTACGAGGTACTCTGAGGGACCATATTTACGCTCTAAATTCTCCGATATACGCCGATAATGTAGGATTGGCACAAAGCTTTGCCGACGCAGGGATGAACCTGGTGAGCAACCTGAAGGGGTGATTTCGCTGACACAGACCCACGTGCAGCTGGACAGGGTCGAATTCGGTGGGATGAGTTCTTGAGAGCAAGTCAAGCTTCACTGATCGTTATTATAAATGCATGCTAGGCATTAGGAAGAACATATTCTGAGTTGAAATCTTGTGATGATGGGGTGTGAGGGTCTCGTGCAATCACCCTGCAGAAGAATTCTTGAAACCGTCATACATCCTTCAGCAGGATTGAGCGGCCGCCGTCAGCAGCACTGTGAGTGCCTCTGGGCCCAGTACTTTGGGATAATAAATAGAGGCACGGTCGGTTAGAAATCTCATATCTGACTGCATTGCGTCCTATCAGAACAAGGCAATATTTGAGACGAGAAGAGGTCAAAGAGGTCTGGCGAATGCGAAGCGGAAGAGAGGCTCCGCTGGCCACGTGATCATCACCACAAAACATCTTCCGTGATGGGCTCTCAATGCCTCAATGTTCGTCTGCGACCTGAGTGATGAGTAGTTCTGATCTAGCTCTGTAAAATAAGTATAATCTAATTCCAGCTTCGTAGAGCATCCCTCTTCTCAGCCTCCTACCTATAGCTCCTTCTCCTTTAATATAAGATCGTACTTTCAAACCTCGTGGAAAGTAAGTCAATCGCCTTCTTTCTTTTTCTTTCATGTCCCTTAAAGAAAGTAAGAAAATCAAGCTTTGGGAGCCTTTACTGCATGGTTTTTCTTGCACGCAGTGTATGGGCTTTCGCTCGCTTGTGAAAAGGGGGAACCTTTTGCCCCTGAATTCCCGGATAATCTTCGGATGCTGGATCTGAACCCCGAGTCACGTGTTACTCCTTTCTTTCCAGGTTAGAACTTTGGCTGAGGCACAGTCTTCCTCTTTTTATGAATCTAGCTGTCTTGCTTCACTAGGTGCACTTGGAGGTGTTTCATGGCAATGAATTTCTCCAAGCGTTACGGTCTCACGTGAAGATAAGGTCTGAAAAAGTCACCTCCCCCCTTTTCATGGATCTTTGAGCTGAGTGGCTTGTTGCGCGCGACTCCCTCTGATTGAACATGTTTACGAACCTCAACCAGTCGTTGGACAGCAGCACAAGATTTGTCATTGCACTAAACCAAGTTCAGGAGATGGGGCTGAGATGGCAAGGGCCGAGAGTAAGCTCGCTTGATAGCCTCAATCATAAGATGCTGTGAGATTCATGCACAGAACCACGTCATCCTCTTCATCCTTTCTTCTGAATGAAGCATCGTGGTCGAGATGATCGATTTCTAGAGAACTGAAAGATGGCGAGGGACTTGAACGCATTGAGTGACAGCCACGCCACAGACAGAAATAACACCTCCAACGAGACGTCGAAGGACGGCAAGAGAAAACGGCGAGGAGGTCCAAAGGTGAAGTCTGGGTGTCTGACATGCAAGTACGTTGTTCCGTTTCCGGTTCAGACAATTGACTGACTCTTGCAGAGTTCGGAGAGTGAAGTGTGACGAGAGAAAACCGATCTGTAAACGATGTGTGAGGTTCGGGGTGCAATGTGACGGTTATGCGACCCCACCAGTACCCAAGCCGAAGACGGTACACACGGGACCCCGACTATTGGTTCCCAAAGGTGTCGTTCAGACCAGCAACTTGTGCGTTCAGCCACATACTGGGCCAGACTTCTCTTGCGAGGATGAAGCCCGATACTTTCAGTTCTACTGCGAAAACGTGGCTGCGCAGCTCTCCGGCCCCTTCAAAACGACTCTCTGGGATCGATTAATCCCACAAGCTGTGGCGACCGAACCTCTTATCAAGCATGCCGTCGTTGCGGTTGCCGCCCTCAACAGGTCCCGCATCGATGTCGCGAAAGGGATGGGAAAGTCCAATCCTCATCATCAGTTCGCTTTACTTCAATATGGGAAAGCTTTGAAAAGAATTCGAGACACCTTGACTGAAGGGATCAAGGATCCTAGGAGATCTCTGATGGCCTGTATGCTAGTGTTCTGCTTAGAATGCTTACAAGGATATCAGAGTTCTGCCTCTAATCAAGCCTCTGTCGGCGTAGCTCTGTTGCAGCGATGGTGCAGTGATGGGAAAGTGACGAGTCACGTCAAGACGATTGAAGACGATATTTGTGAGTAATCTCAACATTCTTTGTTCTTTGAAACACATCTCCGCGCGCTTTCGCTGGGTAAGAAGCACTTGCTAAGTCAACTCCTGTATGAAGGCAATGGGCTCTCAAGCCTTGATCTCCAAGCCCTTCTCTTCTTAGATACTCGCTCCACTCAAATACACCGTGACCTACTGGTATTCGCGGCAGGGATGATGGAATGGAGACCGATGATAATGGAGACCTTGAAGGATTGTTACCTGTACTGGCAACTTATAATGAGGCACTGCTACCACTTCATCGCAGCCGCTCGTTCAGAGGTTGCTCAAGCGACTTCACCAGCGTCGTCACAATCAACAAGCCCAGGGGACCCTCGGAGTTTTGAGCCTGGCAACAATCCATGGAGCACGTTTATTGCTGCTTCGAAAGAAACTCCGGTCAATGTACAGAAGGAATTAGAAGCATGCATAGAGAATGTTCATCGGTGGGAGCGGGCCTCAAAAGAGTTGATGGAAGAAGCTCTCAATTCAAGGAAAGATTCCGATGAATACATCGTCGCAGCTATGGTGAGGATCCATGTGGCCATGACGCAAGTCGCACTTGGTACCGCTTTCTCGCAAGATGATATGGAATACGACAGGTTTACGCCGGAATTCAACACGATAACCACGTTCTCCGAGTCTATATACCCCGCACTCGTTGCTCGAGATCGAGGCTCGAGGTTCCACTACAATCTTGGGATTCTGCCCGCCCTCTGTCAAGTGGGAATGTGGTGTCGACAAAAGACGATCCGTGGTCGAGCAATAGGTCTGCTGAGGAATTCGCCGGAGATGCAAGAGGGTGTGTGGAGTAGCGAGAGCCTGGGTCGATTCGTATATTTCTTGAGGACGGTAGAAGAAGATGGTGGAGGCCCTGATGAGATCGTACCTGCTCACAAGCGCGTATCATGGATTGGGGCAAGCGTCTCTATGTCCGAAAAGGTAGCCCAGGTTCGGTGTGTACGACGGGATGGGGATATTGAGGAGCCTGTGGAAATGAGTGACTTTGTCACATGGTGGGGGGACGGTTTCAATGTGAAATGATGGGGTTCCAGGATTGGACCGCTCATTGAGTCCGATACATGTATTTGACAGTCTTGATAAATAGTGGTATATATGTATGTTACGCTTCATCGCATCCTTGCAACCCCATTACTGGTTCCCGGTCTGACAAGAAGTTAGTCAGTGGGTTATGGGAGGCTATGAGTTAGGGTCATGGCAAAGGAGAAAGAATGAGGATTACCAGTTGTTGAGGAAAGTTTGCAGGACAAGTTCCAGTACACTTCAACCCCATAGTACTTTCTAAGTGCAGATCCTCGAGTTAGTCTTCTCCGACTGAAGGTTGCCACGGAAATGAGGGCTTACGATCGGCAATATTTGAACATAGATACTTTACAGCACTACCATCCATCTGCGTAATGTCGATGTCCGAAAACTTGAGGTTCTGACACGGAGCAGCCGTAGAACAATGCATACCCGCGCCAACATTGTATCGAGCGGTGCCATGTATATTCTCCCACGTGATGTCGGAAATTTGGATCCTTGATGCATCGCAATTCTGCTGACTGTAGATACAGGTTGTGATGTAGATTGGCTGATTGACGTTGGTGAACTCGACATTCCGGAAAGTCACGTTTTTTACGTGCCCATTTCCGGGGTAGGTCTTGATCCATGCTGCATTGCTGCTGTGTGTAAGGTGGATGTCTTCGAACACAACATTGTCGATGTAATCCGGCTTGGAAGAGTCTTGACCGATACTGCCAATGCACATTCCTCCTGATGAGTAACACGTGATGTTGGATACATAAACATTGGTGCTATTTCCTTTGATTGAAATGCAGTCCTGGTAAGGAAGCCATGTTAGCTAAAAGACCCGAAAATGGGAATCCATGAGAAGAGATTTTGGCTTCACGTACGTCTCCGCAAGTTACGGTCCAATTTGAGATCACAATATCCTTCGAATTCCAAGTATCTGTGCCGTCCGTGTTCACCGTTTTATACTGAGAGTTCGATGTAGCATTCATGTTAAGGTTTGTCATGGTAATATTCTGGGAATGTGCAACAAAAGTATGCCTATGCTTGGTGTTAGTCTCGTATATTCCTATTTACTTCTCGGGGCTTTCATGTCCCTCCTCATTCGCGATATAGTTAGCCGCTCTTAGAACACTGGACTATCAATGTTCGAACACTTCTAGAACATTCATACTCCTGGAACAAGTATCATGACTCCGAGTCCTTTGAAAAGCAATGAATAATTCATGCTTACCAAAATTGGGTTTGCTTCCATGTGATACCATCAATGAAAAAGTTCGTTGCTTGCCAGATAGTCAAGGAGATGGGACGCCCGTTCTGATTTCCGGCATTTTTATTCTCATCGTACCACTTCTGACCGTTGCCATCGAAGAGAGCTTTCCCATGGCCCCTTATGTTCACATTTGTGCCTCCGATTCTCCATGCAGTAGAGCGACCCGCATAAACAACCGAGAT
>Ga0302140_10009766_pt1 | contig 11882 bp, 9 predicted proteins | sample I_Bog_E1_1_FD_202095 | JGI IMG/M metagenome (GOLD analysis project Ga0302140, IMG submission 202095) | Peat permafrost microbial communities from Stordalen Mire near Abisko, Sweden - I_Bog_E1_1 | ecosystem: Environmental > Terrestrial > Soil > Wetlands > Peat | place: Sweden: Abisko, Stordalen...
GGGAGCCTAAGGGGGTACGTGCTTTGCGCCTGACTCAGGGAGGGCCTATAATCGTCTCGTCGACTAGGACTCTTCCCTGCTCTTTGTTTTATTACTATTTGATTAGCAGCTAGATTCCTATACTTAATACGAGCCTCTCTCGCACCTAGATTAGAGAGGCAGACACAATCACGACGTACAACCAGCAAAGAGAGCAAGCATATATCAAGAGTGATTTATATGCCTTGCTTAGTGCACCGTGCGGACTACCTTTAAGTACTCACCCCCCAGCAGTACCAACAGTATGAATGTTCCTTACATCTATGGACATTCTTCAAAGTGGCCAAGTGCTAGGTATTGGGTGCTTAATAAAGCTCTGCTTTCACTCGCTTAAGGTGAACCCCCTTACTCGGTTACTCCGCGATGTACTGTTCAATGTTCTTATTTTAACGTTCTCCGGTCATTGCACAAACGTTTGAAGGAACATATGCTTCATTTATACTTTGGATGTTGATAATGGGCAGCTCTTTGTCGGCATTACGTCCTCCGGCTCGCGAGATGTGACCCGCGAGTGGCTAAGCTACGATGTCTGATTGGGTAGAAGATTTACTATGTTGGCGCCCCATTAGTGGTTGTCGGAATTTGTGGCGCAAGACTGACTTTTAATATATTATAACGTGAACAAAATTGGCAGAAGGACGAGCCAAAGCCTTTGAGATTGTTCCTTAACTTAGGGGACATTCGAGAAAGTAAAATTCCAGTCAGGGTCTGAATGTTCCCCAGGTTGTAGTACATTGAGAGCCAATATGCTAGTGATATCTGCGAATTTTATTTAATTATTTTCCGCTTCAAATTGAATGAGACTAATAACAAACAATTCTGTGTTTAGCAGTCAAAGTGGCACAAACTTATCAAACCAGGCCGTAGATCTGACGAACAGATCTATGACAGCCGGAAATGCTCTCACACCATGGCCCTCCCCCGGATACAGCACGATCGCCGACTCAACCCCCTTCTCCAAACAAGCTTTATGATACTGGACTGCCTGACTCTGCGGGACGCAGGCATCCTCCATACCCGCAGTGTGCAATATCGGCGTTTTGTACTTACCAGCATTCATGACCGGACTCCTTGCAAGATATCTTCCTCCTTTCACACTGTAAGGGTCTTCATCAAGGAACAGCTTGTCGAAGGAAGGGATGTTGGTTGTAGTGTGGAAAGAATGCCAATCGTTGACTGCAGCCATGGAAACAGATGCCTTGAAGATAGGGGAGAGAGTCGGGAGTAAGGAGGCCATAAATCCTCCATAGCTACCTCCGATGACCCCAATCTTCTCCGCGTCAATGCATGGATGTCTATCACAGACGGCTTTTATACCGGAAAGGATGTCCTGCGCATCAGCACCGCCCATGTCGCCCATGACTGCTTCTGCAAAAGCCTGGCCACGACCAGCGGAGCCGCGAGGATTGGGCCGGAAGACAGCGTAGCCTCTAAAGTTGAGAAAGGTGGTCATACTGGCGCCAGCCGAGACATTCAAGTTTGCGTAGGTGGGGCCGCCGTGAACGGAGACGATGAGCGGTACTTTCTTAGAAGCGATATGTTTCGGGAGATGCAGGAGTCCCTGAATTTCGAGATCATCCGCGCCTTTCCAAGTGATTGGGTGCATAATGCCCAACTCTGCATGTAAATATTCGTAGCCAAAGTGACCTAACGAGAGCAGGGTCTGTGATTCCATTGATCCGTTCTTGCTACTTACGATAGCAATCTCTGGAGCTTTAGTCCAGCTTCCGATTGCCACGGCCATATTGTTGTTACCTGGAAGCAAAGTGGCCGTTGGTAGAAACGATCCACAAGTTCCGTGATGTGTCCATATCGGGGAAAATGGGAACGAAGGATGCTGTGCAGCCACTGTATCCAGTCCTCGGAGACCAATATGAAATAGAACATCCTCGCCACGCCAAATAGTTTGCGTTATATCGACCTCTTGAGTCGGAATCCGACTCGTTCTCCCAGTCTTCGTATCAACCGTCACGATATCACCAGCCACTGCCCTTCGGTCGCTTGCCAGACCCTCGATCACTGCAATCTTCTCCCCAGATGGTGCTACCGTCGGAATAGCCAATTGTCTCCTCGGCACGTACAATACCTTCTCCTTCCCATCCTTCTCGCTCGAGTCCTTGATCCTCAGATTGGCAGTATACCAAGAATCCTCTGACGGTCCATCGGATGAAATGCTTACGATGGCGTTGGAACCACACCATGTAGCTTCCCAAGAATTAGAACCCTGGTCACTCACTTTCTTCAGTTCCTGCCTGTCCAAGTCAAGCACCCAAAGCGATCTCCACGCTTGGCTTAAATCCCCATAATCAATACTGGGCATCCAAGCCGGATTTTCATCCTTAGGTTTTCCCACGCTGCCTGAGCCGTCGGCGTCGCTTTTATCTGCATCTCTGCCTGCCACCTGGAGCAGAACTTTCTTGCCACATGGAGCCCAGTGAAAGTCCTCGACCATTCCTTCTACGAAACGCATTGGTTTTGCTTCCCCGAAACCGCCATTTTTGAGTAGATACAGCTGGAAGATCCCAGCTTCTTTCCGATCAGATAAGAATCCCAACGTCTTGCCATCCGGCGACCACTTTGGAAGGCGCTCGCTGTTGGGACCCGCGGTTATGATCTCCAACGTACTATCGGAGGTAGACAGCGTGCAAATACGTGTTTTGGCAGGAGAAGTTCGCCAGTCAGATGAATTTATAGTGCCGGTGAATGCGATCTGACTGCCATCTGGAGAAGCTGCCAGGTCGCTGGCGCGGCTGACCTTGTCGATGCTGGGTACGAAGATCCAGCCGAGATAATTGTCGACCTCAGACCAGAGAGCGGTTTTGCGAAGGTCTTGCTGCGCATAGTCTGGCTTTTTGGAGGAAGGCGTGCCCAGTGACGGTCGGTCTGCAGTCCTCATACCGGCGTGTGAGATTCTCAGATTGGGATAATGCTACTGCCTCTAAAAGCAGGGGCTCCACGTAATGTAAGATACTGAGATAGATCAGTTTCAGGTACAGATAGGAGACATTTCATAAGCAAGTCATGAAGGTAGATGCCTGGTTTTCCTCGAGCGGGGTCGTAAGCAAGAGTTGGCTTATATAATTATACCAGGTCTTTAACCGGCTTCCATAAATGGAAGGTGTGGACCTCACCCAACGCACCGCGGCCCCAGCATCCAGCGTTGTTGGATATTTCGAGAACTGTAGTAGCAATTGCTCAGATAACTTTTGGTATTAGGGATTAGGGACGCATCATTTTTGGAAGATTTTGTCTCCTAAATGTGTCTCTGACATCTCTGTCGACGAAATTTGATCGCTTTTCAAACGCAGAAATCTAACAATACCTAGTACGGTCCAATATCTCTTGAGTAGATATTTTCAGAAGCTCGTCAGCAGATGGAGATGATATTATTGTGGGTGGCAGATGCTCAGGCATTCCTCTCGCTCTCCAGATACTTTCCAGCCTAAAGCGAACACAAACTGTCCTGCTCTTAAGTTTCATAGCCACCGGACCAGGTTTCTCTACCCTGGCCGACGGTTTTGAATCTAGAAATTGGCCGAACGATGTGAAGGTTAGGTTCTGTGTTAAATTACTATCTTTGCGTCGGTCTTTCCGAGTGATGGGATATGGGAGACGTGGTAGAGAGATGGCAAGAGTTTGGCAAGGTTGGTCCGCGAGAAGTAAAGTAATAAATACGCATACCCATTATGTATAAATCCCAGGGCTTTGCCTGCGAGATGTATTCGAGGACAAATGGGGATCTAGGAGTGGGAGAAGCGTAGTGGTCATCCGGATAGTAAGTGTTCTGAGATATTACATTAACATTTACATAGTGGTGATCTTTTAGACTTCGTTGAGATGCCACCAGAGAGAATACCGGAGCAAAGCGTCTTGCTTTGAAATTCCACTGGTACTAGTCTCAAGAGATCGCGGTGAGATCAGACACCGGATGATCATGCTCCTGTAGCAGCCAAGTTTACCACCCCGGAAGGAATACTGAATCAAGACCAACAACGTTAGGTTGGAAACTTTGTCTTGCGTTGGCACCCTTTGCCGTGGCTGTTTTGAATGCCGGTGAGACATTTTTACGGGAAGAAAACTGGTTAGTTCTATAATAGTTATGCTGATTTGTCTTTATTTGTGCAGACACATGGGCTCTATTTGGAAGCATTGCCTGGCAGATTCAAGAAGGCCGTATTACTGGTGTCAATCAAGACGGGTCGGTTAATAAACCATAGAGGCTCGGTTGTTACTGATGCGACGACGGTAATTTGGACGAATGGTTGCTTCACTAAATGCTGAGATTGAGTTTTTCATTAATAATAGTTCTGTTCTATAAAACTCTCTTTACTTCTCAGCCCACTTGTCGCGTATCAAATAATCTTCAAGTCAATATGAGAGATTATCAATCATTATAGAAAGCCTCCATGCCAACTCTGCGAATAGTACAGGGTAGTTGAGCCCAAGGCTCCACGCTTTGCAAATCTTTGTCTGCAGACCAAGAATTGACCTGGGCATGACTCGTAGCATCTGATGGAAAAGGAAGATCAAGAATGAAAGTGCTAGGAATCGTGACCTTCTTAATTGGCTCCACCATGTCCGGTCCCCACCACGCGTCTTTCATCTCGAGTTTAACATGGAGCATTTGCAAATTTTGCATAGAAGCAATGTCATGTCATATAGATTTCCATCTTGCTTCCCGTCTATCTTGGTCTTTTTTTTGGAAGTTACTTCGGGGCCTACACGTCTCCTTCTCGGTGAATATGTCTGAAGGTGCCACATGAAAGCCAATGAACGAATGTCGTTGATACGTTGTGAGAGAAGGAGAAGGGGAAGTAACTCCAGAGATTCGGCATCGTCAGTCTCGAAGATGCTTGATGAATAAATGCAACTTAGAGCCTCTGAGTAACTAGTAACCAGGTCGTCAGAGTCATGCGTTCATCAGGTTTCTCAATGGACCCTGGATTCGCACTCACATTCTTCGGGATGTCAAAAGAAGTGGCAGCAAAAACTTCTTGCTTGACCTCACCTCATCTGCCTTAGAGCCCCAGAGGCGTCGACAAATTCCGGTGCATGTTTCTGGATTCGATGAGAGCACTCAGCCGCCCTGAACCGCCTCTCATCTTGCTCCTCGACCAAGAGAAAATGGAATGTACGCCCTCCGCCAACGGAAAGCACCCATATTTGCTGTCGAATCTCTAAAGGAAGCGTATTTAGAAGCGTTTTCGAGGTAAAATTGTTTTCAGAGACTAAGACTGCGCTGGGGGACGATGGTCTCGTGAGTCGTATCATCCCGGAGAAGTTTTTGTAGGCGATAGGCAAGGGCTCGCGGACAATTGAATCTGTCCTACGGTTACGGCCCCCGTCGCCGGAAAGATTGGACTGGCGATTGGGTAGAATGAGAGACAACAATCTAGACATACCCATAGTGTAGGAGTGTGGCAGAGGGAGAATGCTCAGAATGCTTCCGAGGTTGAATCATCGATGCTTCGGAGCGTGTTGTGGCATGCGAGATCTCAAAACTACCATCCTGCCTAGCCTGCTTACATGAGAGTTAGGGCACACAGAACAATCTTACTGTAGTGGATATACCCCGGGCGCTTGGCGGCTCTGAGGTCATGGTGGGGCAAGCGATATGAAAATGGGTATCACTGGTCGTATCTATCTATAGTACCTTCTTGGTTTATGAAGTAGGTGAGTTGGCATGACTCTGGCACCAGTTTACCCACTCCACAAAGAACGCAGCCTGCATCTTAATCTCGCCCGCCACCCATGCAACCTGGCTATCTCGATACACGCCTGCGATTTTCTTGACACTTGCTCTATCCGTCCTATACATGCTTGAGGCAACCAGAAGACTTGCCGAGCTGGCAGCTTTGGCAAACATGTGTGATGGGTCCTTTGATGCTTCAAGGTGGATGGATTTGAGGAGCTTAGTTTGCTCGGAGATGTTGACCGTTGAGCCGTCCTCCGATTTCTTGGCCGTTCGCGAAGCTTTTGAGAATGTAAGGATAATATTATGTGCTTTCTCTGCCAACTGCTTCGTCTTCGTGGTCCTGATCAACTGCAACAATGGAAGCAGCAAGCCGAACGCCAAAGGATTGGTGGCTTGCTTCCTGACGTAAATATCTAGCAGGTCAAGAACACGAGACTTGAAGTTGACCATTGTCTCCTTCGCATCTTTCTGCTCTTGCTTCTTGTTCGGGACTTTCTTGCGTTGAGAGAAGATCTCCACGAGCTTAGAGTCGAGAGCCATCATTTCGGAGTCCGTCATGTCGGCGTCGCTGTCTGATTCTTGGTCACCTTCTTTCAGGACGTGCGTTCCGAGGGCTTTGGCAAGAGCCTCATCGAGTTTCTTTGCCTCTTCGTCATCCTCGTTAGCATCATCGTTGTCTGAGTCCACTTCCTCGTCCTCATCATCTTCTGAGTCTTCCTCGGCCAAATGGCTGTTCAAATAGCCTTCGGCACCATTCATATCCACGACTTCAACATCCGAGCCCATTTCGTCATCACTATCTTCCCCAATCAAATCGCCATCCTCGGGCTCTTGATCAAATAACTGTTGCTGGCCTCTCAAACTCTCATCAGATTCGAGGACATCGGTCATGAGCTTCAAGCCGCCAGGTGTCAATTCCGACATAAATGCTCCAAACACATGTTGGGTAACTTTCCGTAGTAGTGCAGATGGCTTAGATATAAACGAAAGTAGAAGCTCTACTAAGACTTCCGAAGCGTCTGCGTCTGAATCGTCGGTATCTTTATGGCGGATGAGCTTGTCGTAGCAGAGCTTCAGTTCATCGAGGATTGAAACTGCCTCGGGCTCGCCGTTGTACAGCTGAAAGATGACCAGAGAGTAAAGGAGGGCCAATGCCTGCAGCGGAGCTTTTTTCTCGAGCTTCGATTTCTCGATCTTCTTGAGTATCTTCTGCAAGGTAGAAATCGCCTGATCCTTCGCACCAATAATCCCAGCATCCATTTCCACAGCATCTGGCGAGAAGTTCTGGAGCACATTGCAAGGAAATGAATATCCCTTGAGATCTGAGAGGAGGTGAGCGTATGCTGACATGAGTCGATTCCGAAAAATTGTTCGACTCTTGTCGGACAGACTTGGCTCGCATTCGAGTTCCTCACTATATGCTAGCTTTGCGAGCAATGGCAACGCACGTTCGGAGATCCAGGAAATGTTTTTCGATTCGTCCAAAACATTGGCTTTCCGGATCATGCTCAATAGGTAATCGCCAAGAAGTTGTCGGCGCATCTCTGCTTCCTTCGCCACATCGGGTTCAGAACTAAGACCGTCAGCATACTTTTCATGTTGCGAGGAATGTGGCTACAAACCTTTGAACTGTTGAAGCCGGTTCCTGCAATAACTTAATTACAGGAACAGCGGTTTCGTGGTCTAACAAACTCAAAAGCTTCTCAACGGTCTTCGTCTTCGTGACCTTGTCAAAGTTGTAGGTTCCATATCCTCCAATTATACGTGGAAGAATGATCACGAGCAGTTTCGGATCGATCTCGACACTGCGAACGAGGATCTTCAGTGACTTGTCTGCAGCACGATTAAGAAAGCGGTCCTTCTCCTGCACATGATTGATCAAGCAGCGCACAAGATTGTGACTGAAAATACTCGAGAGAAGTTTGCCATATAACGCCGAGTCTTGGAGGACATGCTGGAAGAGAAGAAAGCCCCAAAACTTTCGCTCTCTGGAAGCACTGGTGGAGAAAAGGTTCTCTTGAGGAGGTTAGCTGGCAGAGCAAGCGAAATGAAGGGTTCCATACCATCAACAGTGACCTTCCAGAAGTTCTCAAATTCCGATTTTATGCCATGCTTCTTCCCTTTCGCGGCAGCTGCATACTGCGCCAAGACCACTTTCCAGACAAAATGCAGTTGAGGGTTCCAATTTCCAGTCTGCTTTGCTTGCTTGGTCTTATCCGACTCATCTTCGTTTGAACTCTCCTTCAACGCCTTTGCAAGAGATTTCAAATGTTCCAACGGATTTCCGCTTTGGCCCCAAGGCTTGGTCGGAAATTTCATATCAGGAAATCGATTCTTTGCTGTGAGCCAGATGCCAACACCCTCCGGAGACAGAGCTAGTCCAGAATCGTTTAATGATTCCAACGTGCTTTCTGCTTGGCTCTGATCCATCTGCGCAAGAGCTTCGACAATGACCCAGCCGCACTCTTCTCGAATCCATGGTTTCTTCTTCGCGAGCTCCAGCAATTTTCCCAGTACAGTATCCGATCTCGTCTCATCCTCAAACAGAACCTTCGCTCTCACAAAGCTTTGAAGTCCAAACAAAAGCCCAAGGAAGTGGTCCTTCTCTTCCTGTCCGCTGAGGTCTCCATCGGGCTTCGTCTTCGCAACCAGAAATCCAAGGACTTTGTCGAATGTCAATCCTGGGTAATTTTGAGTTGCAAGATCCTTCTCCCCCAATAGCTGTGCTAAGATTTCACTTAGAACAACACTGAATCCCAAACGTGCACCCTTTCTGCCACTTGCCAGCCCGCGAAATAATCTCCTTTCGAGGTGTCTCTGCAATGTTGACTCGGCCACTCCCTCTCCTCCTAAGAGACCTGACACGATGGCATTGGCGGCATTGAGTCGTTCTGCACTATCCTCACTGCTCAAGAGGTCATAAAGCTGAACTTCTCGTTTCAGGTCTGCGCCCTTCGGATTGTCGACGAAAGGGGAGGTATCGAGAGGGGTCGGGTCGGACGCAGGTTTCGAGGTAGATTTGGAGGCAGGGGTTCCCGCATTCTTTTGCTGTTTCTTGGGCGCAGGTGCATCTGTAGAAGCATCGTGTGCCGCGCGCTTCCGCTTGCTGCCCATGTTGGAGTGGATCTGATCTGCTTTGATCTGTGAGAGTGTTGACTTGGAGCAGCTTCTGAAATTATTTTACAGCCGAATCGTTCTGCCAATCTTCACCGCCCTTCAATCTCTGCTTCCGGTTAGTCGGTTATTTGACCAACCCGTGTGCGCTTGCTCGCTTAGTATTAGGGGTACGTATTTGTGGTAGCTTCTCTTGCTTATGTAGTTGCATACTTTATAGCTCAAAATAAATGTATGAGCGAGGAGCCCAGACGATACAAAGCCATTTCTCTCAGCCAAAGGCCAGAAAGAAATGGCAAGTCACCCGAATTTGCTACTAAATTTAAAGATCTGCAGAGCCCCTGAACGCTGCGCCGCAGCACAACTGCTCGTATGAGCTTAGCGCGCCGGCTCCTTCGAGTATCAGAAAGGAGAGAGAAAAAGCCTGCCTCGCCTGTGAATCTCATCTCCTATGGCCGCAGTCTACACTTCAAGCGGACGTTTTCTCGCAGAAGAGCTCACGATTCAATGTTCAGCTTAACGAAGGTACACTGAGCGCTCATTTCTTCTCGTTGTATTTGAGGTGTCCGCAAAGACTTCTTTATCACGTGCCACGCCCCCTATACATGGACCCCACCCCATCGCCGCACTCATGGCTTCCTTCTACTTCTTACCCAACTTCCACTCCCATAATCTAAGCTTTAGCGACTGGCTTTCTCTCTTGACACTCTGTCTTGCGCCACTAATCGCCCACATCGTTGCTGGCGTCCCATCACCCACCTATTTGCACAGCAGGCGACCCAGCTGGCACGATCGAATCTGTCACTTCAATCCTACCTCAATCCTATGGCGATATCTCGCTATCACGGACAGGCGTCTCCGAGCCAAATCATGGAGCTCCCTCGACATGGCAGCCACCAATGCCATCTTTTGGACTAAACATGGCTGGGACGGTTCCGAGGAGATGATCCAAAAGAGCCAGGACTTCTGCATTCAACCACCGAGTGATCATCGCATTAACGTCTTTTCCGGCAGTTCAGTGGTCACCGTTATCGTTGCCTTACAAGGAGGACAAGCTTTGTATAGCTTGATCAGCGGCGAAAGCTCCTTCTACTCTGCTCAGATAGCCTTCAACACGATTTTCTACCCCCTGGCTCTCCTGGGTCTGCTGCGATTGCCTGCAGCACTGTGGCTTACGAATGATTTCATATACATCAATATCGATGCCTGGACTGCCAATGGTGGACAGAACATGTCAAGCTTCGAGCCGAACTTAGGATCACGTTCGACTTCAGCGCTGGTCGCAAAGCCTACGATGAGCTCACTCGAAAGCCCGGTAGTTCCATATCGATTCCATTCTCCGCGCATCTGGCAAAGTATAGCTATCAAGGGCTTCTATCTATTCATGCTTACGGGCCTGCTCGTCACGTCTTTCGTCATGCTGTTCTACCATCATGGTGCCACCGTCTTCACGGCTACGGTCTTCACCCTCGGTCTCCTGTTCATCATATACTTCTTGACCACGACGGGCACAGTCGCAGTTTATGTACTTCTCGGCCGTTGCAACACCACAATCATTCCTTGCATCACGGCGAAATGGTATAAAATATACACTGGAGTCCTGTTCACGTGCACGATTTTGGTCTTTGTATTTGCTGCGATCGAGACTAGAAAGACGCCCTGTGGAGCATATACGACTTATGAGAGTTCCCAGGACGCGACGTTGTGCGGGTCATCGGCGTACGTGGCCGCTGCAGAGCAGCGAGACGCGAATGCAACATTCAATGGTCCTCCTCAGTTGTCGTACAATTTGACTTCCTTGGACATCAGCACTCCGTATGGACTGGCGTTTGGAGTCGGAGAAGGCCAAGTTTTGGTTGCGGCTTTGGATGGTTGGTGTTCGATTGGAAACAACATCTCATTGAGCCAGTTGACAATGTTCGAGCGTATGAACACGACGATAATATCAGGATAGTGCTGGGTTTGAAAGCTTGTGCGTTGTTTGAACGCATTGTATTCGGATCAAATCATGTTGTACATAACTATAGCAAGAAGAACCTTAACAGAACCCTCTCTTATCACATGAAAAATGCCTTCATTCGAAAAAATTAATCAGGCTTACCGACAAGCCCTTGAGTTCCAGCAAGATTGTACCTGTATAGTGATGCTTTCACTTATACGTCTTTGCAAGGAAAGTATACGACACCGATCATACCCCGAACGAAACACCATTCCTGCAACGAAGTGCGAAACTCCCAGACCGCGGATGCCACAAACAAGTGGAAAGCATTCATATCAAAGCAGCATCAAGATCAATAAGACCATCCTCACTTGAAGGAGCTAGAATCTCCTCCCAGCTATCATCACTCACATCCTCAATTTCGGTGTCGCTTTCACTTTTGGCCTCCTCTCTCGCCTCAACAATCACTTGGAAGCGTTGGCACGCCTGATCTTTCTCTCTTATGCTCAGTATAAGCTGCTCGCACCCATCTCCCAATCGTTGCCTTTCTTTAGCCGTGCTGTCATCATCTTTTATAGCTCTTCCGAGGGTCAAGGATACCGAGAAGTATTCCAGGATCGTCGAACAGAGGTAGAGGAGTGAAGATCGGTACTGGGACTTCAGAGACAATGCGCTCCCAGATTGGTGATAGAGATTCTCCATCACTGCGTAGCGTGCTACGATGGCCACAATCTCTTGGAGTTGAGTAAAAGCATTCGTAATTGTACTGATCACCACTGGGTCTACCGGGTTTGCCCCCAGAACGTGATCATAAACCTGTGGATATCAGATGTGCTTGCAAGAAAACTGGGTAAAATGAGGGTAGGGCTTACGTGTAGAACGATGCACACACAGCTCCAACCAAGAATCGCAATTTGAAGGCCTAGCTGTTCGTCGACAGTAGACACAATACGCAGAATGTTCATCCTCATTTCTAAGATTTGGTTGAAACCTTCAGCTTGCGACTCGCGGCGGAGTTTTCCTTCTTCGAGGAGTTTGATGTCGCTTGACACTCGCTTGCAAAGCATCTCGTCATCAATGACAAAGTCGAAGAAT
>Ga0302140_10009769_pt1 | contig 11879 bp, 7 predicted proteins | sample I_Bog_E1_1_FD_202095 | JGI IMG/M metagenome (GOLD analysis project Ga0302140, IMG submission 202095) | Peat permafrost microbial communities from Stordalen Mire near Abisko, Sweden - I_Bog_E1_1 | ecosystem: Environmental > Terrestrial > Soil > Wetlands > Peat | place: Sweden: Abisko, Stordalen...
TCATGGATCCTCTGACTGCAATAGGACTTGCAGGAAATATTCTATCGCTCATTGACGCAACATCCAAGGTCATCTCCAAAGCCAGACAATTGTACGACTCGGCTAGTGGTACAACGTCCGAGAATGATGAGCTCGAAAGCCTGACGAAGAATTTGAAGGACCTTGCCAGCAGAATCCAACGCAATACTGGCGAGACACCACGACAAGTTCATTTGAGCACGCGCATCACAAACGAAACTGTCTTGGAAAACCTGAGCCAGCAATGTATCCAAGTTGCAGACGAGCTTCTACGGGTGTTAGAATCGGTCAAAGTCAAAGGCGAGGGCGGAAAGCTGAAAATAGCCGTTCGGGCAGTCAAGTCAGTATGGAAACAGGACGACATCGACGCTATTCAACGGCGGCTTGAACGAATTAGTAAGCAGTTGATGGATGGCATGAGCATGGACCAACTGGAGCAGATCAACAGAAGACTTCGCGAAATGGCGGTGGAGAACACGCGCTTAGAAGCAAATCGAGCGAAGGAGATCAGTCAGCTTCGACAGCAGCTGAATTCTGCATTTGAAAGCATTAAGTCAAGCGTCGAAGAAACGCAGATTCCAGGAGCTTGGCTTGTTCTGTCTGATACTGCACGCCGTGGGCAGGCTTACTTTGCGGAGCAAGTCATACTCCGGAGCCTCAGATTCTCGTCTATCGAGTCTCGCTACGAAGCAATTTCTAAGGAACATTCGAAAACATTCACATGGATCTTTGAAGAGTCTTCTCCCACCAAGTTCGTCGAATGGTTGAAGAAAGAGGATGGAGTGTATTGGATCTCGGGAAAGCCAGGCTCAGGAAAATCAACCTTGATGAAGTTCATTGCAGAGCACGAACAGACTCAAAACTTCTTAGCGGAATGGGCAGGAGACAAGAAGCTCGTTATCGCAAATTTCTACTTCTGGAATGCCTCTACACATCAGTCCCAGAAATCTCAGAGGGGTTTGCTACGAACAATCCTGTACCAAATACTGCGTCAATGTCCACAGCTCATACAAACCGCGTACCAGGAACAGTGGATTGCATTGACATCAGATGGCAAAGTGTTGAAAGAATCCAGGGACGAGCTCTTAACCGTACAGGCCCTTCTCAAAACACTCAGAAACATATCAACGATAACGGCTTCAGACACTAAATTCTGCTTCTTTCTGGATGGTCTTGACGAGTTCGATGGGCGACCAGCAGATATCGTTGACCTGATTGGTATCTTGAAATCTTTTTCAAATGTGAAAACCTGCATATCGAGCCGCCCTTGGAATGAATTTGAGGATCGATTTGGAAATGATTCGCCCTGGAAGCTCTATGCTCAAGATTTTACAAGGGCCGATATTCATCTTTACGTCAAAGAAATTCTTGGAGCGAACTCTATGTTTCAACAACTTCTGAAAGAAGATCCCGCATGCCCGAATTTCGTCTGGAACATTGTCAGCGAAGCCGATGGAGTCTTTCTATGGGTCTTCCTTGTTACGCGCTCCATACTTGATGGCTTGACAAATTCAGATCGGATCAAAGATCTGCAAGGGAGGCTGGATGAGACGCCTAAGGACCTCCAAGATTACTTCAACAAAATTTTGTTTTCAACAGAAAATAGATACCGAACACAGACTGCCCGAATGCTCAGCATTGCTGTAAAGGCCAGAACAGAACTTCCACTAATGGCCTATTGGGTAATAGATCAAGAAGACCCGAAATACGTCTTCCAATGTCCTGTGGGAGTTCCTGAGGCACCACTTCTGGCCTCTCGAATGAAAATCATGAGTAGGAGACTCAAAGCTCTCAGTAGAGGACTCCTAGAATGGGACATGGATACCTACAAAGCGTACTCCGTAGAGGCGGCGGAACATCTATTCACGATACCGGTGAACTTTCTGCACAGAACAGTCAAGGATTACCTTTTGTCCCCAGAAGCTCAATCCATGCTATACTCCTGGACAGAATATACGTTCAATGCTGACTGGGAAGTTTGCAACGCTCTTGGTACTCTAGCCAAGATGACACCGGTAGCAGACGCCTACAGTTATTATGACTTAAAAAATTTCCAAGAGCCAATGTTCTTTCATGCGTCAAAGTTGGATCAGAATCCTCTATTCCACGCAGATCTAGCCTCTCTCCTGAACCAGCTTCAAAATGCTGTTGCACCAGGCTTCCAAATAAACAAGGCAGACCTCTTGGATGATCTGCGACGCCGCTCGGGGACAAAATACCTACTGAAAGGAGAAGATGTGGCAATCGACATAGGCATTTTAGCAATGTGTACCTTCTTTGGAATATGCAACTATGTCTCTGAGAAATGTTCGAAACAGCCGGAACTCTGCACAAGACTTGCTGACAACTTCCCCACATTGGTTTGGTGTATGCGCCAGATCGACGAAGTCGATTCTTTTTACCCAACAGTCACTTTAGAAGATGGACACACGGGCATGCCAATGCTTCAAATTTTGCTAGCGCACGGTGTGGACCCAAATGCCAGTTTCCGCGGTTTGACAGAATGGCGTGCAATATTAGAGGACTTCGCAGATTACAACGACGATGAAGGGGGAAAGGCTAAGATCTTTGAAGGAACAAAGTTGCTTCTTCGTCATGGGGCAGATTTCGACCAAGAGTGTACCGTCCGAGATACAGTTTCTTTGGAGACGAAAGTCAAGGCCCGTGATTTGTTACGAGATTGGTTCGATGCGGATCAGTTTGCTATACTTGAGGATATCGTCAAACGGCGAGAAACTAAAAAGAAGAAGAAGCTTGGAATAACCAAGAAGATGGGGCACATCAAGCTGTGGATCGCATCGAAGAAATGAGAATCTTCTGGGCGTGCTTGAGGTAGCAGACGAGGTCCTGGGGTCTCTGAAGTCAGTCAGAGTGAAAGAAGAAGCCCGTCCTCTGATCGGTTCGTTTCAGGCATTGGGGCTAGTCGGAAATCAAACTGGCACTGCTTATCCCTTGCCTGCAATTCGTCTTGAAACCAATTCAAACAACCGTACCAGGCTGATTCGAGAAATGAGACGACGGTGACGTGCAAACTTCAGGCTTGTGATCGGATTCCGGGATTTCGACAAGTACTCGAAGTTTGTACCCCAAACTTATATCTCGACCACAAAGACTCATCTCTTACCGGCGTGCTTCTTACGACATCCAATACTCTCCAGCAATTGACCACTAGAGGAATTTCGGAGTTCTTGATTCGCTACCAGTCCTCATCGCAGCCGACTTCAGCTATATAATCCTCTATGTTAGCAACATAGACAATAGGGTTAAAGCAGAATATATGGACCGGGCTAATATCACATGGAACGCAACTCAAATATCTCTCATCGCGCCTCTCGCCCGACTCGGAAGACCCCTCGACATCGCGCAATAAGGAGGCGGCCAGCTCGATGAACCCGATTTCTTAGCTAACCCCAACATCTCATCCACGATATAGATCAGCTACCCTGGACAAGATGGTGGGGTCGCACTGGCAGACGTCTTGTACGGGAATGGTACTCCTGCGGGCAGACTCCCCGTCACCATGTACCCAAGCTACGAGTCCATACCTCGACAAAGACATGACTTGCTTTCAAACCCACCAATAAATTCTGGAAGAACCTACAAATGGTTTGACGGCGCTGTTCTACCCTTTGGATACGTACTGCACTACACAAATTTCTCAGCAAACGCATCTATTAACTTCCCTTCGCTCCAAGACACAGCCGATATCATCAAGCGCTCGAATAGCAAGAAATATATTGACCAATTTGGACGCAGCAATTTGGTTGTCAACGTACATAATGTCGGAGATCTCACTTCTGACTACGTAGCGCTTGCTTTCGTAAGTGGAGAATATAGGCCGTTGCCGAGACCGAGAAGGGAGTTGGTCACTTATTCGAGGATAGCTGTCATTGAGCCTGGTTCTGCGAAGACTGCAAGCTTGCCAATTAAATTAGGGGCCTCCTCGACCAGATGGGACGGGAGTGGGAGGAGGGTGCTGTATCCGGGGGTTTATAAACTTGCTCTTCATACGGAGCCGGAGTTGGCAGTGGTGGAGTTTGAAATTACGGGGAGTGAGGTTGTGATTGAGAAGTTTGCAGTTGCGAATGAGAAGATCTAGTCTGCAGGGGTGCACCATGATATTGCTAAAAGTAGGAGGATAATCAATTATTTTAAAGAGTGGTGAAAAAAGGACTATTTACCATATGCTAATGAACTAGAAACTTTCACATAACTTCACTTGGCGCTCACTTCTTATATCTTTACATCCTATATATAATAATTTTCGAAACTATAATCGTATAAACATGAAAAAAATCGGGCTATAAATCCAGAGCTTATAACTTGGAGGTTGCCTGTTTAGACAAATAGTCGATTGACCCCTCATGGCCGAAAGAACGAAATAGTGCTTTTCCTTTCCAGCAACCATATGAGCAATAATATGTCTTCAAAGCCTGCTTCTAAGTCTTCGCCTCTCAAAGACCAACTCGTTATGAGTTCTTAGACACCAAGTACTTGCAGTTCCGTTTTATTTGCATCCATTTGAAAGGGGCTCGCTTAAGCTTGCAGTGCGACCGTGCACTGGAAATAGGGGCGTCTCGCTTGCACTTCTGGATCACAAAGGACTTGGAACTTAAACTCGATCTCGGTGTCCCTCGGTACGACGACTACCAATTTCGTGCTATTCATTTCAAGGCGCCTTATATGAGTCATTATGAACATATGAGCTAACAATCAGGTAGTCTTTGAGCCTTGATATCGGGGCATCAGACGGAGTCGCCCGATCAGGATCCCCCTGTTTCAGGACCCCGCGTTCAGGGGTTAAAGACACCTAGCTTGAGCGCAAACAACCAATCGTTCACTGGTGCACCAGAACCGCTGTGACTGACGTCTAGCAAGACACAGTTTTACCGCCGTTCATGAGTCGACCAGATTCGACTATTTGGACAAAGAAGTTGAAACGAGGAATTCCCCGATGGTCACTAATAGCAAACGTTATCGATAGTTGAGGCGAGTCTGCTGAAACAACCCGGGCGAGTCGTTTGCTTGGCATCCTTTGTCCCTCGCTGACATCAGCGCCACCGTGGCAGGATGTTTCAATGCGCAACTAGTCGGGCTATAGCGTGCGCACCGCTGCATGCAGGATTGCGTTGGTTGGTTCGCAGCTCAAGAAACATCGAGAACCCCTGAATCCTACTCAGGGGCACGTCTCTCTGCCCAGGGGCGCAAAGACAGCTCAAAAGACCAGACAGGAAACCCGAGGCTTGTCTGCCCCTCTAGTGCCCGAAGTGCAGACGATCCCAAACGGGTGGCTGACCCTAGGCAGTCCCAAAGAAACATTTTTAAGCAGCCAACTGGATCCTCTACCACTCGATGCCCATGAATTTTGTTTCATCGAAACGCTGTGTCTTGGCGGGGGATCCACATCAGATGGAAGCCTATCTGATTTTCCCCTGGCCAAGGCGGGGTCGGTATATAGGGGCAGTACCGGCCACTTTGAAGCTTAATCTACCTTCCCTTGATCATCGCGCCAGTCGCTCACTTCCATTCTGCTTTTGCAATCTAACATTCTCTTCAGACTTGTTCAGTCCTTTCTCAGCCTCATTTCCCCTGTCTCTATTTTCAAGCCATAGATTGTGTCGACTCTTTAGATTAGATCTGTGATCACGCCTCCTTCACTATGAAGTTTTCAGCAATCATCGCCTCTTCTGCCCTGGCGGCATTATCGAGCGCCCACACTACGGTTTTCAATATCCTTGTCAATGGTGTAGACCAAGGGACAGGCAACACCGCTGGAGGATACATCCGATTCCCGCCAAACAACAACCCGGTCAAGGACCTCAATTCGACTGACCTGACGTGCAACGTTGCAAATGTTGCAAATACCAAGACTGTGACTGCAGCTGCTGGAGACGAGGTAAATTACCTCAGTCGGTTGGGGGAAAGCGCTAACAATTTTCCAGATTTCCATTCAATGGCATCATAACGACAATACCTCGTCAGACGATATCATCGCAACTGTAAGATACCCTGTGGCCCATTTCGTTCTCAAGAAAAGGCTAACCCGGATAAACAGTCGCATCTTGGGCCCGTCCTCGTGTACATTGCTCCTACCGCTTCGAATGGCACAGGTAACGTCTGGGTCAAGCTCGCACAATCAGGCTACGAGAGCTCGAACAAGACTTGGGCCGTACAGACCCTCATTGCAAACAAGGGCCTGCACTCCTTCACCTTGCCGTCCGTCCTTGCTCCTGGCAACTACCTCATTCGTCCTGAGATTATCGCTCTTCATGAGGCGGATGCATCCTATGCGGTGAACCCTGCACGTGGCGCTCAGTTCTACATGGAGTGTATCCAGCTCTCAGTTACTGGTACCGGCAGCACTGTACGTTCCATTTCTCCTTTCCCCCCGAGTGCTAGCTAATAGTGATCCAGACTCTTCCAACTGGTGTAGCAATTCCAGGTGCATACAAAGAAACCGACCCAGGAATCGTGTTCAACCTCTACGGCACCTTCACCGAATACACCATCCCAGGACCAGCAGTATGGGATTTTGTTTCTGGGGGAGCAAACACCACAGTTCCTACTTCAACCAACGGAACAGCTGCCCCGCCCACTTCCTCAGCAGGAGCCCCCGTCCCGACCTCATCGGGTACAGGAGCCGCTCCTTCAGCAGGCGGATCGGGCCCTTCCACCACGACTGTGTACGCATGCTCTACATCGACGTCGGCTGCTGGGGCCGCCCCTTCAGCAGCAGCTCCGTCAAGTGTAGCTGCTGCTGCCGTATCAGGCGCTGTGGCTATATATTCCCAATGGTGTGTCTACAACCAGTTTTCTTGTATCCCGGACTTTGCTAACATGTTTGACACAGTGGCGGAACTGGCTACACCGGCTCAACTAACTGCGTCTCAGGCACGACGTGTAAGGTGATCAATGACTACTATTCGCAGTGTCTGTCCTCTTGATCACTGCGGACTTGCTGTTATGCTTTGAAGGAGGGAACTGGGAGTGAAGGTATGAATGATGATTCGACGACTTCTAGGTTGGATTCTTGTATATTTCTCTTTGTTCTGCAGAGCAGGATCAAATTTCTGGCGTATATGGGCATATAGGAAGTGGTGCATATGGCGCATTTGGTGTACATTTGGCAGATAGAGAAGATATAGAAAGGCAATCAAAAGCACTGTTCAAGAAAACATTACCTTCTACTTTCTGGACTGATCTCCTGGGTCATGAGAGAAAATAAGCGATATGAGGAGCAGGCTTCAATAACAACTCTTGAAACTTTTGCAAGTTAGCATACAGGGGGACGTTCGCTCAGGGAAAGTCCCTGGAATAGGCGAGGCAAACACGATCCCTTCGAGCTGAGCTGTTACACCGCGGGATCAAGCCAACAGCCAATGCTCCAGGCCTCTCTAACACTTCTCACCACTTCTCCATGTTGGAGATCATTCAGCCTTCTTCAGCTTCCATCCTCTGCTTATAATGCCAAGAGGAGAGAGGATCAGAGTCTGCGCCGCTTTCCAACAACGACATCATAGATCCTATACGTTCCTCTTCTAACTCCTCGGCGTCGTAATGACCTTCTACTGCGCCGTCGCACTCGCCAGCTACGGACCCGAGCCCGACCCCGCCCCCACATCAACTTCCGCCACACTTGAACGGTGTCCCCTCCGCGATGCAAATTCAACCACACCAGATATCTGCCCGAATGGGACCCGAGAAGACCTCGTAGACTTTGGCGCTACGTTAAGCGTACTCTTCGTCCCCTTCTCTCCCTCCCCGTTACCCCAGCAAATTTTAAAAAGAGCACAATGCTAGTCCGGGATGCAGAAAATAATCCTCTACCTCGTGCTCTGTTCCAGCAGGCCATTTGCGCTCCTCACGCTGTTACATGACCTCCTCTTATATGACCTGCTTTTTCAATAAGTATATTGAATGCAATGCTCTAGAACACCAACCACCTGCAGTCGAACACAAATGGCTCGTTTTGCCCACTTCTACTCGTTTTACTCCAGCCTCGTGCTTCAAAAATATATTTCTTTTGGCGAATTCTAGGCCGTGTTGCCTGAGACATTGTGGTGAGGCGTCCACCAAAACAGCTTCACAGCCTCCACGGAAACTACCTCCGGTGACGGCAAGTCGCGCATTGCTCATCCAATGGCTTTATAGACCCTCTTGTATTCGCGATGTCTTATAAATGTGCAGAAGGTCAGGCTGTGTGGTCGTGAAATGGCGTGGTTGAGCTGGAATCGCAACTCTCTGCTACGCAGAATGCCTACTATGGAAACGCCACTTGGGGTAAGAGGGTCGGGCACCTTGGGCGAAGGTTCTTAAGAAATGGCTTGACCCTCGTGAGCCCTGGTAATTGGTTTTCTTTCTTGCTTCTTTAATCGAGCAGACATCGCATCTTCTCACGACACCTAATGAAGTGCTCGTTTTAATACCCTTCATCCACCTAGTCATTTGAATATATGTGAGAAGGTAGAATGTCATCCCCTGGTAAGTATTTAAAAAAGTCCTTTTCTTCCCTTCAAAAAGATGAAAAGAGACCTATGAGATCTTTGAAATCCGTTCTACTTGATCTTGACTTATCGCGCTACGACTTCAATGAATATCTGATGTTCGACAGAGGCATTCCGCGGCGTAAAGCAAACTACAGGTTACAAGCCTTACATCCTTAGGCCCCCTGGTCTACTCTTGGCGTTTGCCGTTAGCATCGGCCTCATCGGGGTCTTGGAGTATGCAGCTCGAACTCTCCCAGCTACTAAGAAAGGAGGTCATAGCCTGGCGAGCATTTCAAATCTTCTGCATCTCAATGGGAGGCAACTCGTGTCAACTTCAACCTCTTTCAGCACTAGCCCACAAATTCTTGCAACTACTATTCCAGGCGCGTACGTGCACACAAGCAGTTTGTCTGTAACCACAAGTGCTGCGGCCACAACAGTTGTCACGATAGCGATAGCCACGAATCCCAGCGCGTATGTGCAGACCACAAGTTTCTCAACTGCAACTGCGCCACAGAGTGAGTATATACAGACAGCTGGAGGTGCCAGTACAACGCTTATCAGTTCAGCAATACCCAGTGCAACTTCACAAGGGGCCTACGTCCAGACAACTACTCCATCAAGCTCAATACCACCATCAATCGCAACCTCATCTGGCGCCTATGTACCTACGACAGTCTCGGCAGCAGGCTCCCAGGTTAGCAATGGGACAAGTCCGGGCAAAGGTCAAGTTTCAAACAGCCCATCGTGGCCCCTATGGAAAGGTTTCATCGGCGGATATCTCCCCGTCTTCTCGGGGATCCTCTTCAAGATGTTCTGGACCTCAATATACTCTAACGTAAAACTCATCGAACCCTTCATACAACTCTCCGGACCCACTGGTGCCCTGGCGAAAGATGCGCTCTGGAACTTCTACGTATCAAGCAACATCACACCCGATCCGATTGTCTCCCTGTTCAAGGGCCGATGGCTGATGTTCTGGACTTCGATTGTGTATCTCGTGGTTGGATTTCTTCCAGCGCTGGCCTCGGAGGCTCTATCTCGAGATACCAAATACAACTGCCCAAATCCCGACTCTACGCACCCAAACAACCCTTGCTTTCCTCGACTATCTGCGGACATCACTATCATTCATTTGCTCCAGGGACTTTTGTCCTTTATTGCGCTTATGACGCTCACCATCATATATATGGTTTTGCGAAGTCCGACTGGACTTTCCGCAGATCCATCCTCAATTGCTTCCGTAGCAACACTTGTCCATCACCCTGAAGTGCTCTATGATTTTCGACGAATCCAAGACCAAGCAAGTAATAAAGGGATCACGAAGATGCTCGGCAAGAAATGCTACCGCTTAGGAAATTACCTGGGAAGTGATGGTGTGGAAAGATACGGAATCATTCCTGGCAATCCAAATTCGTACTACTTACTGGAAAACAATCTCGAAACTACGTACGTAGATGGAAGAAAAGACAGCAACACTAGGGCACTTAAGCATCTGCTCGACATTGCTTTCGTGCTTTTCATACTAGGCCTCCTTGGAGTTGTCTTAGCTTACTACAAGGACGGTGCGAATGATGGTTTCAATCGTTTCTTCAATAGCAACTCCTTCGGGCCTCTCTTCTTCATGGTAAGTCTCTATTGCAGTCTGATGTATACAAGAGTAAAATACTAATTGAAGTAGTCAGCGATGGGAAGTATCATCGCCATGAACATCAAGAGGCTTGAACGAGGTAAGTAAACATTCTTTTGTCGGGCGTTCCGCATCAATTAACCCTGAACCTAGAGGTGCAAACTCTCAGTCCTTTCCATCGACTGGCAAAAAAACCCTCGCCTGCCGGGCCAACAATCCTTTTACGCAAACACAACGTGCCCTTCTCTGCATTCATAATGTTGCTCGCTCAAGGGCACGTCTTTAGTGCATCCATGGCGCTCGTTGGGCTTTTGTCAGAAGTCCTCGTAGTCGTACTCGCAGCAATCCCATATTCTCCAGGAGAGATCTTTCTGGAACTTATTGTGTGCTCATATACTAGCATTGGGATTCTCAGTCTCATGTTTCTAGTGTTGATCAGTTTGGTATTCTGGAAGAGAAGGTTACCATACCTGCCTCGTCCGCCAGATACTTTAGGGAGTGTAATTAGTTACATTTGTGCTAGCCGCATGCTCGCTGATTTCGATCAGTGTACAGGGCTTGGAAATAGAGAGTTGAAGAGACGAATTGCCGGAATGGGGAACAGGTATACTTATGGAAAATATGTGGGCCTTGATGGACAACTCCGATGGATGATTGAGGAAAGTACCGACTACTCACTAAGCGAGAAATAGAGACGGGGCAAGTCATAGCTCATCTAAATAGTAGATATCGAAACGAAAGAACTTTTTGGACGGAAATGGTAGCATTTCGCGAGGCGGGGCATCGTTTTGCCGCTTCATCATCATACGGTTACACAAGACAGTGGATTGCTCGACTTCGCCATCTCCCGCCCGACTCGCAACTTATAAATTGTATTCAATCTTCATTTTTACTATCCCTTCAACTGATCGCTTCTCACAAGGTCATTTATCATGCCTTCCTTACTTGGTCTGCTACGGCTCTTCAACCTCCCCTTCATATCTCTTACGACCTCTGCACCAGATGCCTTCGAGAACAAAACCATTCTCCTCACGTGTGGCGCATCTGGTATTGGGCTAGCAGCAGCACAGCACTTTGCTCAACTTGGCACCTCACGCATCATACTCGGGGTACGCTCGATCGAAAAAGGAAACACAATTGCGCACAGCCTCTCGTCAATATCCTCAAACGCTGATCTGCAAATCGATGTCTGGGAACTGGACATGATGTCTTTTGAGAGTGTCGTCAAATTTTCTAAGAGATGTGGAAGGGAAGTAAGAGGGATTGATGTAGCAGTCATGAATGCGGGCAAGGCTGTCTCGAAGTTTGAACTCAGCTCTGATGGTTGGGAAAGTGAGCTGCAGGTCAACGTCTTGTCCACGGCGCTGTTGAGCTGCTTGTTACTTTCACAGCTCGTTGAGACTGCCAAGACACAAACCCAGGAAATAAATAATGGTCTGGGCGGAATTGGAACACCCCACTTGGTCATCGTCGGTAGTGATGCCCACTATCAAGCCGAGTTTCCAGAGCGGAATGAGAACAATATACTCGAGAGCTTGAATATAGAGAGGAGTTTCAACGGCCATGAGTTTGATCGCTATTGTGTGAGCAAGCTGTTCGATCTCTACATTGCTATTGAACTCGCGGCACGTGTTCCGAGAGTGAAAGGAAGCCCCATGGTGGTTGTCAATTGTGTAACGCCTGGCTTTTGTGCAACCCCATCCATACATCCCAGTGAGATTCATCAGATCCAGATCATGCTCTCC
>Ga0302140_10009771_pt1 | contig 11876 bp, 9 predicted proteins | sample I_Bog_E1_1_FD_202095 | JGI IMG/M metagenome (GOLD analysis project Ga0302140, IMG submission 202095) | Peat permafrost microbial communities from Stordalen Mire near Abisko, Sweden - I_Bog_E1_1 | ecosystem: Environmental > Terrestrial > Soil > Wetlands > Peat | place: Sweden: Abisko, Stordalen...
TGTGACTTGAAGCATCGTTTGGCCACGAAATGAAGCATCGTTTGGCCGCGTTTCTATCGTAAGTCGCTGTAACTCGCGAACAGTCCCGCCACCAAGCACCGTGAAATGAAGCATCGTTTGGCCGTAAGTCCAGAAATGAAGCATCGTTTGGCCGTGGGTCGGGAAGTCCACCGAAACAAAACCGTTGACAAATGATTGTCACCGGCTCATTCTGCACGTGTGCGAAGATACACACATCCATGAGTGATACACCACAGCAGGTTATGCGTTGGTTCCAGTCGGCGGTTCAAGACGTCTCGCCCGTGGCGGCTGGTTCCCTGAGTTTGCGGAAAAGCCCGTGCATCCGGAAGAACTGTCCCAAATGCGCCAGTGGCGAGGGGCATTCCAGCTATGTCTTGTATGGCCGCCGCGGCGGCAAACGGTTTTCGATTTACGTTCCCGAGGAGCTGGTCACCCAAGTTCGAGAAGCGATCTCGAATGGACGGCGCGTTCAGGAACTGATGAGCGAGGCGGGAGTTCGATACACACACGCTTTGAAAGCACGCCGAGGGGAGGAGGCCGATTGATGACAGTACGTGCCGCGGATCCGGTGACAGGATGCTGAGCGATCAGGATTTCACGGCATGGGCCACTCGGATTGGCTTGTCCGATCAGGCACAGTCCGTCGTTGCGCACATTCGAAGCTCCGAGCCGGCGCGGCGCGTTGGTGGCGGCCGCGCCAACGTGGCAGGACGTTATCCCAGTAGAAAGATGGGGGTCACGATCCAGTTTGAAAGCCACCGAGTTGAGTTACCAACGATTTTGGAACTGGAGTACGACCACAATGTGCTCGAGTATTACGATCAGGCTCCCTCGATCAAGCTTGACTATTGTTCCGCGAACGGGAAACGGCTAGGAGTATTTCACACTCCCGACTTCTTTGTGATCCGGACGGACAGCGCCGGGTGGGAGGAGTGCAAAACCGAAGAGGAGTTGACCCGCCTGGCGGAACACAACCCGCATCGATACTGTCGCGAAGGGCACACCTGGATCTGCCCGCCCGGCAGACAGTACGGCGAAGAATTCAAACTTTACTACCGGGTTCGGTCATCAGCCGAAATCGACTGGGTTTTCCAGCGGAATGTCCAGTTCATTGAGGACTATCTGAGAAACCCGCCCAAGGTGAGTTCCGTGCATCGGCAGAGGGTTCTCGCTTTCGTTGCAGCCCAGCCAACCAGTACGCTGCAAGATCTGTTCAGGTCAACAGACGGCGAAGTGACTCGGGATGAGATCTACTCCCTGATCGTAACGCGCGATGTTTTCGTCGATCTCCGCTCGGCCTTGCTCTTCGAACCAGAAAAAGTGAATGTCTGTTTGAAGAAGCCGTTGCCCGCGGAGGGGCTCAGAGTGGGCTCGCCCGCGGGCTCGATACCGCAGGTCCGAGGAGGCGAGGCCTTGAGCTGGGACGGCAAGGGATGGACGGTGCTCAATGCTGGCGTCAGCGTCATGACATTGCTCGCCGAGGACAAGTCGATGGTGGAGATCCCGCTGGACAATTTCAAACAATGCGTTCTAGAGAATCGCATCATGATACTTTCTCGTTGCCGCGAAGCGGAGCAAGCCACGCAGATTCAGCAGCAGCTTCTACATGCCGGAGAAGCCCAACTGGCCGTCGCCACGCGACGATTTCACATCGTCTCGCAATCCTTGAGCGGCGAGTCGCACGAGACCGTGTCCTCGCGAACCTTGCGGCGTTGGATAGCGGCGCACCGGATTGCGCAGATGGAACAGGGGACCGGATATTTGGGTCTGATACCAAGGCCGAATTGTGGTAACCCCGCGAGCAAACTCACGGGAAAGGCGCGTCTCCTAATGATGGAGTGCATCGAGAAGGATTACGAAACACAAAAGCAGAAAACGCGGTATGCGGTGTGGTCGGCATTCAAGTTGAGATGCGACAAACAGAATATTGCCGCTCCGAGCTTTAGGACCTTCACTCAAGCTGTACATCAGCGCGCTGGCGCTGAACAGATACAGAAGCGGCAAGGCAGTCGGGCCGCATACCAGCATCAGCCCTTCTACTGGGAGTTGGAACAACGGACGCCTCGCCACGGGGACCGGCCTTTCGAGATCTCCCATATTGATCACACGCAGGCAGACGTGTGGGTGGTGTGTTCGCAGACAGGGCGCCTATTGGGGCGCCCATGGATCTCGCTGCTGACAGATGCGTTTTCGCGCCGGATTCTAGCGCTCCACCTCACGTTTGACCCTCCGAGCTACCGCTCGTGCATGATGATCGTTCGGGAGTGCGTACGACGGCACGCACGCTTGCCCCAGATCCTCGTACTTGACGGCGGAAAAGAGTTCGATAGCAACTACTTTGAAGCGCTGTTGGCTCGGTTCGAAATCACGAAGAAGTCCAGACCACCGGCAAAAGCTCGCTTCGGCTCGACATGCGAACGCATCTTCGGAACTACGAATGACCAGTTCCTCCACAATCTGCAGGGCAACACGCAAGTGGCCCGTTCTAGCCGCCTGATAACCAAGAGCGTCGATCCGCGGAATCATGCTTTGTGGCCGCTCAAGGAGTTGCACCAGAGGCTGAGCGAGTACGCTTACGAGGTTTACGACACGATCGACCATCCGGCGTTAGGGCAAAGCCCGCGTGAGGCGTTCACCGCGGCGATGCTTCAGACGGGCAGTCGTTCGCACCTTGGTATTTCCTACGACCGGGACTTTCTCATCTCCACGCTGCCAACCACGCGAAAGGGAACCGCGAAAGTCTCACCCGAACGAGGCGTCAAGATCAATCACGTCTATTACTGGTCGGAACATTTCCGTAACCCTACGTGGGAGACAAAGCGCGTTGCTGTCCGCTACGATCCCTTCGACGCGGGCATAGCGTATGCGTTCGTCGATGGACAGTGGGTCCTGTGCCATTCGGAATACTACAAGGTCCTGCACGGTCACTCCGAGCGGGAAATTCAGCTGATCAGCGAGGAACTGCGGAAGCGCCGTCAGAATCATTCCGGCCAGTTCGCCATCACGGCAAGCAAGCTCGCTGAATTCATTGGGTCGCTCGAACTGCACGAGGAGATACTCACTCAAAGATTGAGCGACCTCGAAGCGAGGTCGTTTCACGATCAGCCCGAACGATCCCAGCAGCCCCCGATCCGCGTTGCTGATGGCCGCCGTGAACTGTCGACGACGACGGACGGCCCGATACCTGCCACCCCCGTGCCTACGTTCCGGACGTACGGAGAAATCTGATGCGGCTCGACGGTGTCGCGGGAGTCGCACCTCATGTGATCGAACGCCTGGAGCATTTCAGGAAGTTCACCATGGCCCACCCCAGGTTGGTAGCGGCACGCGATGAACTTGTTGACGCGATTGACGGCGCTGCGCCCGGCTCGCTCGTGCTCGTGCTCGGGCCGACCGGGGTCGGCAAAACCACATTGCGAACGATAGTCGAAAACCTCCTGATCGAGCAGATGGCTCCCGAACTGGCAGCGAACCCCGGACGACTGCCTTTTGTCAGCATTGAGGTCACGCCACCGGACAACGGGCGATTTCGCTGGCGGGATTACTTCAGTCGTCTGCTCGCGACGATGAATGAACCTCTGATAGATTCCAAGATCCGGAATAGGTCTTGTGCCCGCGCAACCGATGCAGCCACGTCAATGCTCAGCGGTATGGATCTGGGGTTCGCTGCCGAACAGGCTCTGCGTTATCGCCGTCCTCCTGTTGTGTTCGTTGACGAAGCGCAGCATCTTGCGCGGATTGCTTCTGGACGCCGGCTATCCGATCAACTGGACGTAATCAAGTCGATCGCCAACCAAACACAGACCGTCCACGTCCTCCTGGGCACGTACGAGCTGCTCGCGTTTCGAAATCTAAGTGCCCAGTTGAGCCGCCGCAGTATGGATCTACATTTCCAGCGATACCGCGCCGACTCTGCCGAAGATCGGCAGGTATTTCAAGACGTTCTTCATTCCTTCCAAAAGCAACTGCCGTTCGAGGTGGACGCAGCAGACCTGCCGGCTATGTGGAAGTCTCTCTATGAACGCTCCGTCGGCTGTGTCGGAATCCTGAAGGAGTGGCTTATGCGTGCCAGCGTGTGCGCTCTAAAGCACGGCGCGGTCACACTCTCTCGGGAGCATTTGGAGAAGACGGCTCTCTCGGTTCCACAATGCGAAAAGATACTCGCTGAAACGCGCGAAGGTGAAACCCGGCTCAACGACAATGAGGATTCAAGGTCGAGACTCCGGACGCTCATGGGCATCGATCAACCCTCTTGCGAGTGCGGTGTCCACGAAGATCCCGCCCAGATCTCTCTTTCCCCGAACCAGAATAGGAGAAGACCGGGACAGCGGGCACCTCGAAGAGATCCGATCAAGGAGAAAGTTGTGACGGCGCATGTGTGATGCCACACTTTACGGCGGATTGGAATTGTCGCGCCCTCACATACCCGCCAGAAGTCATCTCTGCGCACTGCCCCCAATTGGAGTTGGCACGGCGTTTGTGGAGAGCTTGACGGGTTACATTCAGCGCCTGGCCGTAGCTCATACCGTGGAAACAGGCACTCTCGTCAACCGGGAGTTGCTGCCGCGAATCCCGTATACGAAAGGTACGCGGGCGGGACAGGCCCCAGCGAAGCCGCCCGATTACTCCTTCTATTTCGGAGCTCACACGCTGAATGGTACAGGACATCGTACACGGCTCTGGGTCGCGGTGCTCGAAGAACTGACTCGCGTTCAGCGGCTTGATCTTCTGACCGCACTGCCATGGGCGAACGCGATCTCCTGCGGACATCTCCTCCGCACAAGCCGCGCATGGTGCCCCTCCTGTTATCAGAACTGGCATTCGTTGCGCCAACCGCTGTACGAGCCATTGTTGTGGATGTTTCAGATGGTCACCGTCTGCCCCAGCCACCGCCAGTCGCTCGAGTCGAGGTGCCCCGAGTGTGGCCGGACTCAGTATGTATTCTCTTCAAAGTCCCGGCCAGGCTACTGCTCACGATGCCAATCATGGTTAGGACGCTCGTGCGAAGCCGACGCCGGTGATGTTGACCTGACCGACCAGCAGCGCGCAGCTGAGATGGTTGGTGAGTTACTGGCCGTGAGCCCATGCATCCGCGGCACCGTTGGCACTGATTTGTTCCGCAAGAATGTCCGCACCTTGGTTCGGAAGGCCGGCGGCGGATTACAACTTCGGGCGAGCATACAGGGCGCCAACGTCCGAAGCTCGATGAGGTGGAGGAACGTCCCGCAAATCGATTCGCTCCTTAGATTGTCACGAAACCTGAACGTTTCTATAGTTCGCGTCTTGACCGAAAGCATCGAGAGCAACAGTGAGACGAATCACAAGAGTGCTTTGCACATCCGCGCTAACGTTCCAGGCCGGGTAGTCGAGCAGGATTTGGAGTGCGCACTTCGGGCCGGCATTCCGCCGTCGTTGAAGGTACCCGCAAATCAGTTGGTTGCGTCGCTCCGAAACCCAAATCCGAAGCTCCGCCGCGAACTGGCGAGCGGGAGCCACGAGATGCCGAATGTCTCCAGCCATCGCGCGGATATGGCCCCCGTGCCGCGTGAGCGCATTGAAAGTGCGCTCGTTGAAGAACTCAACAAAGACGGTTTCACAGTCCTCCGGGTCGTAGCCGCCTCCGTCGGATTGACGAGCAAACGACGCATCTACGAAGAGTTCCGCGAGCTTCGCATGGCCATCGTCGCCAAAAATGCCAAATTCAGAAAGCGGCAAGGGGCCACGGTTGAAACATGCGTTCGCGCGGAGATCGAAAGAGCCTTACGATCATCGTTTAATGAGCAGGCCATTCCCACGGTCGCGGAGGTGGCACATCGGCTGGGATTTACGGCCGTAAGACCTGTCACTTGGCGTTTCCCGGAACTGACTGCGGAGTTGAGAGCCTGCAGGCGGCGTGCCAGGCGATCGGAGTGCGCACATCCAGTGAGTGAGAATGTCCGCCAGAGGTTGGCCGAAGCGCTGGCGGAACACCCTCCGCCGCCGTGTTCTGAAATTGTCAAACGGGTTGCCGGCCACAAGACTCAAATCCGCGAGGGATTTCCTGATCTCTGGCGTGCTCTTCGAGCGCGATACGTGGAGCATCAGCGGGAAGTTCGCAGTTTGAAAAGACAGGCCTTCTCGGCCGATGTACACCGCGTCGTTGCGGAACTGCTGCAGAAAGGCATATATCCAACTGCTCAGGTGGTGCTTTCTTGCATGCCGGCGCCGCTGTTGCGGTCCATGGAAATCGTCGCCGAAGCCGTTCGTCACGCACGGCGCGAACTCTCGATAGGACCGTACACTGCTTACCGTGGGTGACTTGTCGTGGCGGCCACTATCCTGCAAAAAGGGCACTTCCATTAGCGATCACAGGGTAGTGCTCGATGGGTGGTGGCCCCCAGTCGCCCGCTGCCGCGTCCTCATGCCGTCCAATCGGGCTTTGGAAGTACGGCGGCTTACCCTCCACTTCGTCAGCCGCGCTGGCCGCAAGATCTGCGCCACGACATCCCCTCCCGCCCCGTTTCCAAATAGTCCCCTCGCCGCATTCCCCGGTTGGCTCGAAACGGCCACATCGCTCCAGGACCGCCTGAACCAATATCCCCTATAGCGTGCTTTTACGGCCCTCTGCCTCCAAACCCCAGTGCGCGCCCGGATCCGGTTACCGCAGTTCGTTCTGCTTCCGTCTCGGAACCCTGGCCTGATCCTCATCAACAATGACGTGAGTTGATTTCTTGAGCGCTCTTCTGTTTCTGTACTCGACTAAGGCTCGGGTCCAACACAGCCGCGCCCGGCGGGACTCGTCGCATCTTTCAAGCCCTGCGGGTTTCGGCTCCCCCGCTCGCCAAGCCTCGTGCGACTTGAAGCATCGTTTGGCCAAAGTGGCCAAACGATGCTTCAAGTCACACCATTGGACGAGGCGGGAAATCCTGAAGGCCGCGGGCGTGGGAGCCTTCACCACTCAACTCTTCACCGGCCGGCTGCGCGGAGCGAACGACCGGATCGCCGTCGGCTTCATCGGAACCGGTGGGCGAGCTGGCGACCGTGACGGCCTGATTGACAATTTTCTGAAACATAATGACGCGCAGTGCGCAGCCGTCTGCGACTGCTTCACGGACCGTCGCGAGCAGCGGGCTAAACATATCGAGGAGGCTTACGCAGCGAAGACTGCGGCGGGCTCTTACCACGGCGTCGCGCGCATCGCCGATTTCCGCGAACTGCTACGGCGTAAAGACATCGACGCGGTCGTGGTGGCCACTCCGGATCACTGGCACATCCCCGTGCTGGCTGCCGCAATCCGCGCGGGCAAGGACGTCTATGTCGAGAAGCCGCTGAGCCCCAGCCTGCAGTGGAATTTTCGTGCGCGGGACGTGGTGAAAAAATCGGGGCGCATTTTCCAGTACGGCACGCAGCAGCGCGGCGCGCTGCATGTGCGCTCAGGCTGCGAACTCGTGCGGTCTGGCGCCATCGGTGAATTGAAGGCATTGAAGGCGGTATCTCCCTCGGGGCACCCGGGCGGCAAGTTGGAGAAGAAGGCCGTGCCTGCCGGATTCGATTACGAGATGTGGCAGGGGCCGGCGCCCGAGCGGCCCTATTGCGACGACCGCTGCCTGACGCCGGGCCACTGGCACATCTACGACTACAGCATTGGCTTTCTGGGTGGGTGGGGCGCTCATCCGCTGGATGTATTGGACTGGGGCCTGCCGCGTCCAATGGTTCCCGTGGAATACGAAGGCACCGGGCTTATCCCGAAGGAAGGGCTGTTCAACACGGTGATGGACTGGAAGGTGCGCTGCACTTACCCGAGCGGGCTGGTGATGGACTTCACCACCGGCGCTGAGGACGTGACGGAATTCATTGGCGCCGAGGGCTGGATCCGGATCAGCCGGCGCGGGATTGAATCCGAGCCCGCCTCGTTGACGGCCGGACTGGCCGTGTCGAAGTTTGATCAAATGGGACGCAACCACACGCGCAATTTCCTGGACTCCATCCGCGGCCATGCCACACCGGAGAGCCCCATCGATTGCGCCATCCGCACGGACCTGATCAGCCAACTCTCCAACATCGCGGTGCGAACGGGCCGCAAGATTCATTGGGATCCGGCGAAGGAGACGATCACCGGCGATCCCGACGCTGCGAGGATCATGAACCGCGCGCTGCGGAGTCCTTGGGTACTGTAGCGATACTCACGCGGCCCGAATCGGAGATAACCGTGCCCATGCCCGATGCTGTCATTCAATGAAAGGAAGAATTCCTGAGATGAGAGTCGGATGTTTTGCCCTCGTGGAGCCTTTCGCCAATATGCAGCGCCAATTCCAGGCGCTGCACGAGCTTGGCATCGAATATGCCGATATTACAGATAGCCACGACGGCGGCAGCCTGGGCGTGGAATATGGGTTCACGGCATCGGTGAGCCTGGATAGCCATCCGGCGAAAATCCGCGAGATGGCGGCAGGGGCAGGGATAACGCTCACCAGTTTCTGTGCACACGCTAATTTGCTGGACCCCATCAGCCCGGACATTTACTCCACCGTCGAGATCATCAAGGCCATCCGGTTGGCTGCCTGCCTCGGCATCCGGCACGTCATCACTGCCGAAGGCGAACCAAAGACGGAGTTCGGTCACAGCCTCACGCCCGAGCAACGCATCTTCGCCATCCGCGAGAGATTGTACGAACCGATTCGCTGGGCCGAGGAACTCGGCGTCGAGTTGCTGCTCGAGACACACGGTCCGGTAACTGACTCAGCGAGTTCCATGGCTGAACTTTTGGACTCGCTGGGGCATGAAAAGACTGTTGGCATGTGCCTCGATACCGGGAACGTCTGGCTGGGCGGTACGGACCCGCTGGAGTATATTCGCCGGTTCCCTCAACGCATCAAGCACGTGCACTGGAAGGATATTGGCGCCGAATGGCAGACGAAGCGCGGTACGCTCTTCGGCTGCGGCATGGGGACCATTCCCCTCGGCGATGGCGCAGTCGGAATCGAATCGGTCGTGCACGCTCTTGTCGAGATCGGCTTCGCCGGCGACACGACCGTCGAAGTGGCGGGCCCTGAAAACGTCAAGGCATCGCTGTCGAGGCTGGCGGCATGGCTGGGTTCCGCGCGCTCGCTTGACAACGGACTCAGCTTGTGACATTACGTCTATCCGGGCAATGCGGCCGATGCCGAGGAACTGCCCCAGGCGCTGACGCACATCGTGGCACTGCCGGACCGCAACCAGATCGAGCGCGACTCGGTCACGCTGGTGCTCCGCTTACGCGACTACGAGTAAACTCCCGCTAGCTGATCACGCGCTTCAGAAACATCCGCAGACCGAGGTAGAAGCAGGCTCCGATGCCGACGAGTAGTGCGGCGATGACAACGCGGATGTCGAGGGTCGGGAAGGCCATGCCGCCGCCGGATTTCACCATCGCGTAGCGCAGCCCTTCCGAACAGTAGGTGAGGGGATTGGCGAGCGTCAGAATCTGAAACCAGCGGATGTGCTCAAGTGCGGCCCAAGGATAGTAGGTACATCCCGTGAAGATGAGTGGCGTGAAGATGAGCGCGAACATCAGGCTGATGAACTCGGCGCGCACGATGGTCCCGATCAGCATTCCGATGGTCGCGCCGGTAGCGCCGGTCAGCAGCACCATCAGGACCAACATGCCGATGCGGTCGGTCCGCACGGAGAAGTCGGGGCCCAGGATCACGAGCGCCATCGGGAATATGCAGGCTCCGGCGAACGCGCCGCGAAGCGTTCCGAAGAGCACTTTTTCGGCTGCGACCATCCAGACGGGCAGCGGCGCAAGCAGCCGGTCATCGATCTCCCGCGCAAATCCCAGATCCAGAACCAGCGGCAGCGTGACGCCTTGAATCGCGGCGAGCAGTCCGGACAGGCTGACGATGCCGGGCAGCAGCAGCGCTGCGAATCCATGGGCCGCGAGTCCGATGCCAGGCAGCACCTTCCCGAAAATGAAGAGGAAGAACAGCGGCTGGATCATGGCCTGCAGCAGAAACTGCACGATCTCGCGCGCTGTAACGACGAGGTCGCGCTGGGCGATTGCGCGGACGGCGTTGATGGCCAGGCGGAATTGCGAGACCTCGCGACGCGCAGTCACGGGCGCCGCGGAGAGGCTGTGCGTGCTCATCGGAGATGCCTCCCTGTGAGATAGATGAACACCTCTTCGAGAGTGGCGTTCTTCACGCTGATATCGCGGATGACGAGGCCGGCGCCGGTCGCGGCTTGCACAACAGGGCCCACGAGCGCTCCAGCTTCGGCGGCGTAGATCCGGTACGCCGCGCCGTCCGGGCCATCGCCGGAAGACCCCATGCTCTCGACTTTGATTACGCCCGGGAGTGAGTCAAGTCGATTTTCGAGGCCCTCCACGCCGCTCCCCATCTCGACCTGCAGTTCCAGCGCATTGCCGCCTGGAATCAACTTCTTCAACTCAGCGGTGGTGTCGTTCACAAGGATCTTACCGTGGTCCATGATGGCGATCCGCTGGCAGAGGCGGTCGGCCTCGTCCATATCGTGGGTCGTCAGGAGGATCGTGAGGCCGCGCTCGTTCAAAGCCTGAATCCGTTCCCACAGGAACAGGCGGGATTGCGGATCGAGGTTGTTGGTGGGCTCGTCGAGAAACAGAACCTCGGGTTCGTGCATCAGCGCGCGCGCCACCATCACGCGCTGCGCCATGCCTCCGGAATAGCGGGCGATTTTTTCGTTCTGGCGTTCGAACAGGCCGAGTTCCTTCAGCAGGGAGTCGGCGAGCGCCTCGCGCTGGCGCTTAGGCACTCCGTGGTACGCGGCGTGGAAGGTGAGGATCTCGCGAACCCGAAGGCTGCGATCGAGATTGTTCATCTGCGGGAGCACGGCGATGCGTTGCTTGACCCGGATCTGATCGTGCGCGACGTCGTGTCCGGCAACTTCGGCGCTCCCCGAGGTCGGACGCACGGTCGTGGTGAGTACGCCGATTGTCGTGGTCTTGCCCGCGCCATTGGGCCCGAGCAAGCCGAAGATTTCACCCCGTCGAACGGTAAACGACACGCCGTCCACGGCGTTGCCGTTTGACTTCGGAAATGTCTTGACCAGGTTCTTGACTGTGATTGCGTCGGTCATGCGTTAAGGCCAGCCCCAGATCTGACTATTGTCGCGAATTTGCCCAGATTCGCAACTGTTTTGAACTCGCCACGTATGTTCGCGGCAGAGTGTGTCCCTCGCTCCGCACCAGCCACTCGAAAACGAAACGACCGTGAAGTGGACCCGGCGACCGAATCGACGAAGACGGCGGCGCACAGTTTCTCCATGGCTCCGAGGCGGAATAGCGCTCCCTCAACTCGATCTGCAGTGAACGCCATCGCTTTCTAACTATCAGACTTGAGCCGGGCAGGTTAGCCGGCAAATGCGACGACCGCTAAACTGACGCGATCGGAGGTCTTGACCAAGGATTCGGAACGAGAAACGCCATGCCGCCTCGCACCAGGCTGTGACCTGCTGCCCCCGCATTCCAGTTGCGATGCCGACTTCCCTGCACCCATCCGTGACCGGAGTCAGCGTGTGCTACCTGAACCACGGCTTGTAAGAAAACCGTCGCTATACAGACTACCTTAGTTGTGGAACAAGTTGAGTCCATGACAGCCTGCGAGTCCAGCCCGGACGACCTCTATGCGGAAGCCGCGGCCGTTTACGGCGCTGCCCTGGAAAGACTGGCACGCGCGTACGAGATCGATCCGGAATCGCGCCGCGACCTCTTGCAGGAGATCCACATCGCCTTGTGGCGTAGCTTCGCGGGGTTCGATGGCCGCTGCTCGCTGCGAACGTGGGTTTACCGGGTGGCACACAACGCCGCTGCGTCCCACGTCACGCGCCAGCGGCGGACCAAGGCGGAGACGCTGGTGGGC
>Ga0302140_10009772_pt1 | contig 11875 bp, 4 predicted proteins | sample I_Bog_E1_1_FD_202095 | JGI IMG/M metagenome (GOLD analysis project Ga0302140, IMG submission 202095) | Peat permafrost microbial communities from Stordalen Mire near Abisko, Sweden - I_Bog_E1_1 | ecosystem: Environmental > Terrestrial > Soil > Wetlands > Peat | place: Sweden: Abisko, Stordalen...
GATGCCGCTGGCGGTGAGGTTCGCGGTGTTGCCCGTGTAAGTTACGACGGATTGGGGCTGCCCCGAAATGGTGATTTGAGCCGCGTCGCCGACCAGGACGCCGAAGGTAAGAACTCCGGGATTTCCGAAAGCGGAGCCAGTGACTACCACGCCCGAAAGATTGCCGGGAACCGTGCCGGATTGGGTCAGGAAAGCGATGCGTCCGCCGCCATCACCGGAAGCATTCACCAATGGGGCTCCGTTGAAAGTTATGGTGGGTGCATGGAGCAAGACTCCCCCGCCCGACCCACCTCCGGTATTAATTGCCTTGCCGCCTCCACCTAGGCCGCCAGGGACAAGAATCTCAGCCGTGGATTCAAGCGTAATGGCAACGTCCGCGCCTAATTCAATGGCGCCACCCCCGCCACCGCCGCCCGCGCCCGTTCCGAAAAGATTGGCACCGGAAGCGCCGCCACCGCTGCCCCCTTGGAGATATGCCGTTAAATCACCATAAATGGGAGCAGCCGTCAGAGAGGGATTCCAACCTGCGCCCTGACCGCCGAAAGATCCGCCATCGCCCCAAGAACCATTGCCGAGCCCCTCGAAGCCACCGCCACCGCCGCCCGGCCCTTGGCCCGATCCGCCACTTCCGACACCGCCGCTGCCACCGCCCGGCCCGCCTGCGCCGCCAAAGCCATCGCCTTGATTTCCCCCGTTGGTCCCGCTGGCATTAATCGTTCCCGCGAGGTCGATGCTGCCTTGAGACAGGAGCGCCACCGGATTGTCACCTGCCGGTATGATCGTCACTCCCGCCCCGATGGTAATGGAACTGAAGGCAAAAACTGCGATGTTACTGTCGAAGATTCCGCCTTGGTTGTAGATCACTCCGGTGTAAAGCACGTTGCTGGCCGAATCCACCAGGTCAGGAGAATTACTGCCGCTCGTATAGACCGTGTAATAGCCGTTCGTCAGCAACAGCGCACCTAAGGAAGTGAAATTCGTGACATTCAGAGGATTGGCCTTCGCGTTCACAGGCGGTATCCACACGAACGCCGCAATGATGGCTGGCAAAATCGCGCGACGAAAAAAGAAATTTGTCATGCTAAATACCTTTATTTACCTGACATTTTCCATATGGTTTCATAACCACGACCGGCGTGGGTGTCTATCGTATCTATATTCCTGTTCCATAGCAAGTCGTTTTTCCAGTCCGCCCTCGGTTTTTGCCCGACGCAGTAGGCATTTTGACGCCAATGCCCTTTTTCTTCCGGAAGGTACAGACACCGCTTCCGTTGTTGCGGTGGTTTTGCCCGTCAGTTTTTCAAGTATTTGCGCAAATAGATCAGTTCCAGAACTGGCAAAAAAATCGGCGATGATTCACCTGTGCATCATTGATAAACCGGCCCACCTTTTCGGCGAGTGAACTTCCCAAATCGCCGTGCACACATGGTCAACGGAGGTTTGCTTGATCAGATAGATAAGTTGCTTCCAGAGTTTCAGAGCTGGTATAGGCGGAAGAATAGATTCCCCGTCGGCGGAGAAATGGTCACACCGTTGTTGGTGAAAGTGCCGGCGTAGTTAGTCAAGCTACCTCAACTACCAGTGGCCAAAAAAACCACAACGACAGCAGACCGCTAGAATCCTTCTTATTCTTTTACTTTTGCGCCTATTCACACGTTTTTCCACCCCAGCCTAAGACCCCCTAGTGATACTCCGTTAAGCCCTCGTTGGTATCTGATATCGTGGGGGTGAAGGGCGGGAAACTGTCACGAATACTTTCCCGCGATTAACCACGCAACTAAACCTGGTGCCGTATTGTCCAGTTGCGGCCTGGAAAGGGTGTGAGTTCAAGGGGTGGAAATCCCCCCGAGTAAGCGCTAACCCCGCGCTCGGTATCGAGGCTTGCAGTTGGTCTGGTAACAGGACGATTGATGCGTAACCACGTGGGCACGGAAGAAGCGGCGGCCATTTTCGGCTCGCCGAATTACTACCTGCCGTTTTTGGTGCGCGCCGGACATCTCAAGCCGCTGGGCAAGCCCGCTCAGAACGCTCGCAAGTGGTTTGCGACCATTGAAATCGAGCGGATGAGCCAGGACCCAGACTGGCTGGACAGAGCTGTTCGCATTGTTGAAAAGCAGATTCAGGAGATGAACAAAAAGCAAAGAAAATTGAGTTGGTTGTCGATTGTCGGCAGTCATCTTACATTGAAGAGGAATATATATGTGTTATTCCATTCACTCATTATTATCAATATAGCTTTCCATCACCTTTTGCCGCTTACTTATTGGTCATCCCGAAGCTGGGGAACGCAGCGCCGTGATTTACACGTTGCTGGGCAGTTGTCGGCGGCTCGGCATCAACCCGTTCGATTATCTGAAAGATTTGTTTACCCGTTTGCCCGCCGCCAAAATTACTCAGATCAAGCAGTTCACGCCAGCGATGTGGGTCCGGGCCAGAACTGGAGCCAGCCTGCCCGCCGAGCAAACTTGCCGTAAACATGGCAATAAATAGTTGCCCCCCCCATTCAATTGTATTTTAATGGGGTGTCAGAAGCTACGACCATGAAAAACAAACTCCAATCCCTGTTTATCGGGCTGGCCGTGCTGGCTGGCGTTCATTCAACCACGGCGCAAGTGACGAATCTGGGCATTGCCCTGGCACTGGGCGGGCAATCCATTCTTTACTGGCCGGTCAGCACGACGAATTACGTGTTGCAGACGACGACGAATCTGGCCGCACCGAACTGGGTGACGGCGAGCAATGCGGTGACGGTGAATGCCGCGACGGTGACGAACTCGGATTCCTCCGGCTTCTTTCGGTTGCTGGCCACGACGGACACGACGGCGGGCATGGTGCTGATCCCGGCGGGTTCGTTCACAATGGGCAACTACCTTTTCTATAACACCGCCACGAATGATCCTGACTTCACGTATGCCAATCCGACAAACGTGTATGTTTCGGCATTTTACATGGACACAAATCTGGTGAGTTACGGGCAATGGACGAATGTGTATGCGTATGCCACGAGCCACGGCTACAATTTTGTGAATGCCGGTGCGGGCAAGAATAGCGCCGCGAATCAGCCGGTGCAGACGGTGGACTGGTTTGACTGTGTGAAGTGGAGCAACGCGCGGTCGCAGCAGGCGGGCTTGACGCCGGTGTATTACACGGATGCGGGCTTTACGCAGGTGTTCACGAATGGGGACTATGGCACGACGATTTATCAGAATTTGGCCACGAACGGGTATCGGTTGCCGACGGAGGCGGAGTGGGAAAAGGCGGCGCGAGGCGGGGTGGCGGGCAACCGTTTTCCGTGTGGCAACAGCATTTCTGAGAGTCAAGCCAACTACAACGGCAACACCAATACCTACAGCTATGATTTGGGGCCGAACGGCTTCAACACCAACTTTAATACGGGAGGGTCTCCTTACACGAGTCCGGTGGGTTCGTTTGCGCCGAACGGATATGGCTTGTATGACATGGCGGGGAATGTGCTTGAGTGGTGTTGGGACTGGTATGGAACGCCGTATGGCCAACCCACCACAAATAATCCCACGGGAGCGGGGCCAGGATCGGGCTACCGTGTGTTGCGCGGCGGCGGTTGGAACGTCAACGCCCGCTACTCGCGGTGCGCCTTTCGCTACAACTACTACCCGGCCTATGCCTTCGACTACTTTGGGTTCCGTTGTGTGAGGGGGCTTTAGTTTTTGTTCTTTTACCCTATAATCCTTTTGAATTAGAACGCATGCCGTCATGCTGAATGGCGTGGTTAAATCAAAAACCAGCCCGCGTAGCGGCGGAATTTTTTTGGTTAAACTGACATGGCCGAGAGCGACAACATTTTGACGAAACTGCAAGACCTGCTGGTCAATTTGATCCCGCAACTGAACAAGTTTCCGCGCGACCAGAAGTTCGTGCTGGGCGACCGGATTGAGACCAAGCTGCTGGACGTGCAGGAGGATTGTCTGCGGGCCTATTACAGCCGAGACAAGCGTGGACATTTGCTGGAGGCTAATCTGCAACTGGAAGTGGCACGGCATCTGGTGCGGCTGGCCAATGCCTTGAAGCTGTTCAGCAACCACACCTACGGGGTGCTGGCCGAAAAGATGGATGAAGTGGGCCGCATGATTGGCGGCTGGCTGAAATCAGTTATGTGGATGATTTTCTCTTGTTCGCTGACGACAAGGCTCAACTCACAGAATGGCGGGCGGCCATCGTCGGGCGATTACTGGAGCACCGGCTGCACGTGAACGAACGCAAGTCGCGCAGTTATCCCACAAAGGACGGCGTGACTTTTTTGGGACAAAGAATCTGGCCGGGGCGGCGGCGGCTATGCCGCCAAAATGTGGCGGATGCTCGGCGCCGGTTGCGCTGGAATGTGCGGCAATACAAAAGCGGGAACCTCAGCAAAGACGCTTTGCTGTGCCGTTGGAACAGTTGGCGCGGACACGCGGCACAGGCCGATTGCGGACCACTGATTGAAAAAATCAAACAGGAATTGAAGGTCATTTTAGGTGCGACCGGAACGCGGGCAACCGTGTGTTGCGCGGCGGCAATTGGAACAACAACGCCAACAACTCGCGGTGCGCCTATCGCAACAACAACAACCCGAACAATGCCAACAACAACTTTGGGTTCCGTTGTGTGAGGGGGATTCGAGAGGGGGTGGGTGAAAACCTATCCGCTTCGAGCGGGCGGAATGCGCGAGTCCACGGACTTCCGCAGTGTCCCGAGCGAAAGCCCACCGGACGCAGCCTGTTTCCCGGAGTATTTGCTGGGGAACAAATACGCAGGAGTCATCGGGGCTGGTAGCTGGTTTGCCAGCGAACGTCCCGATGACGTTCCGTTTTAACCAAAACGCGCTTGGTAACTTTTATCTGATGTGGTCGGTCAGGCGCATACGTAGCATCGGCGGCTAACGGCCCCGATAATTGGCCGCTCGAACGTAGTTTATGAATCTGGCCGGGTGGCAGATTTCTCGGTCGGTGAATTCTTTTCGTCTGCTTGAAGTTTTAATTTCACTGCGGTGGCCAATCCGGCGGCGAATTTACGGATGGGTTTTTCCACCTCCGGCATGGGGCGGTATACATATTGCCCGGCGGGATAACCGATGAGGACGACGTAATCGTATTTTTTAGGTTTCTGTCTCTTGGGAACGTCAGTGAGGAACACGAGGCCGAAGCAGGGAGATGCAGGCTGATTCAGTTCTAGACGGTTGGGATCGCGGCTGGCGGATACAGAGCCGGGGATTACCCAGGATTGGCCCAAGGGCGATCGCAGGAGATCGGTGTAACCGCTATCAACAACCAGGCCATTGGTAGCCACTTCGAGCACCCGGCCGCAAATAAGGCGGCGGTTGGCGATACAACCGGTCCGGATTTGCTCGGCGCGTATTTCCCGGGCGGCGACCGCTGAATCAAAAGTGGCTGGTGAAGCGGCTGTTGGGGTGGCCAAACTAGATTGCGATTGGAGGACAATCTGGTTGCGAGCGCAACCGGCCAAACCAAATCCGGTCGCGAGAAGGAATAACCATAGCAAAAACTTCATGGCTAAGGATTGAGTTGAAAGTGAAGCCCTTGAGGCATAAGGCATTTTAACATTCGTTTCTGAACTCCGCCAACTCTTTTCGCGACGCCCACCCTTTAAAAAGTCATTTGAATTATGCACGTTTTCATGGTAACTGTTTATTGCTTGGCGGTTATAAATCAAGATTTGAAAGACACCAGATGTTGACTGTTGCAAGAGAACGTTTTTTTCTCAGTAAACCCGTCTTCACTCCCAACCAATCACTTCGGTCCAGATTCTGCCCCTTTGCATTAGGCAGCCTGATGGCACTGTTTTTTTGTCTTGGTGCCACCACCAGCCAGGCACAGACGGCCTTTCTGGATTTTAACGGTGTCGGCGAGTACACCAATAACTTCAATCCGTGGAACGACAATAGCGGGACGAACGGCGATGCTTATGCCTTCGAAGAGAATACCAGCGACGGAGTGGGGGGCAGTGGCGGAGTGGGAGTGGATCAGGACATGGACACCACGGCGACGTACCGGACAGGCAGTTGGAATTTTGCGACGAACGGCGCCGCGATCACTATTTCCACCTTAATTTATGCCGCCGGTGGCAACGCTGGCGACAAGATTCTGCTGGGAATCATGAATGTGACCAACAACGGCCTGAACAGCAATAGCGGCGTGGCCTTTGAATCTTTCAGGCTGATACCTTCCAGCACGACCAGCTGGTCTGCCTACGAACAATATCGCACCGAGGGCACCACCACCACCAGCCCCGTGCTGGGCAATGTGATGGTGACTGCGGCGCACTGGTATAAATTTTTGGTCAGCATGACGAACACCGCGGGTGCGCCCGGCAATCTGGCGGCCGCGTGTGCGCTGTATGATTATGGCACGAATGGCCTGACACCGGGCACCAACCTGATCACGTTTTCCACGCTGGAAACCCACACCGCCCTGGATATCGCCACGAACACCTCCGTCTGGCCGGCTTTGCGCATCACTGCCGATGCGGCGGTCAATGCCTGGGACAATTTCCTGGTTTATCAGCCCGGCAGCCTCCCAGTTATGACGCTGAAGCTTACCAATAGCGTCGTGGCTTTGGGGCAGGCGGCGATTTTCACTGCGCTGGCCGACGGTCCGGGGACGATCAATTATGCCTGGTACTCCAATAACATTCCGGTTTCGGGCGTTACGGGTCCGGTGTGCTTGGTTTCTCCCGTCAGCGCGGGCTTTACCAATTTGACAGTGATCGCCCAGAACAGTAACGGGACGGTGACTAATTCGGCCGCGATCAGTGCGGTGAGCGAAATCACTTTTAACAATAACGGCACCGGCTGGACAGTCAACCAAACCGGCCTTTCCGATGCCAGTATTACTGGCAACGTTTTCCTCGGCACCGATGGTAATGGTGGCGAGGCAGTTACCGCCTGGTATGACAGCAAGGTGGCGGTTAACGGCTTCGCCGCCACCTTCACTTATCAAGACGTCGGCGGTTCGCCGGGCAACAATGCGGACGGGCTTTCGTTCGACCTGCAGGAGAGCAGCCCCGCCTTCCTTGGTGGCACGGGCGGCAGCCTGGGCATCAACGGTCTTTCGCCCAGCGCGAATTGGGAAGTGGACCTTTACCAGGGCAATGGGATCGGGATCATTTACCACACCGATGGCAACACGGGTGGCTACCAAGCTACCGGTCCGGTCAATGTTTCCAGTGGTGATCCGATCAATTTCTCAATCGCGTACGCCCCCGGAGGAGCGGTTCAGGAGACCCTTGTTGATACGGTTAACGGCAACAGTTACACGACCAACTACAATGTGGGAGATATCACCATGCTGCTCGGCAGCAGTTCAGCTTACGTCGGGTTCAGTTCCGCTGACGGTGGAGAAAGCTCGTTGCAGGTGGTCAGTAATTTTGTTTTCCTGGCCGGGACCAATGGGTTTGCGCCTGCAGTGGTAGCGAATCTTCCGGCGACCGGGGTTGAACCGACGACGGCAACCCTGAACGGGCAGATCGTCTCCAGCGGGGTCTTCGCTCCTAGCATCACTTTGTACTATGGTACGACGGATGGTGGCACGAACGCCGGCAACTGGGCCAACAGTATCACGGTGGGGATCGAGACTGGGCCTTTCAGTCAGGTGGTTGCCGGGTTGTCGCCCAGCACGACCTATTACTATACCGCGAGCGCAACGAATAATAACGGTACTTCGTGGGCCTCCCCTTCACAAAGTTTCACGACAACCACGGTCGCGCTGCCGCAGGTGGCGAACGCTCCGGCCACAGCAATTGGAGCCACTGAAGCAACCCTTGAAGGAGAATTGATCTCGTCGGGGGGCTTGCCAACCAGTGTCTTTCTCTATTACGGGACGAACAATGGCGGCAATAATGCCGCGGCATGGAGTAATAGTATTGCCATCGGTTTGCAGACGGGGTTGTTCGCGCAGACCATCAGCGGATTGTCATCAAATACAGTGTATTATTTCACTGCCGAAGCAACAAACCTGGAGGGATCGGCGTGGGCCACGCCGGTGCAAGCATTCACCACCGCCGCCTCCAATCCAGTGTCTGTTTATGTCCCAATGATGACTTATCATAATGATAATACGCGTTGGGGCGTGAACTCAAATGAAACGATTTTGACTCCGGCCAGCGTGAACACAAATGGATTTGGAAAATTGTTTTCGTATGCCGTTGACGGTTTTGTTTATGCCCAACCGCTGATCATGACCAACGTGAACATTCTAGGGAGGGGAACGCATAATGTCGTTTTTGTTGCGACGGAGCATAACAGCCTGTATGCCTTTGATGCCGATAATAACTCGGGCGTCAATGCCGCGCCGCTGTGGCAGACGAGTTTCATCAATCCGGCGACCGGAATCACCACGGTGCCCAGCGCCGATGTGCAAACGAGTGATATCACGCCTGAAATCGGCATCACCAGCACACCGGTCATCGACCCGGTAACGGGCACGATTTACGTCGAAGTAAAAACCAAGGAACCGGGACCGGTTTATGTGCATCGCCTGCACGCGCTGGACATCACAACCGGACTTGAGCGAACGAACTTTAACAGTCCCGGCCTCATTGCCTGCACTAATTACCTCGGGGCGGGCATTGGTGATAACGATGGCGAAACCCCCCCACATGTACTTTGGAATCCGTTGCGCGAACATAGCCGGCCGGCGCTCACCCTGTTGAACGGGGTGGTCTATTTGTCGTTTGCCTCCCATGGCGACAACCAGCCTTATCATGGATGGTTTGTCGCCTGCAATGCCACCAATGTCGCACAGCAATTGGGGGTCTTTAATGCCACACCCAACGGGGGCGGGGGCGGTTTCTGGGACGCCGGCGGCGGACCTTCCGTGGATGCTCAGGGTAACCTGTATTTTCAAAGCGGTAATGGCACTTTCGATGGTGGTGCAAACATCACCGCCACGAATGATTATTCGATGAGCTTGATGAAATTCGCAACCACGAACGGGATCACGTTGGTGGATTATTTCGCGCCATCGAACGCTGTCGCCTTGAGCGACGGAGATCAGGACCTTGGCTCAGCCGCGCCGATGATCCTACCGGATTCCGCCGGCAGCGCGGCGCATCCGCATCTGGTCGTGGGTGGTGGCAAAACCTCGCCGATTTATCTGGCGGACCGGGACAACATGGGACGCTTTAATGGGATCGGTGGCACCAACAATATTGTGCAGGAATTCTACTCCGGCCCGGGCGGAGACCGGGACGTGTCGCCGGCTTTCTTCGACAGCACATTGTATCTGATTGATTTGAACAACAAAATCGGCGCCTTTACCATCACGAACGCCACTTTCAATACCACGCCGGTTGAGACGCCTGACACTTATGAAAATAAAGGCGGCGCCACCGCTTGCCTGTCAGCCAACGGCACCAGCAATGCCATTGTCTGGGCGATTTACAATGCGGGCGGGGAAAGCCCGGCCAGTCCGTGCATTTTACGCGCATATAACGCCACCAACCTTACCCAGGAGCTTTATTCCAGCGACCAACTTCCCTTGCGGGATTCCGCCGGCGATGCGGTTAAATTCACCGTGCCCACGATCGCCAACGGCAAGGTATATGTCGGAGCACAATATTCTTTGACGGTTTACGGAATGGCTTCGGTTTTTGTGAATACTCCGGTGATCAGTCCTGCTGGCGGAGTCTTTACCAATTCGGTGACGGTCAGCCTGTCGGATGCAACGCCAGGAGCGTCAATTTATTACACGCTGGACGGCACCACGCCCGGGACAAATTCAATCCTCTACACCATTCCGTTTGAGTTGACGAACTCGGCGCCGGTCACTGCCGGTGCCTTTGCGGCAGGAGCCGTACCCAGTGGAACGGCCAGCGCAAGCTTCATCAATAGCTCCGCCGTCGGCGCCGGAACTGGGTTGCAGGGCCAATATTGGGCGAATACCACCAGTGAGGCTTTTCTTGCCCCCGGATTTGACGCCGCACCCACGTTGACGCGCGTTGATCCTGTCATCGACTTTAATTGGAGCACAACGCCGCCAGCGACCAACATCGGCCCTGATGCCTATGTCGTTCAGTGGACGGGCTCGGTGGAACCGCAATTCAATGAGGCTTACACTTTCTCCACGACCACGGACGACGGGGTGTTGCTATGGGTGAACGGACAATTGCTCGTCAATGAATGGGTGGACGAGCCGGTCACGACCTGGAGCGGCCAAATTACACTGGCGGCGCAGCAACGGTATAACATTCAAATGGATTATTATGAGGACGGAGGCGGGGCGGTAGCGCAACTGGCTTGGAGCAGTCCTTCGACCGGGCCGACGACGATCATTCCAGAGAGCCAGTTGTATCCGGTGACCAACCCACCGCCCTCGGTCAACCTGATCGCGCCAACCAGTAATGCAACCTATACGGCCAGCGCGAGTGTGACTCTTTCCGCCGATGCCGCCGCTCAATACAACAGCCTCAGTAGCGTGGCCTTTTACGCGAACACAACCCTGCTGGGCAGTGTGAGCAATCAGCCTTACACGCTCACCGCCACCGGATTGGCAGCGGGCAGTTACGCCCTGACCTCGGTGGCCACGGATGGTTCCGGTCTGACCAGCACTTCCGCGCCAGTGAATATCACGGTCAATTCAGCCAGCGGACAGCCTTACGGTCTGTCCAGCCTCATGCCGAGCCCGGCCTTCTTCAACATGCCAACGGTGACACCTGCCAACTTGCCGGGTTCCGTACCGACGGAGCTTTCAATGACCGGTGTGTTCAGCAACACGCCAGCCATGATCCCGACCAACGGACTGATTCCCTACAATCCGAATGTGCAGCTTTGGTCGGATGGCGCGACGAAGACCCGCTACCTGTCCGTGCCCAATACGGGCAGCCCCCTGACCTCCGCGGAACAGATCACTTTTGCGCCCACGGGCTCGTGGACCTTCCCGGCAGGCACGGTGTTTGTCAAAACCTTCCAACTGCAAACCAACACCAGCAATCCCAATTCACTTCGCCGACTGGAGACGCGCTTGTTGGTGCGCGACATCAACGGCGCGGTCTATGGCGTGACCTATAAATGGCGGCCGGACAATAGCGACGCTGACCTCCTCACCACTTCCAGCAATGAAAATATCGCCATCACGACACCCGGCGGAGTCGTGACGCAGACCTGGTACTATCCCAGTCCATCAGACTGTCTGACCTGCCATACGCCCGTGGCCAATTACGTGCTGGGACTGAGCACGCGCCAACTAAATGGAAATTTCACCTACCCTGCAACCGGGGTCACCGACAACCAGTTGCGGACTTTGAATCGTCTGGGCCTGTTAAACCCAGCCTTTGACGAGGCGGGTATCACCAATTTCGAGCAGATGTACGCACTGACCAACACCGCCGCCCCGTTGCAAAGCCGGGCGCGTTCTTATCTGGATGCCAATTGTGTTCAGTGCCATCAGCCCGGCGGGAGCGACCCAACTTTTGATGCCCGCTACGACACGCCGTTTACCAACCAAAACATCCTCTACGGCGTGTTGAGCAAGGGCAACCTTGGTTATGACAACGCTTTCGTGGTCGTGCCGGATGACGTCTGGCGCTCCGTGCTCTATGACCGAATTGACAGCGTAGACCCCGCGATCAAAATGCCGCCGCTGGATCGAAACACCATCGACACCAACGCCATCGAAGTGTTCGCGGCCTGGATCAATAGTCTGCCCGGCACCCCGGCAGAAGCGCCGCCAACCATCAACCCGCCGGGCGGTACTTTCGGCGGTTCAGCCTTGGTCACACTGGTGCCACCGGACCCCAATGCAACATTATATTACACACTGGATGGCACACTGCCGACCACCAATTCAACGCTCTATGGCGGCCCCTTCGCTCTGACAAACAGCGTCACAGTGGAAGCAAACGC
>Ga0302140_10009774_pt1 | contig 11874 bp, 10 predicted proteins | sample I_Bog_E1_1_FD_202095 | JGI IMG/M metagenome (GOLD analysis project Ga0302140, IMG submission 202095) | Peat permafrost microbial communities from Stordalen Mire near Abisko, Sweden - I_Bog_E1_1 | ecosystem: Environmental > Terrestrial > Soil > Wetlands > Peat | place: Sweden: Abisko, Stordalen...
ACGCCGCGGCTGGACTTGCCGATCTGCGTTTGTATCGCGATGGCACGGAGACACCGTATGTGGTTCACATGGCCGCTCTGGCTGTGGCTGCGCAGGGCGCGCTATCGCCGCTCAATAAGGGCTTGCAGGGCGGACAAACCGTGTTCGATGCCGAGTTGCCGGATGGACATTACAGCGATCTGGATCTCGATGTAAAGGCACAGAACTTTATTGCGACGGTGCAGGTTTCCGGAAGCCAGAAACAGGCGGGCGGCACTGGGACGAAGCTGGGGTCGTTCACAATTTTCGATCTTACCAAGCAGAGGCTGGGGCGCAGCACCGTGCTTCATCTGCCGGAGTCGGACTTCAAGTATTTGCATTTCAGGATCGCTGGGCCATTGTCGCCGGAGATTGTTACGGGATTATCGGTTGTGCGGTTGCCGGAGAGTGAACCACGCTATGTAACGGTGGCTGAGAACGCGCAGGTCTCGCGGAAGGAACACAATTCTGTTTTCGTGTTCACCGTCCCTGCGCATGTTCCGGTGGACCGGGTGGTGTTTGCGGCGGGCGCGCAACCGGCCCTGTTCAGCCGCGATGTGAGCATCCAGGTTGAGCCGATTCAGAAGACGCCGGCGACAGATTCGCCGCGATATCCGCAGATGGTCACGGGTTCCGGAAATCTGCTGCGCGTACACAGCGTGCAGAACGGCCACCGCATCGACGAGGAGCACTTGACGATCGATGCGCCGAGCGCGGATTTCGATACGCCTGCGAAGTGGACGATTACGATTGACAACGGCGACGACGCTCCGCTGACGGTCAAGTCGGTGCGCCTGCAAATGCTGGAGCGCGACCTTTGCTTTGAGGCGGCGGGGTCCGGCAATTACACGCTCTACTACGGTGATGGGGCGCTGGCGGCGCCGCGCTACGACTATGCAACGCTGTTTGCCCCGCAGGCCGATGCGGCCAAGGCGCAGGCGGGCGCGGAGTTGGCCAATGCAGCTTACGAGTCCCGTCCCGATGAGCGGCCGTTCACGGAAAAACATCCCGCTCTTTTGTGGACGGCGCTGGTGCTGGTGATCGGACTGCTGGGAGCGATTGCGCTGGGCAGCGTGAAGAAGACTATTGAAAGCAGCAAGTAAAGAACCAGAGTGGTGTCTGGAGGAGTTCGTGGCAATTGTTGGGGACCACTTGGTTTGCCACGAGCTTCCCGAGAAGCGGGTTCCCTTCGACGTTGCTCAGGGCAGGCTTTCGACTCCGCTGAAGTACGCTTCGCTCCCTATGAACAAGGCTGGTTGAGGGCTGAGGTCTCCCGCCCTTGCGCCAGAAAAAAGGCGCAAGAACGGGGCACGGGGCTTTTGTGGCAGATCCGGTACGGAGTTCATTCCTGGCGTAACTTGCAACGGCAAGTCAGGCTGCTCAGGATGACAGATTATTTGTTGATATGAACTTCGGGCTCAGGACACTAGTCGATAGTGAGGACAAGCTTGCCGAAGTGGGAGCCTTCTTCCATTCTTGCCAGGGCCTCGCGGGCCTGGGACCAATGGAAGTTTTCGCCGACGGGGCGCAGCACGGCCAGGGTAATGGCTTTGTTGAGGTCTTCGAAGTCCTGGCGGGAGCCGACGTAGATGCCCCGCAGGTGGACCTGTTTATGGAGGATGGTGGAGATGGGGAAGGGCGTCGGATCGGTGGCTCCAGAAAGTACGCCGACCTGGGCGATGGCTCCGCCGATTCTCAAAGCGCGCAGGGAGCGGGGAAGAGTGGCGACGCCACCTACTTCGACCACGAGGTCGACGCCTTGGCCGGCGGTTTCGTCGAGTGCCCAGCGGTCCCACTCGGGGGTTTCCTTGTAGTCGAGGCCGGCGTCGAGGCCTAGCGAATAGGCGCGTTCGAGTTTTTCAAAGCTGCTGGAAATGCCGATGACGCGGGCACCGCGGAGGCGGGCAAGCTGCAGGGCAAAGATGGCGACGCCGCCGGTTCCCTGGATGAGGACGGTGGCTCCGGGCTTGATGTCGCCTACGGATAGGGCGTTCCAAGCAGTAACGGCGGCGCACGGAAGAGTGGCGGCTTCCTGAAAGCTGAGGTGCTCGGGGATGGCCACCAGGCCGGATTCCTTGAGGACGATGTATTCGGTCAACATGCCGTCGATGTCGCCGCCGAGAGCGCGACGGGACTTGGCGGCGGTGGGTGGTCCGTCGAGCCAATTCTGCATGAAAATGGCGGCTACCCGGTCGCCGATCTTCCAGAGCGAGACGCCTTCTCCCACGGCTACCACTTCGCCGGCTCCATCGGAACAGGGGATGCGGGGAAGCTTCAATTTGGGGTTGTAGAGGCCTTTGACGACCAGCAAGTCCCGATAGTTGAAAGAAATCGCGCGGACCCTGACGAGCACTTCGCCCGCCTCGGGCGTGGGGGTGGGCTGCTCTACAAACTCCAAAGAATCAATGCCAAACGATGAAATCTGCCAAACGCGCATGAGAAAAACTCCAAGCTTGCGGAGGTTGAACTTCCTGTTTCGCGGGACGCGCTGCTACAAAGCCCCGTAGAATGAAGATATGGCTCGTGGATGGGAAAGTAAATCGGTGGAGGATCAGATGGCAAATGCACTGCAGCAAGCGGAGGTGGTCGCCGACAACGAGTTTGTCAGCGAAGACCAGCGACGTGCGGCGGACCAGGTCCGCACAGTGAAGGAACGGCAGAAGCAAGCGCTCCATCTGCAGCGGGAAAACATCCTTTCGCAGAAGACTTCGAATCCGTCGCGGCGGACTGCATTGGAAGCGGCTCTGGCGCAGATTGAGGCGCAAATCGGGGCCATGGAGTAGCCGAATTGCGGTTTGGCGGTTTCCTGGGAATACAGCCGGTAGGCCCGAGATTGAATTTGCACTGGCCGGGCGGGTTCTGAATCGCTGAAACAGCCGGTGCCGGCATCTGCATGGGCATCCCCGCGCAAATAGAGGGCGCTCCCGTCTCGTGCGTCTGGCATGGAATCTAAAGTAAATGGTGCGGACTTCCGATGATGAGGAAGAGACGGAGTTGTGCTTCTTCGTTTTCGAGGAGACTCATCGATGGATGTCAATGAGGCAATTCAGGCGCATGCGCATTGGAAGGGGAAGCTGGCGGCGTACATTGCCAAACCCAACCACAGTTTGAATGCGGACTCGCTGTCGCGGGACAACGAGTGCGAACTTGGAAAATGGCTTTATGGCGAGGGGCGCAAGCAATCCGGCTGGGCGGGGTATGCGCAGCTAATCTCGGACCATGCGCGTTTCCACAAGGCCGCCGGAGAGATTGTGAGGAAGGCCGACGCAGGCGAGCGCATGGAAGAATCCGTGTCGCTGGGCGGGAAGAGCGAGTATAGTTCGGCTTCCAGCGCGGTGGTTGGGTCTCTCATGAAACTGATGCGCGAGATCGGCAAGTGACTTTTCACTCCAAGGCTACTCACCGCCGAGTGGGTTGATTAGGTTCTATCCCTCGCGGTGGAAGAGCAGCGAGTTGGCCTGGTGGATGGAGGTTATGCTGACGCGGGCGATATTAACGTGCGCCGGACGGCTGGCGGCCCAGACGATAGCCTCGGCAACGTCTTCCGGCGAGAGCGGCGTCAGTCCCTTGTAGACCTTTTCGGCGCGCTCTTCATCGCCGTGAAAGCGGACCAGGCTGAAGTCCGTCTCAACCATTCCAGGGTCGATGCTGGTGACACGGACCGGGCTTCCAAGCAGGTCTTGGCGCAGGCCGTCGTTGATGGCGCGCTCGGCGGCCTTGGTGCCGCAGTAGACGGCTCCGTTGGGGTAACTGATCTCTCCGGCTGTTGACCCGAGGTTGACGATGTGCCCGCGGCCACGGACCACCATGCCGGGAATAACAGCACGCGAGACATAGAGCAATCCCTTGACGTTGGTGTCGATCATCTCGTCCCAGTCGTCAATCCTGCCGGTATAGAGCTTGTCCAGGCCACGGCTAAGGCCGGCGTTGTTGACCAGGATGTCAATCTCAGCCCACTCGGCCGGGAGTGAGTCGATGGCGTCCTGGACGGCTCGATAGTTCCGAACATCGAGGTCGATGGAGTGGACTGCGGCGGCGCCTCGCTCCATGGCAAGCGAGGCAACCTGCGACAGTTTGACAGTGCGCCGTGCGGCCAGCAGCAGACGGGCGCCGGCGGCGGCGAAGGCCAAAGCAGTGGCCGCGCCAATGCCGGCGCTGGCCCCGGTGATGAACACAATTCTTCCTTTGAGGCTCATGTTTCTATCTTAGTGTGAAATCCGCGGTGTTTGTCAGAGAGCGGGATCACAGTTCTTGAGAAAGATTTCCGCGCTGTTGCGCCATGCGGTACTGGCCGACAGCCCAATCCTCATTGCCCAGCCCCGATCTTTGGATCTCAGCAAAGACTTCGGCCAGCGTGTCTGCAAGTGAGACCGACGTGTGACGGGCGGCGGCGGCTTCACGGAGCAGGCGGAGGTCTTTCGCGCCCAGATCGATGTTGGCGCCGGCGTCTCTGGGCGGATGAAGCATGACCTTCCCGTAGGCGGCATAAAACGGGGACTGGAAGAGGGCGCTGTTGACCGTTTCAAGGAAGATTGCGGGATCGATACCCTGCCCCGCGGCGAAGACGAACGATTCGCCGAGCGAGTGAATCATGGCGCCGATGAGGAAGTTGCCACCCAGCTTGAGCGCATGGGCCTGGCGCGGCTCCGGGCCAATGACGGAGAGGCCGCGGGAGAGTGGTTCAAGCAGCGGGCGGGCAGCGGCGATGGCCGATTCCTCACCGGCGGCGACGATCCAGAGGCGGCCTTCTTCTGCCACGTTGGGGCGGCCAAACACGGGAGCGGCAACAAAGCGCTGGCCGCGGCTTTGGTGCTCGATGGTGAGCCTCTCGGAAAGCGCAACGCTGATTGTGGAGAAGGCGATATGCAGCGCGCCGGGCCTTAGCGCTTCGAGCACGCCTGCGGAGCGATCGTTCTCGGGGCCGAAGAGTACTGCTTCATTGGCCGCGTCATCGAAGAGCATGGTGAGCACGGCGTCGGCAGATTGCGCTGCTTGCGCAGGAGTGGCAGCGAGTGTGGCTCCCTGAGCGGTAAGCGGCTCGGCGCGGCTGGGTGTGCGATTCCAGACGGTCAGTCGATGGCCGGCCTGAAGCAGCCGGCGCGCCATGGGCATACCCATTTTGCCGAGTCCGAGAAAGGCGATCTTCATTGCGGCGTTCCTTCGAACCGTGGGCTAAGTCCATTAACGCGTGACCTGGCGCTTTAGGGTTCGTGGTCTCCCACCCTTTCGCCAGAAAAAACGCGAAAGGATGGGGCATGGAGCTGGAATAAGTACAAACGGTCCCAGACCTAATTCACCGTGACAACGAACGTGGTTGAGACTGCCGTGACTGTGGGATCTCCGGTTCCACTGACGGTGAACGTATAGGTACCGGCTGTGGTTCCCCCTGCGGTGTTTCCAGCCGGAGCTTGCCAGAAGTCTCCGCAACCTGCCATGCCGCCGAGAGCCACGATCAGGACAGCAGCACCCAGCATCGACCGCCAACTGCGCCGCCGGGCCGGAATCCCCAGGAAGACCAAGAAGGCGAGGACCGCGCCGCTGCCGACGCCCATCCATTCCCGGCCTTTGTGATGAGGATCAGGCCTTGCGAACTGGCTGGTGGTGGCTGCGGTCGACGTTACTGTGGCCGTGACGGTGCCGCTGGTGGCGCTGGAGGTCAACGACACGGTCGAGCTTGAGAGGGAGCAACTGGGCGCGTCCGTCACGCTGGAGGGGCTGGATGTGGTGAGCGAGCAACTGAGCGTGGCGGTCCCCACGTAACTATTCGATTCGCTCACGGTGATGGTTGACGTGGCCGAGGTTCCGGGTGCAACGGAAGCCGGCGTGGTGGCAGAAAGCGTAAACGTGCCGGAGCCGGAGGTGGCTCCTGTCACCGTTACAGTGGTCGCGCCTATTTCGGTGGAATAGGTCGAGTCACCGCTGTACCTGACCGTGAGAGCGTCGGTTCCAGCAGTAAGGCTGTTGGCGGGAATCGTAAAGGTATAGGCCCCGGATGAAAGCGTCTCCGCCGATGACGTATAGCTGCCGGAGAGCGCCACTGTTCCGGTTGGGGTAGCTCCTCCGCTGGGTGTGGAAGCTACCGTGACCGCAACACTCAGAGCGGAATTCACAGGCAAGGTGGTTGGAGTCGCTGTTACGGTGACCGTCACGGCCGCTGTTCCGGCGGCTGTGTCGCCCGGCCAGGCATTTACGACGTTGGCAACATTCAGAGAGCCGAGGCCTGTGGCCTGGTCGTATCCCACACCCGCGCTGTAGCTGGGGAGGATCCCAACCAGATCCCCGGAGTGGGCCGCCGTGCAGTCGGGCGATAGAATGCCTGCAGTTGCCGGATTGCCCTCGGTGGCTCCGTAGTCGCATGGGACGGCGGTGGTTCCGGAGTCGATGTCGTTGAAGTAGCAACCATTGCTGTTGGTGGTTTTCTCTGCAACGCAGTCCGAGTAGGTCTGTTTGGAAGCCAGTGCGTAGAGTGCGGCATTGGGGTTGCCCTGAGCCTTGCCGGCTTTCTGATCGATCAGCGCCATTACGCCCGCCATTGCCGGTGACGAAACCGAAGTCCCGCCAACTTCAAGGGAGGTTGGCTCGCTGGTGGTGGAGTATGTGCAGGACGCGACGGCGGAAACACAAATCAGGTAGGCACTGCTGGACACATAGCCGTCGGAGGCGAAGAAGGAAACATCGGGGAGATCGCGCACTCCATCGCTGGGAATGCCGGCGACGCCTGTCTGCCAACTGGGCTTGGGCCAACCGTCTTTGACCAGGGTGATGGAGCCGTTGGCCGTGCCCGTGGTTGTGGTGGAGGCAGCGCAACTGGCTACGGTGTTGCCATCGTTGACCACGCAGCCGCTGGCGCCACCGCCTCCGCCAACCGTATCGACAAAAAAGGAGAGGTTGGCGCCGCCGCTGCCTGTATTCACTGTCTGCCAGTTCTTGTAGACAAAGTTGCAGCCGCTCTCCGGATCAGTCACACCGCCAACGTTCCCGGCATCTGTACTGGTGGCCCAGTTCTCGAGATAGGTCACAGTGAGGGGGTTAGCGCAGGTGTCGTCCCAGGGAACCTCCGGCACGTACCCGATTGCGCTGGACCCATTGGCAGCGTTGGTCGAGTTCCAATAGGGCGCGGCCGTGCATTCTGTCGTGGATGCCAGGGAACACCAGTTGAAGTCTGTGCCGCCGACTGCCGTGTTGTACGGGGTGGACGCAAGGCCATTGACGGCAAGACCGTATTGAGCGGAATACGGATTCCCGGCTGCGATACTGGCGCCGTCATCGCACTCGGCTGAACCTCCATCGCCCGAAGAAACGAATACGGCAATCCCTTCTGAAGATGCGCTCTGCCATAGGTTGTAGTACTCCACGTTGCCGGCTGTGCCTTGGAAGAGTTCGCACCCGCCGTAGCTCACGTTCATGATGTTCGCCGTTTTATTTTGGACGATATAGCTCTCTGAATCGTAAAGAGCATCGTCCGATGACGAGGCTGGATACGATGCGACCAGCACGATGTTTGCGCCCTTGGCGATCGATCCGGACCACTCAACATCCAGCGTGTTCTCGATCAGGTCGTCCACGGTGCAGAGTCCAGCGGAATCCGGGCAAACTGTCAGAGGCTGCTTGTTGCCGGAGATGACCGTTGGCTGGTCCGCCGAAGTGTAGGCCGGAAGACCGAAGGTGCTACGGAACGTGGTCACGTCAGAAAGCACGATGTCGCTGGTTCCGGCGATGGCGATGGTTTGGCCGGCGCCATCGATGGGAGTGCTGGCATTCCAAAGTGGAAGGACGTTGTAGATGGTGGCGAAATCGTAGGGCACAACATCTTCAACCAGGTAGGCATTGGTGCCGGTGCCGGCAGGTACGCTGATGCCGAATTGCGGCCTGGGCGCCGAAGGCCTCGATTTGGCATTCCCCGCTACGGATTCGGCATTCACAGTCGATTCGGCTGAGGCATTCGTTGGGCGCAGCCATTTTCCAGTTTGCGAATTCCGGGTCACTATGTTGCCCGTCCGATGAAGAGGCCGCGCAAAGAAGTCATGCAGCGACTTGACGCCGATCACTGTGGGTGTCAGCGCGGCGGGAATCCGCGGGTCGCTCATGTTGCCGATATGCTGAATGCCCCTCACTTCAAGGTTGTGAATCTCGGTATGGAAGGTACTCTCTGCTTGCTCCGCAGTGCCGCTGAAGCGGATTGACAATCGATCTTTGGTTACTTCGCCAATCGAAAAGCCGTGCCCGGTGAGCCAATTCGAAATGGTGGCAATATCGGCCATGGACGGGCCGAATTCAATGCCCACCTGTTCCGGAGTGAGCCACTGATGGAAGTTCGGTGAGCCGGGCGTGTACTGGCTCTCCACGAACTTGTCGAAGGCGGCTTGCTGCTCCGGACTGCGGCTCAACACCAGGATCAGGTCGGTCATGGGCAGATCCGGACTTACGCGGCCCCGGTCGGTCTTGGCATCGGCAAGCGGGTGCGTGTTGCCCGCGAGCGTGACCAGGTCGTTTTCGTCGATCGGGTTGACGATCCGGACTGACGGTGCGACAGCCTGAGCCATTGCCGCTGCTCCGCACAGCAAAGGAAAAGCCAATGCCAGCAAGGAGAGGGAGCGCATCGAACGCATGGTGTTTTTCCTTTTTCTTTGTGGGCAGCCTGAAACATCTCCGCCGGAAACAGCAAGGGAATCATGAGGATTGCTTGAACATGCCATCTGACTGATGGTCTACCGCTGCCAGTATGAGAGTCAACAGCCAGAGGAACAAATTCTCCTTCTGCCTGGTTTGGGCACGCTGAGAACCGAAAGATCTTGAACGAAAAGACGCGTCGGCAAGCGGATGCGCTCATCAGCGGAATCGCTTGGTTGGGAAATTGGCTTTCGTCCCCGGTTCGAGCCGCGCCCTACGGGGCGGCAGATTTGGCTGGAATGTGTTCCCAGGGGTGCACTTCGCTTCCCCTGGGCTATTCTCATTCCTTCCCTCCGGGAAGAAGACAAAGAGATCGTCTTTAGGGTTGAACCGCTAAACTGAATGCACCATGCTGCGAACCGCAACCGCAACCCGCTATGTGCTTCCGCTGCGCGAAGGGGGATCGTTGCCTGCGATTGTGGAGGCGGACGACTTGGGGATTTATGTGACCAAGTTTCGCGGGGCGGGGCAAGGGGCCCTGGCGCTGGTGGCGGAACTGGTGGCGGGAGAGATTGGGCGGACGCTGGGTTTGCGCGTGCCCGAGCTGATTTTCATCGAGATCGATGCGGCCCTGGGGCGGAATGAACCGGATGCCGAGATACGGCAACTGCTGAAAGCCAGCGTGGGGCTGAACCTGGCGCTCGATTATCTGCCGGGGTCGACGATGTTCGACGTCGCGGCACGAGATGCGGTGAGTGCGGAGGAGGCGTCGCTGACGGTGTGGTTCGATGCGTTCACACAGAATGTGGATCGTACACCGCGGAATGCGAATCTGCTCATGTGGCATCGCAAGCTCTACCTGATCGACCACGGCGCTGCGCTTTATTTCCACCACAACTGGGAGACGATGCCGCAGAAGGCCGAGTCGCCGTTCCCTGAGATTGCGCAGCACGTGCTGCTGCCATGGGCATCGCGGATCGAGGCTGTTCGAGCCGATGCGCATCACAGGCTGACGCGCGAGGTATTTGTTGAGATTCTGGAGCAGGTTCCAGATGCGTGGCTGGAGTCCGTGTCCGTAGGAGCGACGGCTGCGGAGAAGCGTGTGGGTTATCTCGAATTCTTTTTGAAGCGGCTGAAGGCTGCGGAGAATTTTGAACAGGAGGCGATGAAAGCTTATGCCCGCCTCGTTTGATTACACCGTCATTCGCGTTGTGCCGCGCGTGGAGCGGCAGGAGTTTATCAACGCCTGTGTTGTTGTTTTCTGCCTGGAACAGCGATACCTCGGCGCGCGCATCCATCTTGATGAGCAGCGGCTGAAGGCGCTATGGCCGGAAGTCGACGTGGAGGTTGTGCGCGCACACCTGGAGGCGATCCCGCTGATCTGCGCGGGAGACGAGAGCGCGGGGCCGATTGCAAAGCTGTCGCAGCGGGAGCGGTTCCACTGGCTCAGTGCACCGCGCAGCACCATCATCCAGCCGTCGCCAGTGCATACGGGAATCTGCGATGAGACGGGCGGGGTGTTGGAACGGCTGGCAAAGCAGTTCCTTGGGTAGTAGTCAGCCAGTGCGGGAACCATTTGAATTCGCGGTTTCCCAGGTCTCAAAATCTAGAGCCTTCGACAAGCGCAGGACAGGCTCTGGGCACCCGGCAGGGGCTAAAGCCCGCACTTGTTTTGCAGCCTTTGCGGCACGACTAAAGTCGTGCCCTTTCAAAACTCATCTCAAGGCGAAAAAAACAGGAGCGGGCAACTGCGCCGCTCCTGTTATTGAGGCTCAACCAAGTGGTGGGCAATGGCGAAGAGGGCAAGTTCAAGGCGGGTGGAGACACCGGTTTTATCGAAGATGTTGGAGAGATGGCGTTTGACGGTTTCTTCGCTGAGTGTGAACTGTTTGGCGATGTCGCGGTTGGAGCAGCCTTCGACGATGCAGCCCACGACTTCGAGTTCACGCGGAGTGAGCCCGTAAGTCTTGCGCTGTGGTACGACGGCCTGCTGCATGAGGTCGTGCAGGGCGGAAACCAGGTTGACGACGCGTTTGCCGCCGATCCAGTAATCGCCGCCATAGACGGTGCGAATCGATGTCTGCAGGTGGCTGGCAAGGGCATCTTTGAGCACAATGCCGCGAGCGCCGATGTGCAGGGCTTCAATGATCTGCTGGGTGGTGATGGTTGAGGTGAGCAGAAGTATTTTCACCGTTGGCGTGCCACTCATGATGGCGCGCATGGCTTCGAGGCCGGGCAGGCGCGGCATTTGCAGGTCGAGCAATAGAATGTCGGGCTCGAGCTCAAGCGTCTGGGTGATAGCCTCGTCGCCGTCAGTGGCGTCACCGACCACGTCGAAGCCGTCTTGTTCGGAGAGCATGTTGCGCACGCCGATTCGGACTACAGGATGATCGTCGGCCAGTACAATGCGGATTGGCTTGTCCACGAGAAGGGCTAACCTCCAGTGCCTTTTGCTACTTATAGCTTCAATTCAGCATCCAGCATACGCTGCAGGTTGACGGCGGCGGCGCGCAAATCGGCAAGGATGACGGAACTGTTATCCGATTGGTTAACGTTGGAGATCTCGAGTGCCCCGGATTCGATCAATTCGCCGAGGCGTGCCACCTGTAAAGCCCCTGCCATGGCCCCGCCCCCCTTGATTGCATGGCCCAGGCGGCGCGTCTCAGCCCATTCACCTTTGGCAATGGCGTCGGCGATAGCGGAAGTGCGGCGGCCGAGGTCGGCGACAATGGCTTCGTAGATCTGGCGGACCGCCTTGTCCGGCATCATTTCGCGAAGCTGGGCCAGGGTTTCGGGATTGACGATTGTTTCTTCCGGGTCGAGGCCGGGCTCGGCAGGGGGATGCAAAAGCGCCTCCTGCTCTTCAATGAGCCTGGTGAGAGCGTCAGGCGGAAAGGGCTTGAGAAGAAATCCGTCGGCTGCGGCAAGGACCTCTTGCGGCGTGCTGCTGGCGCTGATGACATAAAGTCTGGCCGGGCTGCTGGCGCGCAGTTTTTCTATCAGCGGGAGCCCACTCAGGCCGGGCATTTGGACGTCCATCAGGATGATGGCGGGTACGCAATCATTGCCGGCGAGAAGCGCCAGTGCTTCAGATCCTCCAGCAGCGGTATGGACGGGATAGCCGCTCATGGTCAGGACTGTGGCCATCACCTCGCGGCTCACCATGTCGTCATCGATAAGGAGCACCGTGGGATGATCGTTCTGGGTGATGAAGTCGAGCATACGTACAGTGTTGCACTCCTTGAG
>Ga0302140_10009776_pt1 | contig 11872 bp, 8 predicted proteins | sample I_Bog_E1_1_FD_202095 | JGI IMG/M metagenome (GOLD analysis project Ga0302140, IMG submission 202095) | Peat permafrost microbial communities from Stordalen Mire near Abisko, Sweden - I_Bog_E1_1 | ecosystem: Environmental > Terrestrial > Soil > Wetlands > Peat | place: Sweden: Abisko, Stordalen...
CTGCTTATCGCAGTGCGCCGTCAGCCTGGTTACTGGGTGCGGCGGCGCTGTTGTTTGCATCGGTTGCCCTGTTGGTGCCGATGGGTTGGGGCTGGGGAGCGGTGGCGGCATTGCTTGGGCTCGATGTTGCGATGATTGCGGTGGTGATTGCATGGGGACATGCCGGAACATTGGAACTGAAGCATCAGCTCGCACTTGGCGCTGGTGCGGCGATGGCGTATGGATGGCATGCGTTCCTGCAACACCCGGCAGTTGGGCAGTTGGACGCTAGTGTTCGGGTTGGGAATGTGGTCTTTCTTCTTGGAGCGATTTTGTTGATCTGGTTTGCGGCAAAGCGGACTAATGCATCCCTTTGATGAGACTGCGATGAATGGGGCACGGAGCGTTTATCTGACGGTCGAAGTGCTTCTTTATTGAATGCGCTCGAAGCGGAAGCCGGCTTCGCGCAGGGCGTGGCTGATGGCGGTGATGTGGGTTGCGCCGCGGGTTTCCAGCGTTACGTCGATCGCGGTTTCGCCGATGCTGACGCCGTAATAGGCGCGGTTATGAAGGACTTCTACAATGTTGGCGCGCTCGCGGGAGAGAATGGTTGTTAGGGCCTGGAGTGCGCCGTGACGGTCTTGCAGATAGACGCGGACGCGCAGCAGGCGGCCGTCTTTGACCAGGCCGCGCTCAATGATCTTGGCCAGCAGGCTGACGTCGATGTTGCCGCCGCTGACCAGAACGACAGTGCGGCGATGGCGAAGGTTGGTCTTGGACTGGATGACCGCTGCCAGGGCGGCTGCTCCGGAACCCTCGGCAAGAGTCTTTTCCTGCTCGAGCAGCATGAGGATGGCGCTGGCGATTTCTTCGTCGTCGACGGTGACGATTTCATCGACGTAGCGATTGACGAGCGGAAGAGTTATGTCGCCGGCGCGGCGGACGGCAATTCCGTCGGCGATGGTGGCCTCAGGAGCGATGACGATGGGTGCCCCAGCCTCGCGCGCGCGGAGCATTGAGGGCAGCTTCTCCGGCTCAACCCCGATGATGCGAATTTTGGGGTTGGTCTCCTTGAGGGCGCAGGCTATGCCGCCGATGAGGCCCCCACCCCCGATGGGAACGACGGCGGCTTCGATGTCGGGAACCTGCTCAAGGAGTTCCAGGGCGATGGTTCCCTGGCCGGCAATGACCTCGGCATCGTCGAAGGGATGGATGAATGCGCGGCCCTCTTCCATGCGGCGCCGCAGGGCCTCGTCGCAGGCCTCGTCATAGCTTGCGCCGTGGAGAATGACCTCGGCTCCGAAAGCACGCGTGGCGGCGACCTTGACCTGGGGTGTGGCGAGCGGCATGACGATCTGCGCGCGTATGCCGCGTGCAGCGGCGTGGAAGGCTACACCCTGGGCGTGATTGCCGGCGCTGGCCGCGATAACGCCGCGGTCGCGTTCGGTCTTGCTGAGGGTGAGCAGTTTGTTGAGCGCGCCACGCTCTTTGAATGACCCTGTGCGCTGCAGGTTCTCAAGCTTCAGGTGAAGCGGCAGGCCGGTGAGCTCGGAGAGATGATGGGAGAGCTGGCAGGGCGAGACGTGAATGGCATCGCCGATGCGCGCGCGGGCGGCCTGGATGCTGGTAAACGAGACGGATTCCAACAGATATTCTCCTTGAGACGATGCGAATGAGATGAATAAAGGGAAATGATGAAAAGCCACCAGCCGCAGTTGCGGGTGGTGGCCTGGAGGACGCTCAAATGCTACCGCTTGGTCAGGCTTCGATTCCCGCTTGCGCAATGGGGTTGGTAATTCGGATGGTGGGAACAGACGGAGCCGCATGCCGGACGGGGAGCAGGTTCGCGTTGGCTCTGGAAGGGTGCATGACCTTGATCGAAGTAGAACAGAGGGCGCGGAGGGCGTCAAGGGATCGGAAGATCCGGTGCTGGTTGGTCGTGAAGGAAAGATCCCTCAGGAACTAAACCTGACCGTCCTATTCGGACTCGGTTAGCGTTTGCTCGGAGGTGTGAACCTTGAATTCAGATAGCGCCTTGCGCGCCGCCCGCACTTCCGTTGCGAGTACCTTCAATACATTGAGCGTCAATGACGGTTCGGCGCGCATCAGTTCCTCAAAATCATCGCGCGACAGGAAACTGACATCGGAGCCTTTACGAGCCTTCGCCGTTAAGGTGTAGGGTTCATTTCCAATAATCGCGGGCAAGCCAAGCAGGGAACCGGCGGTGGCACGGAGGCACATTACAACTTCACCAGCTTCTGAGGTCATGATCAGGGCAGCTTCTCCACCGCGGAGAATGTAGACACCAATGGGAGGTTCGCCCTGGCGGAACAGAACCTGATCAACGCCACAGGCAACCTGCCGGGATTTCTTGTTGAGTGCCTCAATCAGATTGCTATCGGCAACGAATGCGAACGATTCCTGGTCCATTCAAAAATCCCCTTATGCGGCGGCCGGAACGAGTAGTTGAACGGGCCTCGATGAAGCTTCGGAGAACAGATCATTTCATCCATCGGAGTCTCGGAGATGTGATACCAGTCACATTTCGTGTTGGATGCGGAGTTCTTGAGTGGACGTTGTGCACCTCGCAAAAAGGCTGTTCTTGACCTGTCAGCATCAGAACAGGCCTCTGGACTCTTATGTTTAAGCCGGCTCAGGGGTTGGACCGGCTGTACGGATCACGCTCAGGACGGTGATATCGTCCTCCTGGCCGAAGCTTCGGGCCGCCTCCGCTATTGCGCTCGCTGGCTCGTTGCTGATGGCTCGAGCGCGATCGAAGCCGTAGAGCTCGCCTTGTGAGTTGGTGGCTTCGACGACGCCATCGGAAACAAAAGTCAGGCGGTCACCGGGAGCGACCTGGCTGCGAGTCTCGGCATAGCTTGGTTCCGCAACAATGCCGAGGGGCAGGCCGGGCTCGACCACCATTTCCTCGCCGTTGCGATACGGAGCGGGATTGCCGGCGTTGGCGATGGCCATGGCTCCGTTTGCGGAAATGAGCGCCGCGCAGCAGGTGACGAACCCGCCAATCCGGCCATAGACCGCTTCGTTCAGATGGGCCAGAACCTCCGCTGGCTTGCGCGAGTGGCAGCCAGGCAAAGCTCCCATGATCGCGCTAACAGTCATCGCCGCTTTCAATCCCTTCCCGCTGACATCGCCGACAACGACCAGCACACTGCCGTCGAGATCGGGAAAGACGCGGAAGAAGTCTCCGCCAACCTGCCTTGCCGGTGTGTAGACGCTCTCGATTTTGAACCCGGGAATATCCACCGCCGGGACAACCAACCGCTCCTGCACCTCGCGGGCGGCCTCGAACTCGACGCGCAACTCGTCTCTCGCCCGCCAAGTCTTCCAGGCGCTGCGGCTGAGGAGGGCAAAGATGGCCACATCGCAGACGAAGTCAGCCAGGGCAATCGGGTGCTCAGAAAACGGACCCAACCTGACAGTGAACGACAAGATGCCCGTGTTGTTCAGCAAGGATATTGCCGGGTTTGTGAGAAGGGCCAATGCAAGCAGCGGGTTGGTTCTCCTCGTCAGGATCGCCCAGACATTAACTGCAATGAGCAGGGGTTCGAAGATTAAGTCCGCGGGGAGAATTGCCAGCGTTGACCAGTGGGCAATCGCAGTTGGAGTTGTTGACAGAATCGGAATCAACAATGACAGGTTGAAGACCACGGCAGCAGCCTGGCCGAGACGTTTCAGCCGGGGAGCACGCAGACGATGAACGGTCCAGTTCAGCTCGACGAGGGCAACCATAAACATCGTGAGCGGTACAAAAAACACCAGCGCCCCCACTGAAAATGGAAGCCGATCGACTCCTGGCAGGCTGGAATTCCACGCAAGCAGGACGAGTGCCTGTGGAATCATCACGCAGGCGAACACCAGCAAATCGCGCTCGCCGGTCCATCGCCACGCGACTAGCATTCCAATGCCCAGAATGGCAATCCCGACGTTCAAAGCCAGGTTCAGTCCGTCCGCGTACAGTTCGGTCGAATGATCGGCGCGTCGGGCAAGCAGCAGACTGCGGGTTTGATCGATGGAAATCTGGATAATTCCAGGATTGGCGGGCCTGCGCAAATGCGGAGGGCACCAGATTCGAAGCGCGACCACGGCTGTCTTACCCGGAGTTGCAGCAGTCGCCGGCAAGGAAAAAATCGCATCCCGCTGGCGAATGTCGGATTCAGCGTGAGGCGGAAGGCTGCCCTGACGGCCAGCCAGCGCACCGCCCACATAGATTTCGTCTGACAGGTTGTAAGGGAGGCCCCCCAAATTGAAGTCCCGCGAGCTGCGGACGGCGAGTGGGACGGAGGCGTCGCTGCTCACCGGGATGCGGAAACGGAGCCAGATGAAGCCATCGTAGTAGAAAGGCGGCATGGGCCATTGGCCTTCCTTGGCGACGGGCCAGGCGTTGTCGTCGAAGTTGGGATTGGCCCAGCCGAGCTTGCCCTCCGGGTCGTCGCCGAAGTGGTAGCGAACGGGCGTGACGGTGGGATCCTGCTGCGCGTGACAGAGGAGCCCTGCCGAGCTTGCGGAAAAAATTGTGAACAGGACCAGGAGTCCTGACATGCGGGGAAGCATGCGTAAATGATACCCCGCTGTTGTGTTGCGGGTTAGTGGACGGCCATTCGAAGTGTTATGGCTGGTTTATGAGGGGATTCCGGGGGCGGCGGTCTTTGGCGGCAGGCCGCGTGAGACTAGCCTGACCACGGCGAAGGCTATGCCTTCGTAAAGAGCGAAGAGGCCGAGCGCGAAGATGGCGCAAAAGACCATGATGCCGGCGGCAGACGCAATCATGTCGTGGTCGAATTGATTCGCCTGATGGGTGAGGAATGCTTCGCGTCCGAGGCGGAGCCACTTTTCGTGGTCCATGTGGATGAACTGCCCGAAGAGCGAGCCGAAGGCCAGTGCGAGAAGAAACTTGACGACAAGCTTGGATTTCATGCCGAAAGCATACACCCGATTGCGATGTATTGGCAGGAGGAGGTCATTCGACGCTAGAAGATCTCGCCCAGCTTTTGGAAGGAATCGAGCTCCAGCAGGTGCTGGCCTTCGGGGGCTGGGTCCAGGTCGGCGTGCTCCAGCACCCATGTGTCTTTGTGAAAGAGGAAGACGGCGTGCAGGCCCGCGGCCAGGGCGGGGTTGATGTCGCTCTTGATGCTGTTGCCGATCATCCAGCTGGTGTGCGGCGCAAGCTCGTGGCGATGGATCACTTCGCTGTAAGTGGGGGGATCTTTTTCGGCGACGATTTCGACGGCGGAGAAGTGAGGGGCGAGGCCGGAGCGGGCTAGCTTGCTGGCCTGTTCGGCCTGGTCGCCCTTGGTCATGAGGATGAGGCGATGACGGGCGGCTAATTCGGCCAGGGTTTCGGCTACGCCAGGGAGAAGCTGGATCTCCTGCTCTTCGATGGAGCGGGCAAAGGCGAGAATCTGCTGCACCTTTTCTTCAGTAACTGGCGTGGGGCTGAGGCGGTGAAAGCATGTAACCAGCGAGCGCGTGAAGCTGGTAAGGCCGTAGCCGTGGGCGAGGATGGTTTCGCGCTCGACGGCGTTAAGGGCCTGGCGGACCTGGGCGGGGGTGTACTCGTGGTGGTTGAGATAGCCGATGAAGGCGGCGATGGCGCGCTCGAAGTAGATGTTGTTTTCCCATAGGGTATCGTCGGCGTCGATGAGCAGGGTTTGGCCGGGAGGGAATTGGGGCATGGGGTTATGGTAACCAAACGATTTCGACTATTGCTGCGCTTCCGGCAGTGTGTATTCGAAGTTATAGGAGAGCTTGCCGGGCGCGTGAACGATGGTCATGGTCCCGGAGATGCCTGCGAGCGCCTCTGTGCCGGAGCCGGGGACTACGGAGACGGTGAGCTGAAGCTTGCCCTGGTCCATGACGCCGAGGTGCTGGAGAGCGAAGGAGCCGGCGCGGCCTTTGAGGGTTCCGGTGACGTGCTCGATGGCGACGTAGCCTGCGCTGCCATTTTGGGGGTCGCCGGAGCCGAGCATTTCGCCTTTGCTGGTGGCGTCAAGATCACCGTGATATTGCTTTGAGAGGGCGTAGCGGCCGATGGCGGCGCCACCGGTCGAGTCGTCGGGCGGAAGCGGGGTGGTCTTTGCTTCGAAGGTTCCTTCGGCATGACGGGTCATGACAGGGTCCTTTCTGAGGGGCGTTGAGGACGGGGCCTGGGGATGCGCCGTCTGGAGCGATACACACAGGCAGGCGCCGAGAATCAGATTGCGTATCAGGACTGGGCGCGACTTAGGCATGGCATTCCCTTACTGCTTTGGTTGTGCTGCTATCCACTGCTTCAGATTCGGTTCCTGAAGGGAGCGTAGTTCGATGCAGCCGTCGATACGTTCGAGGGCATGTTTCAGGGCCACGCCGGTGGCAGCGACTTTGTGTGTGGAGAAGAAGTCCTTCACCTCGTCGCGGGCATCGGCCGAGCAGAAACTGCCTGTTGAGCCGACGACCCAGGAGCCTGTTGCGGTGGTGAACTGGGCCTGGACCTTGTCCCAATTGGCCTGAATGTATTTCCAGGCCTGGTCGCGGGTCTCTTCGGCACGAAGGGCGCCGGCAATGAGGCCGGCCGCGTCCTGATTGCGGACTTTGCCGGAGACGGCGTAGTCGAGGGAGCGTTGAACCAGCGCGGGGTTCTGGAACACTGCCAGCAGGAACAGCGTGGTTTCCTGAAACTCCGGATTGGTTGAAGTTTCGTGGAGTTTCTGCAGCCGGTCGAAGAGAGCAGCGTCGCCGTTTCTGGCCGCAATGAATAGCGCTGTCTGGCTGAGGGTTGGATCGGCCGAGGCCGGATCGTTGAGATACTTTTCGGCGATCTGACGGGCCTGAGCAAGAACGGCTGGGTCCTGACCGTAATAGCCGAGGACGCCGAAAAGCTCGGAGCGTAGTTTACGCGTGGAGGTTGAATCGCTCTGAGCCGGGCCTCCGAGTTTGGCTAGCTGGGGCGCAAACGTGGAGCGAATCCAGTCCGACAGGACGGCTCGCTCTTCGGGCGTGGCCGCGACACGCTGATAGATCGCGTTGACGCCAGACAAAGCAGTGGAGATGACTTCCCCGTTGGGATCGGTTTTGACTGCGGCGACAAGATTGAGATAATCGCCCACGGTGGCGTTGTTGGCGCGGACCCGAGCCCACTCGTCGCCAATCAGGCTGATGCGTTCTGCGGGGTTGAGATCGGTTTCGACATTGGCGACGAGCCCTGCGTAGAGACTGGGAGGATAGGCGGTGCGGTAATAGCCCTTGCCGCCGGCGTTGGCGAAGAAGAGGCTGGCGGAGGGCACTTTGACGGATGAGTCCGCAGGGTTGAGAACCTCGCAGTCCTGCCTTTCGGAACCTGTCTTAAAGCAGACGGGAATTGTCCACTTCTGCGCGGGGTCCGGCTGAATGCTGGGGCTCAGGAAGAATCGCTGCTGCGCGACAGTCACTTTGCCGCCGGCCGGCGAGCCAAAGGTAAGGATGGGCGCGCCGGGCTGGGCTACCAGGCTCTCCATGATCTTGTCCACTGGCTTGTGACTGGCCGCAGTCTGGGCGCTCCAGAAATCCTCTGCCGTAGCGTTTGCGTAGAGGTGCGCGGACAGATAGGCGTGAACTCCCTTGCGGAACGTCTCCTCGCCAAGATAGTTCTCCACCATCAGCAGTACGTCGCCGGCCTTGTCATAGGCAATGCCGTCGAACATCTGGTTGATTTCGTCCGGTGTGTCGGCTTTGGCGCGGATGGCGCGGGTGGTGGGCGCCGAATCAATGTCGAGCGCCATGTCGACATCCGCAGCCACCGATTGGTCCATCTCCCACTCAGGATGCAGAAAGGCTACCGCCTTGCTTTCCATCCAGGTCGCGAAGCCCTCATTGAGCCAGAGATTGTCCCACCACTTCATGGTGACCAAATCGCCGAACCACTGGTGAGCCATTTCGTGAGCAATGTCGACGGCCACGGTTTGTTTCTGCGTGTCGGTTGCCGTTTTGGGATCGATCAGCAGCGTGGTTTCGCGGTAGGTGATGGCGCCGAAGTTCTCCATCGCGCCGGCTTCGAAGTCGGGTATCGCGATGAGGTCGAGCTTCTTGAGCGGGTAGGGAATGCCGAAGTAGTTGTTGTAGTAGTGCAGGACCTTAACCGCGATATCAAGCCCGTAAGCGCCGAGCGCGACCTTGTCGGGTGTGGAGCAGACGCGGATGGCTACGCCGTCTGACGAGCCGGCGGTGCATTGGAAGTCGCCGACCAGAAACGCCACGAGATAAGTAGACAATTTGGGGGTAGTCGCGAAGTGCAGCGTGTGTTTTCCTGGGGTGGGGCCGGGTGTGTCGGTCTCAATGGGGCTGTTGGAGATGGCGGTGTCGCCGGTATCGACGACGAGGGTTACATCGTAGGTGGCTTTGAAGGCAGGCTCGTCGAAGGACGGAAAGGCACGGCGGGCGTCGGTGGCTTCGAACTGAGTTACGGCGTAATTGCGTGTCGCGGTTTTGGAGAGATAGAAGCCGCGCAACTCGTTGTTGAGGATGCCGGTGTAGGCGATGGCCAGCGTTGCCTTGCCGACGGAAAACGGCGCGGGAAAGGTAAAGGTGGCTTGTTGCTTGTCAGAGTCAAGGGAGACGGTGGCGGCTTGCTGCTTGCCGCCTGCGGTGACAGTGACGGATTGAAAGGCGATTTCGGCGGAATTGAGGGTGATGCGGCTGGTTGCCTCGGCCAGGGTTACGTCAATGGTTTCTACGCCGGTGAAGGTGGCGGCCTTGAGATCGGGTGTGAGCGTGAGCTTGTAATGCTCGGGGATCACGATGGAGGGAAGCCGCTGGGCGTTTGCGTTGTGGAGAATGACGCAGACAACCGCCGTAGCGGCAATGGCAGCGCGAAACGATGGGGCGGAATAATGAAACTTCATGAAATCCTCTTAGGGTCGAATAGCCAGGCTCAGGCAGAGCGTTCCTGATCCCTGATCCCTGATTCCTGGTCCCTTTTCTTCGGCAGCAGGGAATCGAGCAGGAGCAGACATGCGCCGGTGACTACGGCGGAGTCGGCTACGTTGAAGTCGGGCCAGTGGTAAGTGAAGATGTGGACTTCGATAAAGTCGGTGACGGAACCGTACAGGATGCGGTCGTGGACGTTGCCGACAGCACCGGCAAAGATCAGTGCGAGAGCCACGGTGGTCAGTGTGAACTGATTGCCGAGGCGAACCATCATGACCAGGACGACGAGCGCGGCAAGACTGGCGAAACTGACCAATACCAGGCGGACGATGTGGGGCGAGGCAGAGTCTGCAAACAGCGAGAAGGCCGCGCCGTCATTGGTCCAGTGGGTGATGCGGAGGACGCGGGGGATGACCGGGATTGCGCCGCCCATGCGGATGTGCGCTTCGACCCAGAGTTTGGTGAAGCGGTCGGCAAAGACGATGAGCGCGGAGATGAGCAAGAGCCAGGGAAGGCGGCGGGGAATGAAGTTGCTCACGCGGTATCCTCGCTGGGCTGCGGTGGGTCGATGCCCATTTCTTTGAGAGCGGATTGGCAGCGGGTGCAGACGTTTTGCCAGGTGCCGTAGGCGGAGACTTCGGGCATGAAGTTCCAGCAGCGGGCGCATTTGTGGCCGTTGGCGGGGTAAACAACAAAAGCAAAATTGCCCGCCATAAAAGTCACGGATTGCTCGATTTGCGGCGCGAAATCGGATGGTGGGAAGCTGTCGAGAGTTCGTTCGAGGATTACGACGCTTGAAACATTGATCACCTCTTTAAGGGCGTCTCTATATTTGGAGAGAAGAGCTAAATCTTCTCCCGTTGTAGAAATCAGAATGTCCGCTTCAAGAGCTTTCCCAATTAGCTTTTTTTGACGGGCGATTTCGAGAGATTGCAGCGCGTAGTCTCTTACATGCAAGAGACTGCCCCACTCTTCCAAAAGCTTCGTTGGGTCTTCGGAGAACACGTCTTCTGGGGCAGGGAATTGGGCCAGATGCACGCTGGCTTCGCGACCTTCTACAGCGGGCAGATAATCCCAGACTTCGTCGGCGGTGAAGCTTAGGATGGGGGCGACGAGACGAACGAGAGCCTCCGTGATTTGCCAGAGAGCCGTTTGCGCTGAACGGCGGGCCTGGCTGGTGGGCGCGAAGGTGTACATGCGGTCTTTCAGCACGTCGAGATAGAAGCCGCTCAAGTCGACAACGGCGAAGTCGTTGACGGCGTGATACACGCGATGGAACTCGAACGCCGCGTACCAGGTGCGGATTTTCTCAGTAAGGTCGCGGGTGCGGGCCAGCATATAGCGGTCGAGTGGAAGCAGTTCAGCTTCGGGCACGCGATCGCGGACAGGGTCGAAGCTTGCAAGGGTCCCCAGCAAAGGGACGGAGTTGCTGAGATTACCCAGCAGAAACCGGAAGGTGTTGCGCAGCTTGCGATAGATATCGGCGCAGCGCTGCATCAGGTTTTCGCTGGCGGCCATGTCTTCGCGGAAATCGATGGACGCGACCCAGAGGCGGACAATCTCTCCTCCCATCCGGTTGGCAATATCCACCGGGTCCACACCATTGCCGAGCGATTTCGACATCGCGCGCCCCTGCTCGTCCAAAGTCCAGCCCGCCGTGACGACGTGCGAGTAAGGTGCGCGCCCGCGCAGGGCGACTGAAGTCAGGAGCGAGGAGTGGAACCAGCCACGGTACTGATCGGCGCCTTCGAGGTAAAGCACTTCAACGCCCTCGCCGTTTTGAAAGGCGGTGTAGGCCTGATTCAGGTCCGGATCGGCTTCGGCTACGGCGAACCAACTCACTCCGGCGTCAAGCCAAACGTCGAGGATATCGGTCTCCTTCCGGAATTCGGTTGCACCGCAGTGCGCGCAAGCGGCGCTCGCGGGCAGCAGGGCATCCGCGGCGGGCGTGCGCCAGGCCTCGATGCCTTGCCGCTCGATAAGGCTGACCACCGCTCGATTCAACTCCTCGGAGACGATCGGCTCGTTGCACTGTTTGCACAGAAAAACTGCAATGGGCACGTCCCAGAACTTCTGCCGGCTGATGCACCAGTCGGGACGGGTGGCAATCATGTTGGTGATGCGCACCTTGCCCCAGGCCGGATCCCAGACCACCTTGTCGATCTCTTCAATTGCCAGTTGGCGGAAGGTGGTATCGGTTCCATCGGCTCGCTTCACGGGGGTTTCCATGCCGATGAACCACTGCTCGGTGGCGCGGAAGATCACCGGGTGGTGGCAGCGCCAGCAGTGGGGGTAGGAGTGCACGAGGTCGCCTGAGGCCAGCAGCGCGCCGTTCTCCTCCAGCATTGCGACGATGATTGGATTGGCGGCCCAGACTTTCTTGCCCTCAAATGCAGGTGGCGCGGCAAGGTTCCACGCAGCCGGGTCCACGTGGATGTGGCCGGTATCGTCGACGCGGCAGGTTGGGTCGAGCCCGTATCTGACGCCGGTATTGAAGTCGTCAGCGCCGTGTGCAGGTGCGGTGTGGACGGCGCCTGTGCCCTGGTCGGAAGTGACGTACGTGGCCAGCACGCCCAGAATGCTGCGATCGAGGAATGGATGTTGAAAAGTGACGCCGTCGAGCACCGCGCCCTTGAAGCGGGCCAGCTCCGTTGTTGCGCCCAATTTGCAGGCTTGAGTCACGGCGCCAGCCAACTCGGCGGCAACGATGTAGACCTCCTCGGTGCCTTCGGCAGCCAACGCCACGTAGTCGAAGTCGGGATGGAAGGCAACGGCCAGCGATGCCGGCAGGGTCCACGGCGTAGTCGTCCAGATGATCGTCGATACCTGCTTGCCCGTGAGCGCCACATCGATCGCCGCCGCCTCCGATGTCAGCTGGTAGCGCACGTAGATCGAGGGGCTGGTGTGGTTTTCGTACTCCACCTCGGCCTCGGCCAGCGTGGTGCGGTCGTGGATGCACCAGTAGACAGGCTTGAGACCGCGGTAGACGAAG